>JAEEGL012601486.1_pt1 | contig 13107 bp, 1 predicted proteins | sample 9134231 | NCBI WGS metagenome assembly JAEEGL01 (sample SAMN16246548, study PRJNA631951) | gut metagenome | biome: gut microbiome; feature: rumen; material: fiber-attached | host: Bos | place: Iran: Karaj | collected 2018-10 | reverse complement strand
TCACCTCCTCGTCAGTTTGTTCGAACGTGTAAGGCATGTTCACCTCTACACCATCGACATAGACATGGATTTCGCCATTACCCTGAACGGTCAGGGTCATGGTTTCCTCGTCATAGTTGAGGACAGGCGGCAGCGTGATGTCGGGAGCACCGACTTCCTTGAAGATGGCCTCAATGGTCATGTCCTCCTCGATGGTGATACTCATTTCAGGATTCTCACTGTAGAACTGTCCGTTCACTAACCAGTAGCAGAACTCATAACCATCGGCAGGTACGGCAGTCAGTTCAAGCACAGTGCCATAATCACATACTTGGCTGATGCCACCGACAACAGTGCCATACGCCTCGTCGTAAGTGATTTCTACAAAGCATGACGTTGTCTGGAAGACAGCAGTCAACTGGGCATCGCCAAGCAACTGATAGTCAAACTCTGCATCACGGCTGATGATCTCCTCACCAGACATCCAGTACAGGAACGTGTAACCAGCATTGGCCTGGGCCCTCATGTGCAGGGTGGAGTTGACAGGATAGTCACCCGATCCGGGCACTGCAAGGCCGGCACCTTCGGGCTCTACCGAAACCTCAAGATGAGCAACGCCGCCCATGTACTGTGTCCAGGTGACGTGCTTGCCACTCGAGCCGTTGAAGCCCTCGGTGTCCTTGACACCTGCAGCCTGCACGGTCAGGACATAATATCCATTGGCGTAGGTCAACTGGCTCAAGTCAAGGTCAAACGACTTGTCGCTCAGCGGCGTGATGCCGATCAGCGAGGCATTCAGGGGCTTGCCGTCACAAGTCAAGGTGATGTCATCGGTCGTGAATGTGGAAGCATCAACAGGCTTGTTGAAGGTCACAGTCACGTTGGTGATAGGATCGCTGATGTAAACGCTCTCGTCAGGCAGACCATCAAACGACTCTACCTCAAGCTCAGTTTCGGGCTTGGGCTCGAAGGTGATGAGATAGCTGTCGGTCATGCCCGAGATTTCAACCACATAGTGCAGGCGGTTCTCATAGAGCCAGTCGGCACCGTCGATGAGCGTGCGGTCGGTCGTCCAGACATTATCGGCATAGATGGTCTTGCCGTCGCTCTGGCGAACGACGCTCACTACCTTCTGGCGGCCTACTGTCGGGTCGATAACCGAACCGTAGTTCCAGCCCGGTCCACCTGCCGTTACCTCTAACAGGTACTCGGTATCGCTGATGCGGTTAAGGGTGGCATTGGACATAGCCACAGCCTCCTCGGTCGCATTGGTGAAGTGGATGATGTCGGGCTTGTCGTCGGCATCAGGCATGTCGTTGGTAAGGAAGCCGCGCATGCGGTTGCCTAACACGTCATCGGTCGTGAAGCCATGGATCAACTCATGAACCCTGACGGTGTCAAGCAGCGACAGATCCTCATTACCATAGCTTGTCACGTGATTGTAGCTTACGTCATATGAGATGAAGTGACCTAATAACGAACTACGCAACCACCACTGTGCATAGGCTTGAGACTGGGCCTCGATGGTGCCAAAGTTGGTAGGAATCTCGCCGCCCATAGACAGGTTGGCTTCCTCACCGTTAAGTTGCGAGCTCACAAATTCGAAGTCAATCAACAGGCCCTTCTCATTCTCAATGATTTGAGGTTGTTGGGTAATCATCTTGAAGTTGTTGGCATCGCCATAGCCTTGGTTGTCGATAATCAAGGCAAACTCGGCATCCTGCATCGGCTCAACCTCCTCGGTCAACGGATCGTCGCCAAAGACGTCACGTTGCAAGAAGTAGTCCAATACCAGATTGGGCGATGGACTCACGGTCAATGTCACAGGATTCAGCTCACGGGTAACCGTTAGTCCAGTGGACGGATCAGTATAGGAGAACGAACCACCGAAGGAGTAATTCTTAGGCTCGGTGGGAGCTGCATACTTCGTCGGGATGAACAGGATGGTGGCAATACCTGTCGTGCTAGCATCGAGTGTCCAGCAAGAGTCAAGGCTCACCTTGCCAGTGAATCCTTCGAGCGACTCGCAATTGATCTGGAACTCGTGAGAGGTAGCCAAGTTGCCATCCTCGTCACGGACGGTCAGGTTCAATACCAGATTCTCAAGTGCCGCATTATCGTGACCATTGTTAATGGTCAAAGTACCGCGGAATGCTTGTCGCGTCATCACAGCCCTCTGCTTGAACGACAACGTCACAGTTGAGCAAACAGACTCAGAGTTATCACCTTCCTCCTCTTCGTCGTCAATCTCATAATCCTCATTATAAACATAGAGTTTTGAAGCACAGGTAAAGCCCTGGTAGATGAAAGTAGCATTACTAATTCCAGACTTCACACCAATAACATGTCCATTAGAATAATTTGCAAGACTGCTATCCACAGTCACTTGGTCAGGTATTATGGTGGTTTCGCTTCCATCATCCCATATACCAGTTACGGTGACAGTTGCAGTGTCGCCTACCATGACTGTAACATCATCAGCCGTGATGAATTGCAATTGTGCTCTAGATTGGCTTACATTGACAAAAGTGCTATCAATGGCAATGCTACCATCCTCTGATTTGCAGAAAGCAACAATTCGAATGTTTCCTGTAAATGTGGAAGGAATCAAGCAACTAAGAGAAGTGGTATCAGAAGCCAGAACATTCCCGTCTCCAAAATCGGCAATAACCATATGTTCTCGGAATAATCCGCTTTTGTCAACACTCACATAGAGAGAGTCATTATTGACAACAGCTTCTATCTCGACATTTAAGTTACCATCCTTTATTGATCCGCTGTTATTCTTAACAATAATTGGGATTGGTATAAAAGTCCTATTCTGAGGTCTAAACCATGCAGTACTAAAGTTCCCTTCAGTTGAAGCACATAAGAGGGCGGTCAATCTGGCCCATACATTGGAAGCATCTGGACTCTCGGTATGCATAAGTCCTGAAAAAGGAGAGAGGTTTGAGCAACCACCTTCTTGACTTTCTTTAGAGACAATGGCATCACTATTACCGAGATACAATGCATACTCTGCACCATGATTATACAATGTAACTAATTTTCCAATAGTTGCTAATAGTGTTCCGACACCAAATGTCTTTAGAGGAGATGTTGTTATGACAGCATGAACAGGTACTCCATAATCATTTGAACGAGTTGTATCATTCAAGTCTCTATCTATGGCAGACGAATTAACAGCCAAGTCTTTTACTGCATCTATTGGTCTGAATCCAGCTATTATCAATGCTCCTGCAAATGCTGGATCCCAAACAGCCATATCACCTAATTCACTACCAGCATGCGGTGTATTTACCGTTATGAGTTTGTGAACATCAGATATGCTTTCACCATTTGGTAATTGCACATTTTTGCCATTTTGTTGTACATGGAATCGAGACAAGATACCACCCATGCTATGACCAATTAAATCAACCTGAGTAACCTCATATCCTTGATAAATGGCATCAAACTTTAAATCATGAATTGCTTTGGAAGCAACACCATAATTGGTTGCGAAAGAACTATTATGAGTTGAACTATAGTCAACATTGTTTATCTGCCAACTTTCATATAGACCTGTTGATAATAAACGGTTATTGAACTTTTGCCAACAGCCTCTATTGGAATTCAGTCCATGTATGAGAGCTACAGGTACACGACATACCTTAATGGGTACTACAACGGAGTCTCGTTTTCCTGTTGAGTTCTTGGTGTATGTCATGATTGCCTTTATTGTGGTTGTGCTCTCATAAAGATTTGGGAAATTATCAGGGGCTGTATAGATGATGCCCTCAATAGAACTGTAATCAGACAATTTGCCCAAATTAGGTTCTAATCGCCATTGATAGGTGTAGCTATCACTGCATTCACTTCGTGGAATTCTAGAACCTGAGTCCAAGACAATTTTTACTTGAGACAAACCATCAGCGGCAACACCAATACGGTCTTTGCCTTTTTTAGCTGATATTAATTTATAGATAAGCAATGGTTCTTCCTCATCTAACTTATCACAATCAATGCTGTCAGGACCAAGCTTGGGAGGATCGCAGTACATAGCGGGATCATCGGTGTCATAGATGGTGTAGTAATCACCATAATATGAACCGCCACCGCCGCCGCCAGGGCCGCCGCCGGGGCCCCAGCCACCGCCGCCATAGCCGCCACCGCCATAGCCGCCACCGGTGCCACCGCCAGTGTAATAGCAATGCCGTTCACCCCATTTCTTAATGGCTTCGGCCATTTCATCAGCAGTATACTTCTTACAGAGTTCTTGATAAAGAGCTTTTGCTATGATCGTGTAGCAAACTTTACCTCTGTTGGCTTTGAGTTTGCCTGCGCCAGAGGACTCCTCATCCTCAGTAGGGATAATCCTTGCAAACATAGTATACTCCTGTTGTGCTTCGAGGGAGTCCAGATAAGTGTCATTGAGAATTTCAACGGTATATCCGTCACTTACATTTAATGACATTCTCACATTCACCGCCTTCATCAATCCCTTATTCGTAAAGAGAATGGGGAAGATAGTGTATGGCTCTGGTCTTTCGTCGGGGAGTGTAATGACGACTACAGGTTTGGGCACACGAGTCTCGTATGTTGCGACAAGTGTGGTCTCATACTCGTCCTCGACAGTTGTCTCGACCACATCCCATGAGTATGTCACGGTCTGGTAGCTGAGGAAGGCTTCTTCGGTCTTCTCGACGCCAGGATCAACAATAATCGTGTTGTTGTAGCTGTTGTGCTTGTTGGCAGTCACGGTCAATGTGTACCAGCCTTCAGGAATCTCTACCGTGAATTTGCCGTTGGTGTCAGTGACACCTTGCGCAATGATTTCGCCCGTGTGGGGCCTCTTGATTGTCACGGCGGCACCACTCACATGGGGAGCCTCGGCCGTGAAGAATGTAAACTCATCTACTGCATCTACTGTGAATGTTCCATTAACCTCCGACACAGGGATAAGTTGGAAGGTGATGTAAGTGCCGTCACCATTCTCACAGTTTATTCCGATGCGCCCTGTAACAGGAACATTCAGCTTCATGTCGGCAGTCGGTATGAAGCGAAGTACGATATCAGCCGAATCTCCCTGCGAGAGTGATGCCATCACGCTAGGAGTTGCGGTCTGTATCCAGCTGGGCAGTGCGAGAGTGATCTTTCCAGTTTCGCCCTTACCAACGTTTGTGATGCTAATAGGATAACTACGTGCCTCGCCAAATGTCATTGTTGTGTTGATGTGACTGACATTAGCTTTTAGCTTAGCTGTTAGCGGGTGTACGTAATAGTAGATAGAGTAATTCAGTCTGGAGCCCTCGGCCGTGGTGATTTCGATGGGCATTTGCTGCCAATTCACACCTTCGCTGACGGCGTTGCCATGAATCGTATAGTTGATTTCGGTCGTACCACCAGCAGGGATATCTGTCGGCACGTCAAAGTTGAACTCACAGTTGGGGGATTGAGCCTTGGTGATCAAGGAGAGTCCTGTCTGTGGTAAGATACCGGGATTGGTTACGACAATGGTGCCGCTATAGGTCTCGTTGAGAGCTAGCTCACAAGTCTCATATCGATTGCCGTCTTTCTTGCTCTTGGCCGAGATGCCATAGATGTCGAATTTGGTCATCTCTACCGAGGCGTTCTCACCAGGATAGCAAGCACCGGCAATGAAATGACCTATCTGGGCGGCTAATGGCGTGTACTGTGCAGTGAAGTTGCCGCTCTCGTCGATAGTTGCGTTCAATGTCTGCCGGCTACCGTTATTGATGATATAAATCTCAACTAAATCGCCTGCAACATAATTGCCAGTTACGGTTCCGCTGAATACCACAGTCTCACCACTCTCATAAATGGATTTGTCCACATTCAGAGTAGCCGAGAAGGGTGCTCCGATAGTAAAGTCAACTTTGCTGGACGTGTTATTGCCAGTAATCTGCTCATGCACTGTAAGACGGTCATTAACAACGGCATACACTTGATGGCTACCCAATTTATCGGGAGCAGCAAAAGTCTTGCTCATTGTCTGGGCCTCTCCGGGCTCAAGGGCCGTCATGGTGAACATGCGAGCGAGTTCAGTGTCATCGTCCAAATAAACGATGGTGCGCACCTGAGCCGGTAAGGTGGCCGAGCCGGTATTAGCCACAGTTACTGTGACTTCCACTTCCTCGCCAACTTCTACTTGTTGTTTCGATAACTCGATAGCAGTGACTTGGGCGTCGGGCAGGGTCTGGTTGGTAATCATTATCCAACAAGTTCCTGTTGAGAAGCCATCGGCCGATGCTTGCAGAGTGACCAAGTGGTCATCGTTAAGCTGCTCGTTATTATCCACAGTGATGATTACCTGCGTTGATAACTCACCTGCAGGAATCGTTACCTCGTGGCTATAGTTGAGTCCCGAGTCGTTGTTACTGCTCAGTGTTATCGTTAATGGCTCGTCGATGTTGGCATTGCGCGTGATGGTCAACGTTGCTTCGCTGCCCTCGGCAATGGTCGATCGTGAGGACGTGATGGTGACAGTGGGGCCATCATTATCGGTGACGGTGAGCTGCTGTGTCACGTAGCCAGCCTGTCCACCTTGTGCTTGGCACGAGCAGGACTTGATGTAAATGGCTGCGGTCACATTGACCAGACGGTCTCCGTCCACGATCTTGTTGTCGTTAAGGCTGATTGCGAACTGCACCTCACTCACTCCTGCTGCCATTGTCACTTGTTGGGTGCTGAAACTCAGCAGCCCGTTGCTGTCCTCGCTCAGCATGACGGTAATGGCATTGTCGGGGTGATTCAAACGTTTCAACGTGGCGATAACGGCATTGGTTCCAGCTCCCTCACTCACGGTTGCTGGGGTCAATGTCAACTCGATATCGGGCACGTCATTGTCGTGCAGGGTTATCCACAATTCGTCAGACTCATACTTGTCGGCAGTGAAAGTAAATGTGATCTCCTGATCCACGTCGGGCAAATTGTCCTCAACAGCCACAAACTCTGTTGTGGCCGAAGTCTCTCCTGCCTTGATTGTCATCGTAGCAGGATATTCGAAACGCCCAGGCAGACTGCATGAAACATTCACCGTCAAGTCGGTATTGGGTGCTTTAGTTGTTGTTACGGTCACTGTGAATGCTTCACCCTCAGTCAGTTCACGAACCGATGCGTTAGCCGTCAGTTGCGGGAACTCGTTGTCCTCGATGGTGAGGATGGCATCGACGCGCGGGTAGCCGCTGGCGTTGGCGGTGATGGTTGCCTTGTCGCTGTCATCCACCACGTCGTTGTCGAGCAGCGTGACGGGGATGCTCACACTCGACTGCCCGGCGGCGATGGTCGCTGTGGCGGGCAGGCTCACGCGGCTGTCGTTGCTGGTGAGTGACACCGTCAAGTCCTCCTCACGGTTGCCGCTGCGGGTCACGATGGCTGTCAATGGTCTGGCAGCGGCCTCCTCTACTGTGTACTTTGACAAGTCGAGGTAGAGCTCTGCATCGAGTTGCACACCTGTGCCCTGGATGGTGTTGTTACCCTGGGCCTCTGGGCGCTCGCCGCAATCGCTGTTGGGTACGATGCGCACTTGGGGTATCACGTTGCCGTGAATGCCGGGAACAGGCGGGATGACGATATCGGCTTGACGGCTCACGATGCCGCCAGGGCCAAGAATGTCATTGTAGTAGGTCGTTCCTAACATGCAGACCGTTCCGCTCTCGTCAACGAGTGAGATCTGCTCGCTCCAGCCGCCACCAGTGGACAGCTGGCCGTCGTTCTGTACGGTCCACGACACCACTATGTGGTCGCCGGGGGCATACTGCCGCTTGTCGGTCGTGACATTGGCAGGTACCAGGTCGGGGAAGCGGGCGATGGTGATGGTGCCCGCCGACGAAGCATCGAGCACATTGTTCATGTCAACATCGCTCGCAACGGCCTCGGTCATCGTCATCGGGAACTCTTCGCCCTCGTTGACGCTGGTGGGTGCCTTGAGCTTCACATACATCACGGCACCGCGGTTGCCGCTCAGTTCGGTGTTGTTCACCGAATAGACCATGCACAGGTAGTCGTTACCCTGCACGTTCTTGACGCGCAGCATGTGGTCAGCCGACCGCTCGGTCAACCGTGCACTGCTCACGTCGAGAGTGAACCCGTCGGGCACTGTCAACGTGAATTGCAGTGCCACGACCTGGTCATCGTTCTCGAGATTCACGGGCAGGTCGATGCTGCCCCCTTTCTCCATGAGCACATCAGGAATGCTCAGTCTGTTGTAGGCACTTGCGTGGAGGCTCACCAGCAAGAAGCATAGTAGAGCCGTCCACTGTGTCCATCTTCTTGTTGTAACCATGGGCTTTTATTTGATTTGAGTTAATTTTTGCGTAGCGATAACTTGTCGGCCGTTGCGCACGACGATGATGAGGTAACCGTTGCTGTAGGCAAAGTCACTCATGCTGATGCGCGTCTGGCCGCTGTCAAGGTGCGACAGGTGCTTGTCGGCGATTACCTTGCCGTCGATGGTGTAGATGCCGATGTTGACATCCTCCAGCGGGTTGCCGCTGTTGATGATCAGGCTATTGCCATCGAGCTGGCACTGTACATTGCCGTCGGTCGGAACGTCGGTCAGGCGTGTCAAGCCGTCGTTGAGCTTGATCTTGACAAGTTCGGCATCGGTGTCACTCAGCTTGGCGGCGACAACCGTAGCGCTGTGGCTCGTGGTGGTGGCGATGGCGGTCAGACCCGGCGGGATGACAGCGTCACCCAGCGAGTAGATCACCGTGTGCTCGCCTTGAGTTCCACGGGCGGTCTTGACAACCATACCCATGTTGGCCACGTTCCACTTGATATCGCCGTTCACGTCGTTGACGATGTCGAGGGCGGCAACGGGAACACTGGTGTTCAGGTACAGCACGCCATCCTGCCAGTAGAGACTGGCCTGAGGTGTTGTGGTCTCCAGCACGGGTGCGCGTCCAGGTCCTGAAGTGCCCATCGTGAGATCCATCGACAGCAGCAGGTTGGCCTCACCCACGACATCCTGCACATTGACGGTGTTGTCGTTGTTCAGGTTGGCAGCGGTGTAGTTGAACGGCCTGTTATATTCGCCGAAGATGTAGTTCACCATCGCCTGCAGGTCGGTGATGTCAACGGGTCCGTTGATGTTGGCATCGCCGGGAGCAAAGATAAACTTCACCTTGAGCAGTTGCTCATTGTACCATGACGAGTTGAGCCATGTGTTGCCGTCGAGTATCTGGCCGTTCAGGCCGCGATAGGGACTCGAGGTGTACATGTTGAACGCACCGTTGTTGAACGACAGATCCATGTTCCACACAGGCGACTGGGCCTGGTCGGTCAACTGGGCACTAAGGCTCGTCGAGAAGGTCTGTGCCGCATGGTCATACAGGCAGATCGTCGGTATCGAAGTGATCAGCGACTCAATGCCCGGGGTGATGTCGGCATCCATCTCCAGCAACTGTTCGCTCAGGCTCAGGTTCACACTGGGATTCACCATCGGGTAAACCTTGTCGAAGTGGTTGGCGCTCACGTTCAGGTCCGTCAGGTTGCCGAACAGTGCTGCCATCTGGCCCACGTTGCCCGTGAACTCGTTGTTGTTGATGTACAGGTTCTGCAGGCCTGTCGCGGTGATGCCCTCGGCTGCCGCATATTGTGCCATGTCGCTTGCGGCGTCTCCGCTCAGGTTGTTGTAACTCAAGTCAAGCGTGCGCAGCTCGTCCAGCGAGAGCAGCATCGTCGGGAATCCACCCTCCAAGCCCTGCTCCGGCAGGTTAATCGCTGTGACATGGCCTTCTTCTACGGTCAGACCTTGCAACGAAGAAACGACCTTGATGCCTTGAGATAAATCCCACGGCTGGCTCCAGCCATTTTCGGCGTATTGCATTTGGAACGCTTGAATGATTGCCCATTCCTTATCACTTATCTGATAGATGGAGAAAGAACCTATCTGGTAACGTGCTCTACCATAATAAAGTGATCCGTCGGCAAACTCTATATAGATGGTGTAGTCACCTGGTTCTATTGGCATTGTAGTTGTAGGCTCGGATTCACCTTCTTTCAGATAATAAATCGTTGCAGCACCCACGCCGTAGGCTGTGGTGACTGTTGCTCCATGGCTTTCTCCGTCATAGGTGATATCTGTCTCGGGAAGTGTCACATTGAAGAGCTCATCAACAAGTTGAGCCTTGTCGATAAAGAAGTTCACTGTTAAGGTTCCAGAATAGTTGTGAATACCCGCAATCGTCAACGTACCGGTCCCAGGCAACACGTTGTTGGTCCACGATACAGTGTAGTCTTGGTCTTGCACAAGATCAGTATAATCTGTGTTAGAGAATTGCCATTCGGGATTAAAGGGACCACCATAATAGACAAATGAATCCTCAGCCAAGTCAATGCTTCCTACCAACAGTTGGGGATTGATGGTAAATGTGTAAGTTCTGCGCCCAATGGTGTAGGGGAATACGCCCTCAAGATTGACAGAAGCAATTCCTGCATTGACATTATTCCTATAAATATATGTATATTGACCTTCCTCTAAGTCACATACGAGGTTGGGTTGGAAAATAGAATCACCGGTAAAAGTCATGTCTTGAATGCCACTCACAGAATGGAAGCTCACATCAATATATTCGATGGATTGTAGCATTGTGGTGTTGCCCACAGCGTCAACTGTACGGAATCTGATGACATGGACGGGCCTTGTGGGGTCAAACATAGCCACAAGACTTGACACGAATTCTTCACCTGACGAAAGGGTGTCGGTGAATGCATTCCAATCATCGCGATCCTCTACAGCGTATTCAATAATGCCATCGATGCCCGCAGGACTCTCGTAGGTTCCATTAACCGTCAGTCGGTGTGGACGCGATAGGTCGTTCCATCCCTCGGGATCTTCAGGAGTGACCTCAAATGTTGAGTTAGGCTCCAGATTCACGTCTCCAACTCCCATGAGATAAGAGAACACCACGGTTGAACCAGCGGGGATGGTGCGGTTTTTCCAGCACCAGCCCATACCACTGTCGTAAGAACCATTCTCTACCATGTAGTCTTCGCCTGAGTCGTAATTACCAACCATCTCATATTCTGAGCTGTTGAGATAGTAATAGCCGAACCAGAAATCGTCAACGGCACTTACACCGGCAAGGCCTGAACCAAACAGGACGCAAAGCTGAGCTCCATTACCATCCTTCATGGTCAGACCGTATGTTTGACCGAAAGTGTCAATTCGACGTGATATGGGTGCATGGTCATTGTTGCCAATCATCACATCGGCATGTGTGCCGAGTGAAATGACAACATCCTCCTCATTAGTGTTTGAGACTGTATAAACAAAGCGGGCAAATTCTCCCTGTTGTTCAATAGTGGGTTGTATGGTTACACCATCAATAGTTGTGCCATACATACAATCTACGTAAGAGTAATTATCTCCAACTTGAACAGCAAGATTATAACCTCCATCACTATAGGTAGAAGAATAGTAATAGCCATTAAAGTAACCAATGATGTCAATAGAATACCCTTGTGTGTAGTAAAGCTGAGTAGTGCCCACTTGACTGTATCCACCTGGTACACTGGAATATACAGATCTATGAGGTGCTTTTTTTTGTTGTCCGAATGCTGTTAAGTTCAGACAACAAAACAACAATGGCAATAGAAGAGATAACGATAATCTCGTCTTGCCTTTCATGTAAAATTTTCTTTTTGAGTTCATATTAGTAGAGATTAATAGATAGATTAATATAATGATTCAAAGAGAATGTAGATATAATTAAGGTATATTATATAACCAATTATCGAGGCTCAAAAATGGACGTTTGGGTGGATCTGCCCTTGTTTTTTTGTATAGGCTATTTGCATTGCTTGTGAGCAAAAGAACAAATAGAGTTAAAAAGAATTTTTTCATAAACTTTGTTTTTTGGTCAATATTTGGTTGAATAGTTATTTATGGATTAAAGATGTGGCAAATTTATGGCTTTTTTGCAATAAAAAACAAATTTTTAAGGACTTTTTTCTTTGGTTTTTTAATTATTTTTCCAGTAAATAGCGGCAATGTTGTAGATGACACATGCTGTGGGGTCTCGCTTTGGTGTAGTCGCTATTGGTAATAGCCCATTTTGCCTGATTTCATGGCTGCATATGCACAAATTGGAAATTGTTACTGTTGCATGTGAGTTATCATCTGTCGTATTGCAGCCATGCCAAGGCAAGGTCTTACTCGCTGTTGCTTTTTCCCATGCTGCTTTATCTGGAAACCGAGGGCCGCCCCACCCACACCGACGATAGAACCACTCGTGCGGATGCCCAAACAACATAGTTGTCATAGTTACCCAATCGGTACCGATGTGGTACTGTGCAGTCGAATTGGTGATGTGATAGCCAGCATCGGTGCAGTAGACTTCGTTGAAATTCTCTCCCGTCACCAGACCAGACCTTGATAAATGACGTGGTTGGCTAGGTCCTCAAAGATTTGCAAGATTCAAGAACCGCCAGAGCCTCAAGCGCCAAGAAACAACGGCTATAACTGGGACTCGATACTAAATAAAACAGCGAACAGCTATTCTAACTGTGAAAGACCAACGGTTCATGTGCCAGATTCACCATTAAATTTTGGCCACGAGAATAGGGAATACGACCCAAATTATGCTGAGCTGGAAAGGATATGGAATCGCCAATTTAACAGATAATCAGTTATCAGAGGCCGGTAGGACATCCATCAAAGATGTCCTGCCGGGTACAATGTATTCAATGATCATGAGTAGTTATTTGATATAACTACTACTATTATAGCGTAATGGGAAAATTTACAATTTTTGCGTATACTGATGAGAAAATTTACAAGAATTGCAGATACTGGTGGGAAAACTTACATTTTTTGTAGATACTGATGAGAAAATTTACAAAAATTGCGGATATGGATTTAATGGAAAAACACTTTTATCCGCTCCTGAAATCTTTATGTATGTGTTTAATAGTTAATGTTTTATGAGAGACAAAGGAAAAAGTTACGTTTACATTCTCACGAACAAGAGCTTTCGTGACAACTTGTTGAAAATTGGCGTGAGCGATAAGCCGATGGATGAACTGATTAAGTGGCTAGACAATGAAGACCTGCCGGATCCATACGACCCCTTCGCCATTGTCCAGACAGAGGAAGCCAATATGCTTGAAGGAGCCTTTCAT
>JAEEGL011558998.1_pt1 | contig 13107 bp, 14 predicted proteins | sample 9134231 | NCBI WGS metagenome assembly JAEEGL01 (sample SAMN16246548, study PRJNA631951) | gut metagenome | biome: gut microbiome; feature: rumen; material: fiber-attached | host: Bos | place: Iran: Karaj | collected 2018-10 | reverse complement strand
CATACTGCTACTGTCTCAGCTGGTGGAAACCTACATATGGTTTTAACAGTTAGACGTGGTGTTGGTTTTGTAAGCTCAGTAATGAATAAGGAGTTCAGCAAGAGTGTTGGCGTTATCGCTATTGACTCTATCTATACTCCAATTGTTAATGTAGCTTTTAATGTAGAAAAGACTCGTGTAGAGAATGTAAATGTAGCTAACTTTGATAAATTAAATATCGAAGTAACAACAAATGGCTCAATTACAGCAAAGGAAGCTTTAGCAATCGCTTCTAAGATGATGATTGAACACTTAATGGTAGTTGTAGAATTAAGTGAAAAGGCTTCTGAAACAGACTTCATGATTGAGGCTGATGATGATAGTCAAAGCCGCAAGCTTGAAATGTCTATTGATGAATTAGATTTAACAGTTCGTTCTTACAACTGTTTAAAGAGAGCAGGCATTAATACAGTTCAACAACTTTCTGAAAAGTCTGAAGAAGACATGATTAAGGTTAGAAACCTTGGTAGAAAGTCTTTAAAGGAAATTAAAGAAAAGCTTGAAGAAATGGGATTAGGCTTTAAGAAAAACTAATCTAAAAAGGAGAAATTATTATGGCTTATAGTAGATTACGTCGTAGTTCAGATCAAAGAAAAGCATTACTTCGTGACTTAGTTACTGATTTAATTCTTAACGGTCAGATCGAAACTACTTTAACAAAGGCTAAAGAATTAAAGAGATTAGCTGATAAGATGGTTACTTTAGGTAAGGCAAACACACTTCATGCTCGCCGTCAAGCAGCTTCATTCATTCGTTTTGAGAAGGATGAGGAAGGCAAGTTCGCGCTTCAAAAGTTATTCTCTGAGATTGCCCCTAAGTATGCTAATCGTAATGGTGGTTATACAAGAGTTATCAAGACTGGTTTCCGTCGTGGCGATGCTGCACCTATGGCAATTATTATGTTCGTTGAAGAATAATTAATTGATATTAAGTTGTAAGAGTTATACTTTTACAACTTTTTATTTTGCCAAAAAAATTAAAATATTATATATTTTAAGGTTGATTATTCGGTATTGATTTATGCATTAATAAATTTGTTTCAAAAAAATAGTATAAAAATGAATAATATTTGATTTTTTTCTTTTTAAAAGTCTATTATTTGATATATTTATTATGATATAATATTATAAAATATTTTAATATTTTTAAGGATGGGGAAATTATGAACACAAAAAATTTAAAAGATTTTGACAAAGATTTGTATGACGCAATCGAAAATGAGTTAGAAAGGCAAAGAACTCATATCGAGTTAATAGCTTCAGAAAACTTTGTCTCAAAGGCAGTATTAGAGGCTCAAGGCTCTATTTTAACTAACAAATACGCTGAAGGCTACTGCGGTAAAAGATATTATGGTGGATGCGAGAACGTTGATGTTATTGAAGCAATGGCAATTGATCGTGCTTGCCAATTATTCAATGCAAAATTTGCTAACGTACAGCCTCACTCAGGAGCATCTGCTAACTTAGCTGCTTACAATGCTATTTTATTACCTGGTGATAAAATTTTAGGTATGTCATTAGATGCTGGTGGACATTTAACACATGGCTATTCAGTTAATTTCTCTGGTAAGATTTATCAGGCTGTAAATTATGGATTAACTGATGACGGATTTATTGATTATGATAAGGTAGAAGAGATTGCATTAAACGAATTACCAAATGTAATTGTTGCTGGTGCATCTGCTTATCCTAGAATTATTGATTTTAAGAGATTCAAGGAAGTTGCTGATAAGGTAACAGAAAAGGCTGGACGTAAGTGCTACTTTATGGTAGATATGGCTCATATCGCTGGTTTAGTAGCTGCAGGCTTACATCCAAATCCAATTGAGTATGCTGATATTGTAACAACAACTACACATAAGACTTTAAGAGGCCCTCGTGGTGGTATGATTTTAACTAATGATGAAGCATTAGCTAAGAAGATTAATTCATCTGTATTCCCTGGATGTCAGGGTGGACCACTTGAGCATGTTATTGCTGGTAAGGCTGTTGCTTTTAAGGAAGCATTACAACCTGATTTCAAGGATTATGCTGCTCAAATCATTAAGAACTGTAAGGCATTAGCTGATGAAATGACTAAGCTAGGCTATAAGCTAGTTTCTGGTGGTACTGATAATCACTTAATCCTAGTTGATATTTATGGTTCAGTTGGTGTTACTGGTAAGAAGGCAGAAAGAATTCTTCATTCTGTAAATATTACAACAAATAAGAATGCTATTCCAAATGATACTCAAAAGCCTACAATTACTTCAGGCTTAAGACTTGGTACAGCTGCAGTTACAACTAGAGGCTTCAAGGAAGAGGATATGAGAAAGGTTGCTAACTGGATCGATAGAGCATTAAGAAATGCTGATAATGAAGAAGAATTAGTAAAGGTTCAAAACGAAGTTAAGGAATTAATGAAGAACCATCCATATTTATAATTCATATTAGTATTTAGACTACACAAAGGGGTGTAATCTTATGATTAAAATTTATATTTTATCGAATGATATTAAATTTATACGTACTTCAGAGGCTTTACTTAGTAAGGTGGATTTTAAAACAGAATCACTAAGTGTAAAGCCTGAAGAGGTATTTAATTATATTTGTAAGCATCCAACTGATTTCATTTTAATTCAAAATACATATCTTAATGGCTATTATCAATTAATAGATATGCTATTAAATGCTAATAAATGTAGCATTATTTATGTTACTCCTAATCTAGAGGAGGGGGCAGTTTATAATGCAATGTCATCTCCTAGATTCTATATGATTAATTTTGAAGGATTATCATCTATTCCTGATTTAATTCCTTTAATGGAAAGAGATAGAAAAATATTTGATAATATAAATAATACATTAGAATCATATAAGGAAAAAATAAATGAGGAAAGGCTTGTTAAAAAGGCTAAATTATACCTAATGAATGAATATGGTATAATTGAAGAGGAAGCTTACAAAAGGATATTAAAAAAATCAATGGATGAAAGAATATCAAAGCTCCAAGCTGCTAAAATTATTTTAGGAGGTAGATAAGGTGATAGCAAAGACTAGAGAAATATATAAAGACAAAAGACTTACAAACAGCTTACCATCAGTAAGATATGTAGATCCTGAATATGTATATCTTGGAATTACAAATCAAAGATGTGCTACAGGAGAATCTTTTGTTAAGCCTGGTGATCATGTAGATATGGGCCAGGTTGTAGGTTTAAGACATGGTCCTTTCTTTGACCAGCCAATCCATAGTACTGTTAGTGGAGAGGTAGTTGGTACTATAAAGAAGTTCCATAGAAGTGGTAAATTAACTGAATTTATTCAAATTAAAAATGATAAGAAAAATACTTTTGCAGATACTATTAAGGAAAGAACTGATGAAGAAATAGCTAAATTGACTAGAGAGGATTTTGTTGAAATAACTAAGAAGTGCTCTTTAGTAGGATTAGGTGGTTCATCATTCCCAACATATATTAAATTCCAAACAACAGATCCTATTGATACAATTTGTATTAATGGTGTTGAATGTGAGCCTTACCTATCTGCAGACCACAGAATGATTATGGAGCACCCAAGAAGAATTATTCAAGGATGCTTATATGCAAAGCAAGCATTTAATGCTAAAAGAATTGTTATTTGTATTAAAAAGAAATATCAGGATTTATATGATACATTAACTGCCGAATTAACAAGATTCCCAGGAGCACCTGTAACTGTAAAGCGTGTTGGTAATTACTATCCACAGGGCTGGGAAATTGAAATGATTAAAACAGGTCTTGGCATTAAAGTACCAGCTGGTGTATTACCAGCAAAGCTTGGTATTATGGTATTTAACGTTTCTACAATTGCTGGTTTATGGAGAGCAATTAAATGGAATGAGCCAGTAATGAAGAGAAACTTTACATGTACTGGTGATGGAATTAAAATTCCAACAAACTTCCGTTTAAGAGTTGGTACATCATTAAAGGAAATCATTGATCAATGTGGTGGATATAATGATGAATCTGAAAACAAGGTACTTATTTTAGGTGGACCTATGATGGGTGCTAACCTTGTAAGAGATGACGCTGTCATAACTAAGACTTGTACATCTTGTATCATTATGAATGAGAAGAAGTATACTGAAGAGCCTTGTGTAAGATGTGGCTCATGTGTATATTCTTGTCCTGCAGGATTACAGCCAGTTCAAATTATGCAGGCTGTAAAGAATAATGATAAGGATGCATTAAAGAATAAGCTTAATATTAAATCTTGTATCTTATGTGGTATGTGTTCTTATACATGTACTTCTAAAATTCATTTAACTGAGTATTGCCGTAAGGGCAAGAAGCTCGCTCTTTAGGAGGTATAAGGATGAAATTAGTTCCACAAACTTCGCCTTATATTCGTAAGAATGTATCAGTCGCTAGAATGATGGGTGATGTAATTGTCGCACTTATGCCAATTACATTATTCGCAATGATTTATAACGGCTGGGGCGGAATATATGTAATCTTATTATCCTTAGCTACTATGCTAATTGGTGAATTATTATGTACAATGTTCATCAAATGGCCAAAGGATATGAAATTTAAAGAATTATTTACTAAGGAAGGATTTGCTAAGGTAAAAGCAAATTATACAATTAATAATTTCTTGGCTCCTATTATTAGTGCACTTATTTATGCACTTATAATGCCAGCAAATTGTTCTCCTTATGTAGTTATTTTAGGTGCTTTATTTGGTATTGTTGTTGGTAAGATGGTATTTGGTGGCTTAGGTCAAAATATATTTAACCCAGCAGCAGCCGGAAGAATTTTTGCAACTATTTGCTTCGGTGCTAAAATAAACGAAGCAAACGTATCTACAATCGTTGCTGGTGCAACACCTTTAGCATCTGTTAAGGGTAACCTAAATGCGATGGTATTTGATTTAGGTAATTTATTCTTAGGTGATGGTATCGGTGGTACATTAGGTGAAGGCTGTAAGCTATTAATTTTAGTTGGTGGCTTATATCTATTTATTAGAAGATCAGCAGATTTAAGATCAGCTTTAAGCTATTTCTTAAGCTTTGCAGTAGTTATGCTTATTGCATGCGTTAGCTATTCTGGTAAATATGAAGGCAACGTTGCTAAGATGTGGGCATATCAATTATTATCTGGTGGTGTGATTTTCGCAGCTGTATTTATGATTACAGACCCTGTAACATCACCTACTACAAAATTTGGACGTGTAGCATTTGGTGCTATTGCAGGCTCAATGACAGCTTTAATTAGAGTTGTTGGTGCTTATCCTGAAGGTGCAGCATTCTCAATTTTAATTGCTAATACATTTGCTCCTGCCTTAGATTACTTTATGCGTGGTAAGCCTAATACATATACATGGAAGCAATGCTTAGTATTAGGTATTGGTATGGTAATTGTTTGCTGTATTGCATCAGCTTCTGTGATGGGAGGTTGGTTCTAATGAAGAATTATGTAAAAATCTCCGCAGTATTATGCTCTATAGCTTTAATTTGTGCATTAATATTAGCTGCATTAAATTTATTAACTAAGCCTATTATTGATAAGAATGCAGAAGCAAAGCAAACTGAAACTATTCAAGCTATTTATTCAGGCTATGATTCAGCTAAATCAGAAGTAAAATATGATGTTAATAATGGCGATTCAGGAAAGAGCGCTGAAATACTTAAGGTTGTATTAGCTAAGGATTCAGCTGATAAGGTATTAGGCTATGTATATACTTTAAAGGGTACTAATCAATATGGTACTATTCAATTAATGGTTGCTATTTCAGATGATAATATTGTTCATCAGGTTGAGTTCCTAGAAAATGGTCAATCATTTGCATCTACAGTTGCAACATGGGTTAAGGGAACATTCAATAATAAGGGCTCAGAGAAGCATGAGGGTGGTTTCACATCTGATGTTGCATTAGGTAGTGAAAAAACCAAAGACGAATTAGCTAGCGTTGATGTTAAATGTGGTGCTACATATGGTGCTACAACTGTAAAAACATTAATAAATATTGCATTAACTGATAAGGAGGCTGCTTAATATGGAAAAGACAAAAAAAGTTTCTAAAAATAAAGCTGTGCTTCTTGCCGGTATAATTACAGAAAATCCTACATTTGTTTCACTTTTAGGTATGTGTCCTACCTTAGCTACTACTAAGTCAGTAGAAGCAGCTATTGGTATGGGTTTATTAGTTATTTTGACATTAATTGGTTCAAATACAATTATTTCATTATTACGTAAGGTTATTCCATCTCAGGTTAAGATTCCTTGCTACATTTTAATTATTGCAACATTCGTTACAATCCTAAAAATGCTAACAGAAGCGTTTATACCTGATTTGTATTCATCACTTGGTGTATTTATTTCATTAATTGTTGTTAACTGTATAATCTTAGGTAGAGCAGAAGCATTCGCTTCTAAAAATGGACCTGTAGCCTCATTCTTTGATGGCTTAGGATCTGGTATTGGCTTTACATTAGCAATTTGTGTAATAGCATTAATTAGAGAAGTCGTTGGTACTGGTGCTTTATCATTTGGTGTATATTTCCCAATTGGTGCACAATATATATTCCATATTATTCCTGAAGCTTATGCTGTTCCTATTTTTGTTCAATCTGCTGGTGGTTTCTTAACATTAGCATTTGTATTAGCTTTCTTAGCATGGAGAAAGAACAGAAAAGAAGCAAAGAAGATTGCTTTAGAAAGAGCAAGAATTGAAGAATTAAAGGCTAAAAAGGCTAAGGAATTAGCTGAAAAGAAGGCTAAGGAAGAAGCTTTAAAGGCTGAAGAGGCAAAGCAAGCTTTAGAAAATGCTAAAGCAGCTGAAACTACAGTAAATAATGAGGCTAAAGAAGAAGCTCCTACTAGTGAGGCTAAAGAAGAGCCTAAGGTAGAAAAAGAAGAATCTAAGGAGGTAGCATAATATGACTTGGTTAAGTGTAATAGTTACATTCCTACTTGCTGTAACAAACGCAATGCTAATTAATAACGTTACTCTAGCAAGATTTTATGGTATTTGTCCTTTCTTAGGTGTTTCTAAGAAAACTAATGCAGCACTTGGTATGGGTGTTGCCGTAACAGTAGTTATCATTTTAGCTGCTATTGTATGTTGGCCTATTTACCAATTATTAGTAGCTGCTGATATTGAATTTATGAGTACAATTACTTATATTTTAGTAATCGCATCATTAGTTCAATTATTAGAAATGATTATTAAGAAGTTTTCTCCATCATTATATAAGGCACTAGGTGTGTATCTTCCTCTTATTACAACTAACTGTGCTGTACTTGGTGTAGCAGAGGGTAATAATGGAGCATCTTTCGCAGATTCAATGGCTAATGCTATTGGTACAGGTCTTGGATTCTGCTTAGTAATTGTTATTTTCTCAACTATTAGATATCGTTTAGATGCATCTAATGCACCTAAAGCATTTAAGGGAATCCCAATTGCTTTAATTACTGCAGCCTTAATGGCTATGGCATTCTTAGGATTCTCAGGAATGATTTAAAATATGTTTTTAATTTCTAAAACTGCTGCTCTTATAATATCTATTTCAATTATCGTATTTTTAATAATATTATTCTTTGTAACATTTATTAAGAATAGAAAAACTCCAGTTCCTAAGGGCTGTGAGCATATTAAAATTACTGAAGAGAATTGTGGAGCATGTCAGGTTTCTGATTGTTCTATCAAACAAAAGTTTGATGTAGAAAAGTTGAGAGAAGAATTAAACGAGGAGGAAGAAAAGGATGATATTAGTTAGTGCAGTAACTCTTTTATGGGCTGTATTAATACTTGCTGTATTAGGTTTATTATTTGGATTTGGTCTTGCTATTGCTGCAAAGGTATTCTATGTAGAGGTTGATACAAGAATAGAAGATATTACAGCAATTCTTCCAAATGCCAATTGTGGTGCTTGTGGTTTCCCTGGTTGTGCTGGTTTTGCAGAGGCTATCGTTGAGGGTAAGGCAGAAAACCTATCTCAATGTAAGCCAGGTGCTAAATCTGGAAAGCCTGAAATTATTAGAAAATATTTAGATGAGCATCCTAATCCAGATGGTAGTGTTAATCCAATTAAAGTAAAATAAATTAAAGTCCTTCCTAACGGAAGGATTTTAAATTAGGCTTGAAAAAAATATTTTTTTGAATAAAATATATAATATAAATACCGGTTCAAGGAGAATTAAATATGAAGTGGGTTACAATGTGGGGTAATGCCCAATCAAAGGTTGTGCCAATGCCACAAAGATATGCTAAGGATTTGACATTAAGATATCCGGTATTGGTACCATTTAAGGGAAATAAAATAAGAATAACATTAGATAATTATTGTGTAGATGAAAAATCAAAAATAAATCTAGTAGCTATATCAAAAGGTAATTCATTATCAGATATACAGCTAACAGATGTAAAATATTTAACATTTAATGGCAAAAGAGAGGTTACATTAGAGCCTAATTCCTATGCTACATCTGATGAATGTGAAATTGATTTAGATTCTGATGAATTTCTAATTGTATCTATTTATATTAAAGATTTTGTTAATTTAACCGGTGGTGTTGATATCATAGGTCCACTTTCAAAGGGTTATTTTGCCTATGGTAATCAAATAGAAAATAACAAATTAGATATAAATACATCTAAATCAACATCTTGGGTTTATTTCTTATCTAATATTGATATTTATACAGCTGATTCTAATAAAGCAATTATCTGCTACGGAGATTCAATTACATCTCAAAATTGGCCTGATGAGCTATTGCTATCATTAAGAGAAAATAATATTAAAAATATTTCTGTTGTTAGAAAGGCTGTATCTGGTACTAGAATATTAAGACAATATGAATGTATTACATATCAATCATATGGACTTAAGGGCTCTAATAGATTTAGCCATGAGGTTGGGTCTGTATCCGGAGCCTATGCTATTATAATTCAGCATGGAATAAATGATATAATCCATCCTGTAGGAGAGGATGTTAATATCTTTAGACCAATGAGTGATTTACCTACATCTAGTGAATTGATAGAAGGAATTAATTATTATATTAATCTAGCTAATGAATTTAATTTAAAGGTATATGTAGGTACCCTACTTCCAATCTTTAATTGGAGAACATATGCTCCATTTAGAGAGAAATTGAAAAATGATTTCAATTTTATAATAAGAAACAATTATAATTGTATTGATTTTGAAGAAGAAATAGGGCAAAATATTGAGGGTGTTTGGAAATTTAAGGATGGCTGTGATTCAGGGGATCACCTACATCCATCAAAATATGCCTATAAGCTTATGGGCTCTTTAGCATGTAAAAAGATTTTAGAGGAGGTGTAAAAATGAATAAAGCAAATCAAGCAAAGGCATGGCTATATCTATTACCTGCTATTTTGTTATTGATATTTTTTACACTTATACCATTTATTAAAATTATATGCTTCTCATTTATGGAGGGCTATAGCATTGAAACTAATTCATTTAATGGTATTGGCTTTGGTAATTTTATAGAATTATTTAAAAATTCAGATTTTATGCAGGCTCTAGGTACATCGTTAATTGCAATTGTTATTTCTATTCCTGCTTCATTATTAATTGCATTTAGTATTGCAATAGCTTTAAATAATATAAAAATATGTAATAAAGTATTTAGAACTATATTCTTTATTCCTTTTGTTACAAATGCTTTAATATTAGGTTACGTAACAATGATTATTTATATTAATAATGAGGTTGGAGTAAGCTTATTTAATTGGGTATTAAATTTATTTGGTGCTGAATCAATGAATTTATTAACAGGACCATATATTTATAAGCTAAGCATTTATATTGTTTATATTATTTGGAGATTATTACCTTTTGAAATTATTATATTAATTAGTGCATTAAATTCTATTAAGAAGGAATATTATTTATCTGCAGTAATAGATGGATGCTCTCCAGTTAAGCAATTTAATAAGGTAACATTACCAATGATAACTCCAATGATTCTATTTTTAGCATTTTCTGGCGCTATAACAGTTTTAAAGGACTTTGATAATGCATTAGGTATGTTTGGTGGAGAAAGCCTAACAGAGGCTAATTTAATGACCTTAAATGGCTTTATGTATTCAGGCATTAGTAGTAATAGTGGTGTATCATCTGTAGTTGCATTAATTATTTCCGTTATATTTATATTAATATTCATGATTCTATTAGCTTTAATTAAAAAAAGCGAAAAGAAGTAGGAGGTAGCTATGAGGTATGAGATTGATTTGAAGCAAACTAAAACCTTTAGAAAAGTAATTGCTTTAATATTTACTTATCTATTCTTATTAGTTTGTACAGCAATTGTAATATTTCCTTTCTATTGGATGATTAATGTATCTATAACATCAGTAGAAGGATTTAATAATGCGAAGGAGCCATTATTTGTTACTGATAATTTCTTTGAGGGTATAAAAAATTATTTTTATATATTTAAGGATTATTCAGTATTAAGGCCTATTATTAATTCATTAATATTTTCTATATTAACAACAGCATTTGCTATTATTGTTGCGATATTATCTGCCTTTGCTTTTGCTAGATTAGAATTTAAGGGTAAAAAAATAGTATTAGCATTATTTTCAATTTTAGCTATATTACCAAGTGAGGCATTAGTTATTGGTAATTATTCAACTATTCTTGATTTAGGATTAACATCAACATTTATTGGATTAGTATTCCCATCAGTATTAAATATTTTATTTGTATACATATTATATGGATGCTTCAATTCTGTAAGCACTAATATTTATTATGCTTCTAAAATGGATGGATTAAGTGATTTTAATTATTTAAGAAAAGTATTAATTCCTATGTTTAAGCCTACTATAATCGCTTTAATTGCTTTAAAGCTTGTAGAGTGCTGGAATATCTATGTTTGGCCAGCATTAGTAAGCAATGAAGGAGATTATAAATTAATAGGAACAACTATTCAATCATTTAGAATGGGAGATGTAGATGTCCCATTAATTATGGCTTTTATGGTCGTTGTTACTATCCCTGCTATAATTATGCTAATTGTATTTAGAAAGAAGATTTATGAGGGAATTATTAAGGCTATAACAAGTGAGGATAGATAAAATGAAAAGCCACAAATTCGATTTTGAATTTGTGGCAATTTTTTGCTATTTATGTTTATTAATTTCTTCATTAAATGAATCAATAAATGTATTATCAATAACTTCAGATTCTAGATTATATTCTAATGCTATTTCATAGAATATTTCATCTATTGTATGAAGCTCAATATCATTTGCTTCAAATACATTTGATAGGATATCATTTAATATCTGGAAATATTCCTCATTAGCATTTTGATTATTATCTAGGCAATCATTTACTTTCTCACTTAATTCATCTAAAAGCTTAATTCCATTTTTAACTGCTGGTTCATTTGAATTTAGAGCTTCTCCTTGGAATTCATTTATGTAAAGAAGAAGATTAATAGTAGTACCAAATTTTTCCATTTCATTAATGTTACCCTTAAATTTAGATTCAAGGATTGTATTAATGAAATGAAATTGGTCAAATATATAATCAAAGCCAGTTGAGAAGAATGTCATTTCTTCATCAGTTAATTTTTTGAAATGATGCTGATTATATAAATATTCAACAACCTTTATTACAGGAACAAATCTAGAAATTGCTTTTGAATTGTTTTTGATTAATGAAGATATTAAAGTATTATTCTCTTTAATAAATGCTTCATAATCCTTAAAAATATCTATTTCTTCCATATTATCTAGTCTTCATTTGAGGGAATAGAATTACATCTCTGATAGTAGTAGATTCAGTTAAGAAGATAATTAATCTATCTACACCGATACCAATACCACCAGCAGGAGGCATACCATATTCTAATGATTCACAGAAATCAACATCCATTTCATTAGCCTCATCATTACCCTTAGCCTTTTCCTTCATTTGCTCCTCAAATCTCTCTCTTTGATCGATTGGGTCATTTAATTCAGTATAGGCATTTGAGAATTCCTTACCACCAATAAATAATTCGAATCTTTGAACAAATCTTGGGTCCTCTGGATCCTTTTTAGTTAATGGAGATATTTCAATTGGGTGTCCCATTAGGAATGTAGGCTGAATTAATGTATGCTCACAATATTCCTCGAAGAAGGCATTGATGATATGACCTACAGTGAAGTGTGGCTCAACAGGTACCTTATGCTCCTTAGCGATAGCAATAGCTTCCTCTAATGTGTAATTATTATTTTTGAAATCTACTCCTGTAGCTTCCTTAATTAATTCACACATAGTAACACGTCTAAATGGCTTTGAAATATCAATTAATCCACCATTTTCAACTGTCATCTCTTCAGGGTTTTCGATAGTAGTAAATGGGTTTTTGAAAATTGTCTTTCCAATAACCTTTTTAGCAGCATATCTAATTACACCCTCATTTAATTCCATCATTGAGCTTAAATCACCATATGCTTGATATAATTCAACTGTTGTAAATTCAGGATTATGAGTCTTATCCATACCTTCATTTCTGAAGATTCTACCAATTTCATAAACTCTTTCTAATCCACCAACTAATAATCTCTTTAAATGTAATTCAGTTGCGATTCTTAAATAGAAGTTAGCATCTAATGCATTATGATGTGTGATGAATGGTCTTGCAGTAGCACCACCCTGGATATTTTGTAATACTGGAGTTTCAACCTCGATGAATCCTTCATTGTCGAAATATTCCTGCATTGCACGAATAATTTTTGGACGTTGAATTGCAACTCTCTTTGCGTCCTCATTCATAATTAAATCAAGATAACGTCTTCTGTATCTTTCCTCAACATCTTGTAGACCATGGAACTTTTCAGGTAAAGGTCTTAGAGCTTTTACTAAATGAGTGTATTCCTTACATCTAACTGTGATTTCACCAGTTTGAGTAACCATAACTGTTCCTTCAATACCAACGATATCACCGATATCTGCTAGCTTGAATAGGTTATACATATCCTCACCTACATCATCCTTTCTGATATAGATTTGAATTTTACCCATTTTATCTTGAATAGAGAAGAATGATGCCTTACCCATTTTACGAATGAACAT
>JAEEGL011484244.1_pt1 | contig 13107 bp, 8 predicted proteins | sample 9134231 | NCBI WGS metagenome assembly JAEEGL01 (sample SAMN16246548, study PRJNA631951) | gut metagenome | biome: gut microbiome; feature: rumen; material: fiber-attached | host: Bos | place: Iran: Karaj | collected 2018-10 | reverse complement strand
GCGTTATTATGATTATTTTTTTTATAATCTTTAGCTAATGTAGTTATATTATTATAGAAATAGTGTCCATCATATGAATAGTATGTTCCTGTTGATAGCATTGTTGGTTTTGGACCTATAGTACTACCACCAATAATACTTCCACTTTGTAGTTTTGATGAATAATTATGTCTTATTGAATCACTTGTAATATTATATGTACTTGGTTGTTTTACCCATGTTGTTGGGACTAATTCATAATCATTTTGACTAATCCATGCTTTACAGTCATTGATTTCTAGTTTTATCCACCAGTTACCATTATAATTACTTGTTTCTAGTAGAACTCCATCTACACCACCATATGAACCTTTATTATTCATATATGTATAACTTGCTCCACCTGGTGATCTATAGTAATAAGTTAAATCAGATGGTGATACAGTTAAATCTACTAAAGCAGCATTAGCATCAATTATTTTTGTTTTACCATTTACTTTTGTCATGATAGCAAGATCTGAAGCTCCATTTGATTTCATAAAGTTCTTTGCTGATGCATAATCAGAATAGCATGCTACTTTGTCTATTACTCCATCAGTGTGGAAACCTGCTACTTCGTATGTTCCACATAATGATCTATTTTGATAATTACTACTTGAGAAGGCGTAAACATCCTTGATACCTAAGCATAAAAACATAGATAAAATAATTGTAAATAATAACTTACTTTTATTCATAGGCATACCTCCTCATTATTGTATTTTAATTATATCATTTATAAGTGTAAATATGTGTAATTTTACGTAATGTTTATTATTTATTTACAGTAGTTTACATTTTATTGTATTTGGATATTTGGCATATTTTTACTTTTGGTTTATAATAGTGAGTTGATTTATTTGATTAATCAATAAATCGAGGTTTCACTGGTTGATTAATTTAGTTATTTTCGTTATAATTTATAATAGCTGAAGAATAAACAGATGGAGGATATTATGGCTAGAGAAGGAAAAGTAAAAATTAAGTTTATATATAAAGTATTGATGTTATTTGCTCTTATTGCATCAGGTTTTGCAATATATGAGATTTATTTATTAAGTTCTATAGAAGATGTTATTAGAGCTGTGGTGATGGGTCTTTTGGCATCACTTGATATATTCTTTATTTGGAGAATTAGTAGAACTAAAAGAAAAAGAAGTAAACATATTGGTTTAATATTTGCCCTACTTTTCTTTATATTAATATGTGGAGGAATTGGTGCTGGTATATCATATGTATATGGAGAACTTAGTTCTATTAATAAAGAGACTGTTACTTATACAAGTGATTTAGTTGTACTTGGTAAGAATAGTGCTTCTGATATAAAAGATGTTAAAGATATGGAGATTGCTATTCTTAGTGATAAGAAGAATCCAGAAGGATATATTATCCCTAAGGAAGTAATTAATGAATATAAGTTAGAAGATGATAATGAGATTAAAGAATATGAAGATTATAACTCTATGGTAGCTGACTTATATGATGATACTATTGATGCAATATTTATTACTGATAATTATGTTTCCATGTTTGAGTCTATTCCATCATATGAGAATATTGATAATGAAACTAAAGTAATATTTAAAAAAGAAAAGAAAATGAAGAAAGCTGCTACTTCTAAACAAGAGACAGCGTCATCTGGTAAGAATATTAAAGAGCCATTTACAATATTATTAATGGGTATTGATTCTACTGATGAAGTATTAGAAAAGAATGCTATTGCGAATGGAGATACATTAATATTAATTACATTTAATCCTAAGACATTAAATGCTACTATGTTATCTATTCCAAGAGATAGTTATGTTCCAATAGCTTGTTGGAGTGGTAGACCAGAAAATAAAATTACTCATGCTGCAGCATATGGTAATGATTGTATGATTAATACTATTGAAGATTATTTTGATGTAGATATTGATTATTATGCAAAGATCAATTTTAAAGGTTTAGTTAAACTAGTTAATGCTGTTGGTGGAGTTGAAGTTGATGTTCCTAAGACATTATGTACAGATGATTCATCACGTGGTGGAACAGTATGTATCAAAGCTGGTCATCAAACATTAAATGGTGAACAAGCGTTAGTTTTCGCAAGAAACAGAAAACAATTACAAAATGGTGATTTTGGTAGAGCTGAACACCAACAAGAAATTATTAGAGCTTTAATTAATAAAATGAAAGATGTTAGAGATGTATCTACATTTATGAAAATACTTAATACTATTTCTAATAGTTTAGATACTAATTTAACTACTAAACAAATATTAGCTTTCTATAATGTTGGTAAAGATATTGTTACTCGTAGTAGTAAAGAAGCAGAACTTGTAAATATTCAACAATTATATTTAGAGGGTTCTGGACAAATGATTTATGATGAAAGAGCTCGTATGGTACTTTGGGATTATATTCCAAGTAATGCTAGTAGAAAAGCAATTATTCGTGCTATGAAAGAGAACTTAGAATTACTTAGTCATGAGCCAATTACTGAATTTAGTTTCTCTATTAATGAACCATATGAGAAGAAAGTTATTGGTAAAGGTTTAAGTGATGGTGGTGGATTTAGTCTAATGCCTGACTTTACTGGAGATTCTGAATCTCAAGCGAGAGCTACATGTTCTAGATTAGGACTTTCTTGTACATTTAAAGGTAGTGGTTATGTTACTGCTCAAAGTGTGCCAGCTAGAGCTAGATTAGATAGAGGCAAGAGCATTACATTAACTCTTGGATCTGGTAAGGAAGAAGTAAAAGTTGAGGAACCAGAAGAGGAAGAGGAAGAAGAACCTACTGAACCAACTGGTGGTGATGATACTGGTGGAGATACTAATACAGATCCTACTCCACAGCAACCTCCTACTACCCCACCTGAATCTGGAATGACTGTTGGAGAATAATTTAAGAAGAAGTTTATTACACTTCTTCTTTTTTTGTATTATTTTTATGATATAATTTATACTAGAGAGGTGCTTTATGTATAGAAAAAATATAAAAGAAGTTCTAAAAGAATTAGATACTACTAAAGATGGATTAAGTTCTAGTCAAGTCAATAAAAGACTGGCACAATATGGTGAAAATAAAATTGAAAATAAGAATAGACGTACTAAGTTTAAAGTCTTATTAAGTCAATTTGATAATATGATGATTAAGTTACTATTAATAGTATCTGTAATATCATTTATATATGAAATTGTTACTCATGAACCTTTTACGGATACGATATTAATCATTATAATTATTTTTATTAATGTTATAATGGGTTATTTACAGGAATCTAGAGCTGAGGCTCAGATTGAGTCCTTACAAAAGTTTGAGACATTGAATTGTAAGGTTAAAAGAAATGGTAAGGATGAAATAGTAGATTCTGTTGATTTAGTTCCAGGTGATATTGTTTACTTAGAAGCAGGTAATAAGATCCCAGCTGATGGTAGAATAATAGAATTCTCTAATTTATCAGTTAATGAATCTATTTTGACTGGTGAGAGTCAAGCAGTATATAAAAATAACTTAGTAATTAAAGAAGAAGTATTAATAAATGATAGACATAACATGTTATATAGTGGTTGTGATATTACTAATGGTCATTGTACTTATGTAATAACAGAAACTGGTCTTGATACTGAGTTAGGTAAGATTGCTGAAGAGTTAACTAATGAAAAAGATGTACCTACTCCACTTCAAAGAAAGATTGAAGAAATTAGTAATCGACTTACACAAATAGTTTTAGTAATTATAGCTTTTGTATTTATCTATAATATAATTGTCTTACACAATGATTTAATGCAAGTAATTATGCTTGCAATATCACTTCTTATTTCGGCTGTTCCTGAAGGTCTTCCAGCAGTTATTACTGTTTCATTATCTATTGGTGTTAATGCCATGAGTAAGAAGAATACTATAGTTAGAACGATGTCTTCTGTTGAGACTTTAGGAAATGTAGAAGTTATTTGTTCTGATAAGACTGGTACTATTACACAAAATGTTATGACTGTTACACAGTTGTTTAGTAATGATAAGTTATTACCAGCTGGTAAGTTTAAATATGATAAAGATGATTTAATGTTACTTAATATGATGCTTTGTAATGATTCTGCTTATATAGGTGACAGATTAATTGGAGATCCTACAGAGACAGCATTAATTGATATATGTGTTAAAAATAATATAAATTATAAAAATACTATTAATACTTATAATAGAACTGGAGATATTCCATTTGATTCTGATCGTAAAATGATGAGTGTACAAGTAAGTAATGGAAAGAATACTTATTTATTTACTAAAGGTAGTTTAGAAGGAATATTAAAGAGTTGTACTTCTTATGTAGTAGATGGTAAAGTATTAAAGCTTACTAAAGAAAAGATTAAAGAATTTACAAAGATGGAACAAGATTTATCTCATAAAGCACTTAGAGTTATTGCTTTTGCTTATAAAGAAGATTCTAAACTTAGTGAAGATAAGTTAATATTCCAAGGTATGGTTGGAATGATTGACCCACCTAGAGATTCTGTATATGGCGCTATTCTTACTTGTAAGAGTGCTGGTATTACTCCAATAATGATTACTGGAGACAACTTAATAACAGCAATGGAGATTGCGAAAACAGTTGGTCTTGCTGATGAAGATTCATTAGGAATCGAAGGAAAAGATCTTCAGAATTTCTCTGATGTAGAACTTGCTGATAAAGTACTTAATTATAGTGTTTTTGCTAGAGTATCGCCACAAGATAAAGTTAGAATTGTAGAAGCAATACAAAAGAATAAAAAAGTAGTTGCGATGACTGGTGATGGAGTTAATGATGCTCCTTCAATAAAACTAGCTGATATAGGTATTGGTATGGGACAAACTGGTACAGAAGTTACTAAGAGTACTGCTGATATATTACTTTTAGATGACTGTTTTAGTACTATAGTAGATGCTAACTTTGAAGGAAGAAGAATATTTGATAATATACGTAATGTTATTGTTTATTCATTATCTAGTAACTTTGCAGAAATGTTTATTGTAGTTATTGGTATGTTCTTATCAGTTACTGCCCTACTTCCTATTCATATCTTATATATAGACTTAGTTACTGATGCTGCTTTAGCAATTTGTTTAGCTTTTGAAAAAGCCTCCAAGGATGTTATGAAGAGACCTCCAAGGAAAAGTACAAGTAGTTTCTTTACACCATTTATTATTGCTAACTTAGGTATTAGTTCAGTTATTGAAGCAATATTAGTACTTATATGTTTCTTAGTAGGAAGAACTTATGGTTTAGAAATTGCTCAAACAATGGCTCTTTTATGTTTAATAGTACAAGAAACATTATATGCTATTAACTGTCGTAATTTAAAAGATCCTATTGCTAAACAAGGTTTCTTTAGTAATAAATATTTAAATATAGGTATGATATTTATTATAATTGTACAAGTACTTACATTTATTACTCCAGTTGGAGCTTTATTAAAGATTAGTCCTTTAACATTTAATCAAGTTATGTTTGTATTTATAGTTAATATTGTTGTATTCTTAATTATCGAAGGAATTAAACCATTTATTAGAAAAGTATTCATTGATGAATAAGAAAGGAGTATCATGAAAAAAGTATTTACTCTATGCTTATTACTATTTTTAGTTATTAGTATTAGTGGTTGTAGTAACAATAAGGATAAAGTAGTATTACAAATAAGAGAATCTAGTTGGTCTGGATGGGATAGAGATTATAAACCTAAAGAAGTAACTAGAAAGTATAATATTGTTTTAGGTAAGAAGTATACTAAATCTGGCCGTTTACAATTTGTAGTAAAAGAAATCAATAATGATAATATTGTTATTAAAACAACTAGTTCTTTCTCTGATAGAAAAAATGGTATTGATCTTACTAGTAATAAAAAAGAATTTACAGTATATTATGATGAAGAATTAAGACTAATTACACCTACTACTGATGCGGGTGAAATATTCTATTTAAAATTAATAAAATAAAAAGAACCAAATAATTGGTTCTTTTTTATTGTAATTCTACTAATACTAGTTTTATACCATCATGAACAAATATTAAATCAGCTTTCTTTTGATAGTCTTCAAAACCACCTTTATATTCCCAATTAACACTGACATAATAAGCATTATCATCAGTTACATTGTTGTATTTAAATGGTTTCTTTTCTACATTAGAAATATCTATTTTTGATACTTCTGGTAATGTTTGTTTACGATTCTTATAAATATTACTTTCTATATACTTATAATAAGTATCTTCAGCATTTAGTAAGAAGTTTTCTAGTACTTTATCATAGACAAAATCTGTTCCACCTACATCTGTTTTAGCAACTTTATCATTTAAACTATAGAAATCATAAATAAACATTTCTGTAATCTTTTTAACATAAGCTTCTTCATCTACTTTATCTGCTTCTAGTATTTCTTTTAGTTCATAAAACATTTCTTTATATTTAGCTGTTTTTGTTTCTTTTAATACATAACCATATTTTGGTATTTTACCTATTACTTTTACTTCTTTTACTTCTTCTTGAGCAAAGAAATGTTTATAAATAAAGAATGCTGCGACTAATACTAAGATTAATCCAATAATAATAAATAATAACTTTTTTGGTTTTCTTTTACGTTTTGTCATTCTTGTCCTCCCTCTTCTTCTGGTTTTAATAGATTAAATACTATTATATTATTTGATACATCTAATAATTTATTTGTATATTCAGTATTGTTTGTTATTTCTTCTTCTGTTATTGGTTCTTCTGTCAATGATAAATAAGCTTGTTTTTGACTATTATAATATACTTTATTAGTAACCCAGTTACCATTTGGGAAAGCTACTATATTTTTATCTTTGATGGAGAATATGTCATGTCCTAATGCATATTGATTAGAGAAACCAAACATATTACCTACTGTTGGAAGTACATCATACATTCCCATAACATTACTTATTTTTTTATTTAGTTTATGATTTCCAGCAGATTTTTTAGTCCAGATTATTAATGGTACTCTTCTACCTATTTCATATTGATAAGCATCATAGTCATGATAATTTGGATCATCTTCTGCTAAAGTTTTATCATTTTCTTTATCATAATTATATAGTCTATTGTAATCTTTTCTTGGTAGTCTAGCATCATGATCTCCATATAATATTACTACTGTATTATCTAATAGACCAGCTTCATCTAATTCCGTCATAAATTCTCCTAAAGCTGAATCAGCATAATGAAGTGATTTAAAATAATTACCTAGTTTTGTTCCTTCCATATATGGATATGTTACTTCTTCAGTTGTACCATCTTCTTTAGTTACATTTTCCTTAATATTAACGTCATAATCTCCATATTTTGTTACATCACTGAAAGGTGTATGATTAGATAACATAATGCTTAAGGCATACCATTTTTCTTTCTTTTCAGCTATCTTTTTCATCTTTGGAACTGATTGTGCAAAGAATTCTTTATCACTTAAGCCTAAACCAATCACGTTCTCTTTTTTGACTTCATAATCCGCTTTAGCAATAAACTTATCATAACCTAGAGAGTTATGCATAGTTCTTCTATTCCAGAAGTCAGCATTATTAGCATGCATACTATAAGCATAGTAACCTTGTTCTTTTAATAATTTAGGGATACTTATATAATACCTATCTGAATATGATACAAAGGCTGTTCCTGATTTAGTTGGCATTAGTGAAGTATTAAATGTTAATTCTGTGTCGGAAGATGTTCCAACACTAACTTGTGAATAGAAATTATCAAAGAATAATCCTTCACTAGCTAGTTTATTAACATTTGGTGTTACTTCTTGACCATTAAATTTTAATTCCATGGCATTAGTCATTATACTTTCGCCATGTATTACTATGACATTTTTTCCTTTAAAGATATCGGTATATTCATTATTATCATGAGTATTATCTCGATTATCATAATACTCTTGGAATTCTTTTTTTGCTTGGTCATAACCAAACATAGCGTTTATTCTTGGTTGTAGTGATGTTACTAAGTCATTAGCTTGATATACATAAATACCAAAACGCATAACAATATATTCTTTATTCCATTGTTTAATAAATCTTGACACATCTAAAGAACTCATTGTTACTAAGAATAGTAATAATAGACATCCTCCGAAAGATAAAGTCTTTAATGTTTTCTTTTTTCTTACTGATCTTAATTCTATTTTCTTATTAGAATTCTTTCTTTTAGTTTTTAAATATACAAATAATAGAATTAATGGTCCAATTATATAGATTAAATCTTTTAGTTGCAAAACATTTTCAACAACGGCATCTCCTACATCACCAATATATTGTGTTAAGACTAACATAGATACACTAGCGAATGATGTATAGAATGTATAATATACTGAATTAATCATGCATATCGCTGTGAAGAATATTTCCATTATCATAAAATAAGTAAACCTATTTTTCGGTTTAAATAAATAACCAAAACTTCCGGCTATTATTACTACTGTTAAGTCAGCAAGTATAGCTTTTATTGATAAATAATTCTCAATTGTATGCATACAAAAGAATCTTAAAATCGTTGAGTTTAAGACACATGTAAATACAAAAGTTATAAAAAGTATATTTTCTTTGAAGTATTCTTGAATTAAATGTTCTCTTTTTACTTTAGAAAAGTACTTAATTAATTTTTTATTTAATTCTCTAACTCCGTTTTTTATTCTTTTCATACTATTACCTCGTGAATATTATAACACATATATAAAAAAACTTCTATTATTTAGAAGTCTTTTGTTCTTTTATTTCCTCTTCTATAATCCGTTGCATCTCCATAGTCTCCTCTTTATAGGTTCCAGCATTTATTCCCATTCCTAGAACAAAGATGTAAGACAGTATATAGATCCAAATCAATAAGATTAAGACGTTAGAGATAGATCCATAGAAGATACCATATGAGGCAAAACTACCAACATAGAAAGCATATATTTCTGTGGCGATAATCCATCCTACTGTTGTGAATATAGCTCCTGATGTTGTAGAGTGTGATGGTATCTGTTCGTCTGGAGCGATAACATAAATTAGTTTTATATTGAATAAAAGTAATAAAGCAATCAATGGATATTTAACTACTTTGTATACTACATATGATATATCTACTATAGTATTATCTTTAAAACTTTCTTTTAATAGATTAAAGATATTATCTCCAAACACTGGAACTATTAATAGGAAGAAAAAGACTAATACTAATAAGAAAATCATAAATATAGCTTTTACTCTTCGACTAATAAAATCACGTGATTCTATTCTATATATCTCATTAGAAGTAATAATCATTGAATGTGTACCATTACTTGCTAATAAGAAGGCTGATATTAGGAAAACAGCCATATTAAAATTAAGTCCATTCTCCCCTACTATATCTTTTAGTATAGAAGCTATTTCTTTTGGCATCATGCTAGTCATAGATACAGCTATGGTACCAGTTGAAATAGACAATGTTGCTGCCAATGTTGCTATTAAAGCAATCATTGGGATTAATGACATAACAAGAAAAAAAGCAAGCTGACCAGGAAGGATCCTCATCTCAGGCTTTTTTATCTGATTAATAATTTTTCTAAAAAAACCTCTTGCTTGCTCCATTTCATACCTCACTATTTATATTCTTCTTTGTTTGTTATCATTTCTAGAGTAGCTTCATTAATAGCGTCATCTAATGTTTTAATTTCATCAGTAATCATACTATATCCGATTGCTGCTCCAAACTCATGTGGTAATCCTTTCATTTCTTTTGATAATTTCTTAGTATATGTTGCTACTTGTCTATCACTATAACCTACTAAGTAAATTAAGAATTCATTACCATCTGTACGGATAATTTCACTGTTTTCTAGCTGTGTATTAACTAAAATACCAGCGGCTTTAATAATTAATTGATCTCCTTCTTCATGTCCATAATTATCATTAATATATTTAACGTTATTTAAGTCTACCATAACAATACTTTGTGGGAACACTTCACAATCTTCCCATTCTTGCATTTTAGCATTTAAGTAATTACGATTCTTTAGACTTGTTAACATATCTGTATATTTATGACGATCAGTTATTTTAATCTTCTTTATCTTACGTTTATGTTTTGCAAATAGATATAATATACCAATAATAATTAATGGTACAAAGATAATTATTAATACTATAGTATATACTTGTTCTAATGTAGAATCTTCTAAAATAGAAGCATTCATATTAGCAAGTCCACTATTACGATAATTATAATAAGAATTAGTATTAATAATATAATTAAATAAGTCATAGAAAGCTCTATTATTTTTCTTTACCATGAATTTATAATCATTCATCATAGTATCTTCATAAATAAGCTTAAAATTTTTAAATTTATTATTTTGATAGAATAAATATACTTCTTTATCTATTACTAATAATTTATCTTTACTATGTTTTACTAAATCATTTATATTATCATATGTTGTTATACTAGCTTTTGTATTATTAGAAAAATAATTATATAGAGAATCACCACTTAGCATTACTAAGTTAGCATTACGCATACTCTCAAATGAATTTACTATATGATTATCTTCTTGTTTTCCTAATACAACATAATCTTCTATAAATGTAGATAGTGTTTGTAAATACTTATCATTATTATAGTTATAATAATCAAAGTAAATATCTACTTCACCTTTATCTATAGCTCTTTGTAAATCTTTTTTAGAGTTAAATTTCTTTAATTTAAAATTAATATCGGATAATCTTGTAACTCTATCAATATACTCTCCTGCTATACCTGATAATTTATTATGTACTTTTACTTCATACGGTGGATTTTCTACATAACCATAAACATAATTCTTAGAAATCAACTCTGCTTTAGTCTTAGCTGATAATTCATTTTTATCTAAGTAATAATTTAGATAGGCATTATTATATTCTTTAATATATTTAGTTAATCTCCATTTATTATAATATTTAGTTACTATTTTATTTAATTCTGGATTACTTTTACTTAATGATAAGACTATTTGTTTTTTCATTTCAGTAAAATAGTAATTTACAGAATACTTATCTTTTTCTATTGTATAGTTTAAGTACATAATATTAGGTACTATTACCATATTAATCTCTTTATTATCTAAAGCTTTATATAACTTATCAATAGAATCATAAGCTTTATATGATAAGTTAGTACCACTTTTTAGATAATAACTAATTGTATCTCTATCTTCTTCAAATACTCCAAAAGTAATATTCTTCATATCTGAAATATGATTAATTCTTTGATAGTCTGTACCTACTGCTACATAGTAATCATCAAATAAGAACAAATCATCTTTAGCTAATTTATCATCATTATTAAGTATTCTTATTCTAAAACTGTCAGTAGTTAATTCTGATCCAATTAGATATGGTATTTTATTAAATTCTATTCCAATATTTTCTTCGAAATCAGCTACAAAGTCAAAGATTACTCCTTCTCCATTGGTACCATATAATGGATAATCATTTACTATTTCGAAGTCATATTGTTTTTCTTTATTATCTTGAACCCATTTTTTCTCGGTTACAGTTAATGTAGTATTGGCATCTTCTTTGTTGTAATATCTATATACAAAGACAAAGGCTAATGCAGCTATTATAATAGGCAAGATTATTATTAATTTCTTTTTCATTAGTCATTCCCCATTCTATCTATCTTTTGTCCATGAAAAGGCATCTCTAGTATGTTGTCTATAGCCAATAATTGGAAATTGTGGATCTTCCTTTTCTTTCTTAATAATTATTTGGACATCGAAGTATTTCTTTTGCTCTGCTGTTAATGGTTCTATGGCTTTATTTGCTAAAGCTTTAGCACTATCACGATTAGTATCATCATTAATAGTTGCAATAATAGTAACTAATCTACCAGCATTTTTTATTTCAACTTTAGTAGTTGAATCTTTTAATGCTTCTTCTATTTGATCCTCTTTATTACCATCAATTTTAACGGCACTAATACCATTAATTCTGTCTCCATAAATAGCTTTTTCTTCATCACCAGTTAATATAGCAATGAATTTAAACATTACTACTAATACTATTAAAAATACAGCAATTGCTATAATAGTTGTTCTATTCTTTTTTAGAAAGTCCATATCATCACATCCTAATAATAATTATACACTATGTAATAGTCATTTTCAATTGACAATTTAGCTTAACTCTTCTGTCAATATATCCATGGCCATCTTTGGATTAATACCACCTTTAGTTTCTTTCATTACTTGTCCCATTAAGTATTTTATAGCTCTATCATGGCCTGCTTTATAGTCAGCTACACTTTCAGGATTGGCAGCTATTATTTTCTTTATTACTTCTCTAATTGTAGAGTCATCAGTAATATTTTCTATATTACATTCTTTCATAATACTATCTATTGATTTATCTTCTTCTAATACTTTATCTAAAATATCTTTTAAATTCTTAGATGTAAGAGTATTATCAGACATTTTATTAACTAAATCAATAAATCTTTCTTTAGTTAAAGTAGTATCAGTAATATCTTTTTCATTTTTATTTAAATATGCTTGAATGTCTCCAAGTAATAAGTTACTTGCTTCTTTAAAATCTATTTTTTCAGCTAATAATTCATTTAAATAATTACTAATACTTCTATTTTGAACTATTTTATTAGCGTTTACATCACTTATTCCAAGCTCTATATATTTCTTTCTTCTTTCATCTGGTAGCATTGGAATAGTTTCTTTTACTTCTTTTATTCTTTCATCAGTAATTATTACAAATGGAATATCTGGTTCTGGGAAATAACGATAGTCATTTCCAGTTTCTTTAACACGCATTAGAACTGTGTCTTTTAATTTATCATCGAAACGTCTGGTTTGAGCTTTAAATGTTTCACCAGCATCATATAATTTAGCTTGTCTTTCTATTTCTTTTTCGATACTTAAACCAACATTAGAAATAGAACCAATATTCTTAATCTCTGCTTTTGTATTATATGGATCAGATTCTTTCTTTCTTATTGAGACGTTAGCATCAGCACGCATTGAACCCTCTTCCATTTTACAATCTGATATATCACTATATAGTAATAATTCTCTTAATTTTTCTAGATACTTTTT
>JAEEGL011425175.1_pt1 | contig 13107 bp, 8 predicted proteins | sample 9134231 | NCBI WGS metagenome assembly JAEEGL01 (sample SAMN16246548, study PRJNA631951) | gut metagenome | biome: gut microbiome; feature: rumen; material: fiber-attached | host: Bos | place: Iran: Karaj | collected 2018-10 | reverse complement strand
TCCACAAACGGTTGTTGGCGTTCGGCAAGAAATCTTTCGCCGCCACCATCTTGTTCACGCCGCGGTCGGTCAGATAGCTGCAAGTACTATGGTCTGATGGATAAAACTGTATGTAGTAATACTTCCCGTCGCCGATGATGGCAGCAGGGTCCATGGTCTCAAAGGCGTCGGGCATGGCGGCGCGCTGTTCGGCTGTCTGCGCCTGTGTCTCTTGTGTGTTTACTAAAGCCAATGCACCGAGCAGCATGGCTGTTCGGAGCAGGGTGGAGGTATATCTGAGAAGCTGTTTCATCTTCATTGCTTTATCTCGTTTTAATAATATTCTTCAATTCTGCAGCTGTGCTGCTTGGTGTCGCGGTCGTAATTGATGCCTACGAGCAGCAGACGGTCGGCATAGTCTTGCAGCTTTGCGGGGTAGTTCCTGCGGTGTATCTGCTCAATGGCACTGTCGGCACTGCGGTTGTATTTCAGTTCGAGCAGGATGGCTGGGGAGTCAACGTTCTTTCGTGGTATCAGCACCAGGTCAGCAAAACCCTTGCCAGTAGCCAGCTCGCGGTGTGTCACATAGTTGTTGCGTGCATAATAGAAAGCTATGCTGAGTACACAGGCCATAGAGTTCTCGTCGTTGTAGCTCAATATGCTGGTGTTTTCGTCGTGTGCAGCATCCACGCCGCGTGCCACCATGTCCTCGTCTCCTCGGAGCGTGGCCTGCAGCAGCTGTTTGGACTTCTCGATGGCATCAGATACATGGCTCCAGTTGCTGGCCTTTACGGCATTCACCATTTCGCTAGCTACCTCACGATTGGGTATATAACATTCGCTCTCCTCCCAGTCGTATGAAAGGTAGCCCAGATGGATGAGCACGGTCAATACATCGTTCTTGCTTTTGATGACCGACATGTCATTCTGGAATCCCGTAGGTTCTACTGTACACCTTTCGCCGGCCAGCATCCTTATTACGTCATCCTTCAGGCCCTCATAGTTCTTCTGGATGTAGTCTGCCACAGCTTCGTAGGCACCTGTGGCAGCCCAGAAGCTGGTACAGTAGCCGTTGTCGAGAGCCTGCATCACTGAATTTGGGTTGAACATCGACGATTCGTTGCCAATCTGATAGCCATCGTACCATTTCTCCAGTTCGTTGTAGTCGGTGCCATACTTCTCAGCCAGTGCCATCACCTCAGCCTTCGTAAAGCCAAAAGAGCCAGCCATCCGCCTGGGGGTCACCATCGAGTACTCCATGAAATTGTTTAGTGCCGACTCCGTCTTGTATTTCTTGATGGGCAGTATGCCTGTCATATAAACAGTTGCAAACACTCTCGTGCCATCAACACTCTTGAACATACGGCGCAACCAGTTGATATACCTGTCCATAGCCCGTGTGGCGGGGTCGAACTCCCGACAGATGGCATCCCACTCGTCAATGATGAAGATGAACTGCTGTCCTGTCTGTTCGCTAATGGCAAGTAGCGACTGCATGAGGTCGGCTTCACCATCTATATGCACATCGGGATAAGCAGCCAGTATGTCTTTTCTCAGTTCGCTTTCCATGCTGTCCACAATGCGCTCGTCGTGGAAGCGTGTGGTAAAGGAGGTCATGTCAAGATATATGACGGGATATTTGTTCAGGTGTTTCTCAAACGACGGGTCTTGGGATATTTTCAGGTCGGCGAACATCTCGCGGGAGTCGCACGAATGGTCGTAATAGGCGCACAGCATCTTCGCCGCCACCGACTTGCCGAAGCGGCGGCAGCGGCTAACACAGCTGAAGCGGCGTTCTGTAAACAGCATACTGTTGACAATGGCTATCAAGCCTGACTTGTCAACATATTCGCCGTTCCTTACGCTTTGGAATGCCGTGTTGCCTATGTTGATATAGTTACCCATCTGTCTGTTTCGCCATTACACATCTATAATTTCTTTAATATGACGTTGCAGGTGAAGCTGTAGTCGAACTGACTGCCTGTAGGGCCGAGCTTCACGTTGACGGTGACCGTGGTCTTGTAGGTGCCGGCGGAGAGGCTGTTGTTCAGCTCGCCGACGATGCAGTGGTTGGCAGTGTCGTAGGTGAAGGGCGTCTCTATGATTTTACCTGAACCCGACACGTCTGTGCCGTCACTGTTCTTCCAGGTCAGAGACACGAACGTCACCTCCGGGTCGCTGAAGTCGCGCCAGGTGCTGTCGCTTCTTTTCTTGACGTATGGCTGGAGGGCAATCATGCCGCCGGTGCTGAAGGTAGCCGTAAGGGCATCGCTGCTGAGCGTCGTGGCAGGATAGCCGGCGATGGGCACGAATGCAAGCGGCTCCACGCGGAACGTCCAGTCGCGCAGCACCACGGGAATGTGTATCCAATCGTTGCGGCGTATGACGTTGAAGCCATTATGGCCAGTGGTACCGTCAGAGTAGTGGGTGGTGAAGCCATAGCGTACCTCGTCATCGTACCAATCCGAACCGCTCCACCGCTGAATCTTGAAGCGTACAGACAGCTGGTTCTCGACCGTGGTGTAGGTGGCGTCGGTCTCGTTGACGTAGAAGAAGAGGGTGCCCTCGTCATCAGTACTATTATCGTCCTTGGCTTCAAGTTCCAAGGCTGACGAAGGTTCATAGTTCACCATACCCACATCAGTCCTGGCTCCATCGGGCAGCGTGAGTGCTTCCTGAAGGGCAGAGCCAGTATTGTTGGTGACATCGCCAGAGATGGCCACGTCGCTGAAAGCATAGTCCTTGCCGCTTGCCAGATTATAGAGATAAATCTTCACCACGACGGAACCGGTGGTGGGTGTGCCGCTAAGGGGGTAGCTGTATTCGGTAGTATAGGGTGGCACGCGATTGTCATTTTCGTCCTTGTCGCCATTGTATCGCGCTGGCCGTTCTCCTGTTGCCAGTGTAGTAGTTGTGCCGCCGCTGACAGCCACCACATCGAAGTTACCGCCGTCGGTGGCGCCTCTGCACGCCTTGAATGTAACGTTCTTCGGCGTAAAAGTCATCCCCGTCGCAGGTGTCACCGTGAAGGTGATGACGGCATCATTGTCCCTTGTCGACCCCAAGTTCTCAGCAGCTTCGAACTTATAAAGATTCACCTCGCCAGCTGTCCGCAGTCCTGAGGGTGTCAGCTTGCTGTCGCCATACGTCAGTGCTGTCGAAGAGAACACGCCCCCTGTCGACACGGAGGCTGTGGTCTGTAGTGGGCTTGTGTTCAGCGGCCACGTGGCACTGACACCGGTTTTCGTGGTATTTGCTGCGAACATTGGCACCAGATTGGCCAAAGAGGTGAGGTCATCCTTGCTGAAAAGGTAGATGCCGGGGCCGGAGGAAGAAGCCTGGTTGATGGGTTCCACTTCGATGCCCTTTATCCTTACCTTCTGCGATGTCTCGTTTTTGAACTCAAACTGTAGCTTCCCCATGACTCGCCAGACGGTGAGCGTACCGGCATCTGTGGGGGTGGGGCTGTTGGCCACAGAAACCGACTTCATCCCGTTAGCGTCCGTCAGCTTGCCCGTCATGGGGATGTTCGTCTCGCTGTAGCCATTGGCGAATTTCACTGTCTCATCCAAGTTGACGACATCGCCCACGCTATATCCGTCGGCGTAGTTAGCGGTGGCAAAGACATGATAGTGGCCTACGGGCAGAGGCTGTGAAGTGACTTCTACAGTGTTATACACGTAGTCGGTAGTATAGGCTTGTGTTGGCGTCGGTACAGAGCTGTTTCCTATCTGCTGGTCAGTGACCGTAACAATTTGCATCACCGTATTGTCCGATGCCTTGCAGATGATAACACGCAGAGAGTGCATCACCTCCCACAGGTGGTCGGGTGTCTCCCAGGGGTATTCGTGGACGGGATGTTCGGGGTCATCTTCGAGTACGGCGCGGGTGGTGACGGTTAAGCGCAGTTGTCCCATGCCGTCGGGCAGTGGCTCTTCGGTGTCAATGGCCTCTTCGCTTGAGCAGGCACTCAGCAGCACGGCGGCAAGTAAGGCAATATAGTAGGAAAGTCGTTTCACTTTTATTACAAATTCGTATAATTCGTGTAATTTGTGTAATTCGTTGTTAAAATGAATTCGTATAATTCGTTCAATTCGTTGTTAGAGATAGATAGTCGGGTTGTCCACATGTCGCCACTTTGTCTCCTGGACCACGACCTGGAGAGTTCCCTCGCCCTCACCCTTTATTGAGATTCGGTAGATGTTGTTTCTCACAATGCCGATGTTCATTGGCGTGTTGGCCGTGCTTGCCTCGTCGACGGCCAAATCACTCCACTGCTTGGCATTGTAGATGTCATCGTTTACGCCGGTCTTTTCACCCTGATGGCGTATATAGTGGTAGTAGGTACGTGTCTCGTGAGTCCCGTCTATGCCATTAGGGTAATACTCGCCCGTGAATGCTATACCCGTGGCATAATTCTTCAGGTATGATGTGGGCATGAGAGTGTTCTCCTTGGCATAGCAGACGGTGAATGCAACGTCGCTTTGCTCAGTAGCCGTCGAATATGAATAGGCGTTGTTCATGTCTGCCGCGATGGGGCTGAGATAGGTGAACGTATTAGTGTTGTCCTTACCAGTGGTATGGGGGTCAACCACATAGTTGTTGGCCTTTTTGGTAAGTGTTGCGTGCGCCACGGTTGTCTCGTCGCCCAAGTACGAAATGCTGTTAGCCGTGTACGAGCCTTCAGACGAAGTATATCCAGTGCATACCCGCTTGAAGAGGTATTCGTTCTCGTTGTAGAGGTTGAACGGAGTCACCTTTGTCAGGACGAAGGCACGGTTCCCCGTAAGGATGTATTTATATCCGCTGACAGGGTCCGTGGCACTCTCATTATCATAATATGTGCCACCATCGGTGCTGAAGTCTATGCGTGCAGCGAGACGCTCGATGTGTACGCAGTCGAAATAGTAGATGTATTCGGTCTTGTCCGTCGAGGTTTCCTCTACAGGATTGCTCAGTGTCACGGCGGCATCGGTCTCCGAGGCCATCACGAAGTAGGTGGCGTCGGTACCTTTTCCCGTTCCCGTGAACACATCACGGGCAATTTTCTCGCGCACATTCTTTATCAGGTCACCGGGTTGTACGTCAACCACGGCGTTTGCCACCACGAGCATCTTGTATGTCTCGCCCTTTTCCAGCAACGTGCCCTCAAGTTTCTGGTTGCCGGTGGTGTAGAGCACCTCCTGGCCGTAGTATTCGTTGTTGTTTGTTGTCGGCTCAGTGTTCTTGTGGACGTGGTTTTTGTTTTCGTCCCAATCGTTGGCGGTCATAGGTCTGACGATATAGCTCAGCACGCTCGCCACCACTGTTTCGTCCGACGTAGTGTTGATGCCCGCGTTGTCCTTATAGAATATCAGTGTCACGTTCTTCACCTCATTCTCGCGGTCGCTGCCTTTCAACGTTCCGTCGCCATACTCTCCGCCGTTTGGCATAGCGCGTGTGACAGGGCTGTCGCTAGCGCTCACCGAGATGGTGACGTTGATATATTGGTTAGCGGTGTCGATGATGTCTGCCTCGCAATCGTCGTCGCCCATGATGAGCTGGCATGAACATGCCAGTAGGGTCAGCAGCATCACAGCTGCCGTCCTGAGAAGGAATCCTATCGACTTTGAACGTATTGACATCACTATTGTCTATTTCGTGTAATCCGTGAAATCCGTTTTAATTCGTTGTTAAAGAAACATTGTATCAGAACTCCTCGTGCTGCTGTCGCAAAGCCCAGGGTATGATGTGGACGTGTGTGCCGAGGAAGAGCTGTATCTCGTCGACATGTCCGCCACGGATGATGAACTGCAGCCGGTAGTCATATTCGCGGTCGAGGTACTCCTGGTAGTGGTAGTAGCGCTCCACCCATGTACGTCCTGAGGAGAGTATGTAGGGGAGGTTGATGGCGAAGATAATGTCGCTCCCTTCGTCGTTGCCCACAGGTTCGAGGGCATTGCCGTTCTTCTTGCGTATGACGAGCACTGCGTTTTGTGCCTTTGCTATATCCTCCTCTTTGAGTATGGCGTACTTGTCGTTCTCCACCGATGCATTCTTGTATATGAGTCGGTTGAACATCAGGTCGTAGTGTGCTGCGCTCTCCGAGGGCACATCTCCGCTTCCGACGAAGGTTGTTGTCCACTGCTGGTATGGTCTGTAGACGAGGGTGTCGGCGGGTTTCGTGAGGTCGTTGTGGCAGTCCAGCTGTGAATTGTTGTCGATGATTTCCACCGTATAGTCCTCGTCGTTCACATAGTTGTCCTCGAGGGTGTTGTTGCTGAGGTTATAGTTCAGTGCACGCAGGGTGATGTTCAGGTGCTTTGTGTCGCGTATGAGGCTGACGGTGGCGTATGTGGGTTCGTCCTTCACTATGCGTACCCTTTCCACTCCGTTGCTCTTGATGCTACCGTCGCGCTGCCAAGCGTAAGCGGTCTTAGCGGGGTAGAGCATGTCGGGATATATCGTCATGGGCATAGAGTCAGCGGGTGTGGTGAGCGTTGTGAGCGTGTGCCAGAGGGTGTCGAGCGGTGCGGTGTTGCTCACGCTGTAGTAGTTGGCCGGAAGTCTGGTGGCTGTGTGGTCGAGGTCGATGAAAAAATGATTCCACTCCGATCCGACATTATTACCTGTCTGGCGGTACTTGGCGCCAGGCGTGCCTAGGGCTATGTTCCAGTCCTTCTGCAAGGCCACGGCCATGAGGCGGTAGTCATGTCCGGGAGCCAGTTCGCCTTCAGTGAAGTGGATATAGCTGCCGTATTTTGAGAGTTTTTCTGCACCAATGGTTTTAGAGGTAACAAGCTTGTCCGACTCATCGTATACATAGAGCGTCACTCCGCCCACATGGTCCTTGAACATATCTGCCCGCTGGATGTTGTAGTCGTAGACGAAAGTGACGTATAGGCCTGTCGGACAGTCATCCCTGTCATCCATGATAGCGTCGCAGGAGGAGAGTGCCCCCACTACGGCTAAGGCGATGAGCCATGAATTCAGTATCGGTCTTTTCATATCTTGAACACTAGGTGTATCTTTTACACGAATTGGCACTAATTTATTTCTAATTGGCACAAATTATTATATATGTTGTTGTGCTGATGGTTCTGCACTGGTTTGTTTCGTCTTTGGTGGATGCGCGGTGGCATCGTTGTGCGGGCTGTTTGGTTTGTGGGCTTATCTGTGATTTCTGTGTGCCCTTAAAGTCGGTGCCCGTTGCTGTTCCCGACTGTTGAGTTTATTTTTAAAGAGGTGGCCGCCCCGCCACTCGCTTTGGGAGGGGCGGCCACCGGTTTGAGGTGTTTGCTAATTGCAAAATGATTATATTCCGTGCGGACGGACAGGAAAGCCGTCCGAAGGGGAAAGATTCAGTGATTAGAACTCTACGCTCTGGCTGCGGAGCACCCAAGGCACGATGTGCACATGGACAGAGAGATAGTTCTCAATCTCATCGTCGGGAGTGTCAGGAGTGATTGTTGAGGGATCAACAGGCTCTGCGTCACCAATCTTACCAATCTTGTCGATGCTCAGCTTGTACCAGTTGTCGCGGACGACACCATAGCGGCCGAGGAAGCGCTTCTGACCATTTGCAACCTGCGTATCTGAGGGAGTGTTGGGAGTTCCATTAGCCTGATTAGCGCAACCGAAATAGATTTCATTGACGCCATCACCACCGCCTACAATATAACCTGAACCAGTAGTAGCGGCCTCTAAAGCAGCACTCAGAGAAGGACTCCACGGAGTCTCGACATCACCGAAGTGCTTGATGCGGACGTTGTAGTAAGAAACACCACCAGCGTAGTAGCTCAGCAGCACATCATCAGCATACAACAGGTCATCGTCATCTTGCTGTGCTGAAGCATCAAAATTACTATACATTACGCTCTTAATAGCATTTTCGAGGGCAGTCTTAAGGGTTTCTTCACCAGAAGCATTAAATGCGGTATAATTTGTTACTGTAGCAGGAGTTGTGCTGTTATCTGTAATCGTGTATTCAGGAGCGACAGTGAATGCAACACCCGTCTTACCTACGGGCACAGCAGGCGTACCTTCAGTGGGTACAGTGACAGTTATAGCCAGACCAGAAGTCACTTCCTTAGTCGGGTTGTTTTCAGAAACCTTAGCGCGAAGATTTGTTAATGCCTGAGCTACATTGTTGTCACTCTTCAAGACGTTCTCAATTGCATCTGCAGCCTTCTGTTCTGCAGTCTTCTCAACCGTAGTAGCAACTCCATCATCTGGATCGTCAACATACATAACCTGGCTACCCTTACCAACAGTAAAGAAACCATTACCACCAATCTGAGCCTTCAACGTCACCATGGTGGTGTTGCGCCATGTCTGATGAGCTACGTCGAATGTATTCTCAGTAGTGTAGGCATGTTTACCAGCAGCAATCCAAGGACGAGCGTCGGAAGCAACAGTGTTATTCAGTGTGGCATTAGCAGCATACTGAACATCCTTTGCAAAATATGTGCGGTAACCTATGGTGTGAGTAGCACCATCGGGCAGAGAGGGATTGAACTGATAGAGACTTACAAAACGATACTTGTTAGTTGTTCCAGTAAACGACTCATTGAAATATGGGCCCCAATCCTCAGCGGCAGCACCATCATTGTTGATATGACGGGTGTTGTAATAGGTAGGCTCATTGTTAATCACCTGCCATCCCTGAAGGGTAACAGTAAGGTTACCAATTGTGGTTTCGGTACGATTATCCTCAACCGTGATCTTCACGGCAGCACGCTCAACATACACACAGGAGGCGGGAGCCTCCTCAGCCTCAGTCTTGCTTCCGAAGATCTTAGTATTGTCCAGAGGAACAAGCGTAGTATAGGCAACATCAGGATCAGTAGCGCCACTGCCCTTTGTTGGGGCTGCAGAACCTCCGCCATAGTTGCAAATTGGGGCATTGGTCATCAGCAGGCCGGTCTCCCAAACATTCTTCTCTGCAGCGATGTCAGCACCAATTTCTGAGAAAGTCTGATTGCTGAAATCTGCAAAAGTCATATTGGCTGTCTCGGTGACCTGACCGTTGTGGTTGATGATGACGTAAGCATAGTAATTGTTGTCCGTGTCAGCCTTCATCTGTGAAGCAAGGGCATTGGGGATGAGCGTTGCCTTGTTGTAGGTTGAGGTAATCTTCGTGCCATTAGTAGGATCTGACAGATTATTCTGCTTGCCCCACTGGTCAGGATTAATGCCAGGCTGATCGTCCTGATCGTAAGTGTTACCCAGAGACACCTTGTCAACATAGGTTGCAGCTACATCAGGATTAGCAGTGCTTGTCTTGGCCAGCTTGAAGATGTAGAGCGTAGCGTTCTTTACAGCAAATTCATCTTCTGTACCATTGCTGAGGTCATCATTGGCACGTGTCGTGTTGTCAGCAGATGGGAGCTGCAACGACAGGCCGATGAAAGCGCCATTCTCAAAATTCTCGGCAGGGGCTTGAGCAATCTGCTCAACGTCCTTGTCGGAACATGCACCGAGCAGCATACCAGCTGCTGCGAGTGCGAATAAACTTAATTTTTTCATAATTAAAAATTTAAGAAGTTAATAATAGAGTTAATTAATAATTGTTTGTATTTGATATTCTTGATATGTGTTTGTTCTTTCTTTTATACATTATATTATATGACATCCCCCGGCAGTGTGTCGGCTGTCGGGGGAACACCATCCAGTGAATACTTACCAATAGTATTTGGTTATAGCTTTTTGAACAATCTTTTTGTTGGATTAGTCTGACAAGAGAAAATGTAAAAAAGACAGGATTTGTCCCAAACTTTCGTAAAACTGGTCAGAAAATACGATAGTCAGAGCCATTGTGAGAATTGTCTTTTAAAATCTTCCACAGTATGGCATCTACCTTCTGCATATTGCTTCATTCCTTCTTTGTATGCCTTCCTCATCTGTGTTGTCATCATCACACGCCCTTGTTCATCAAGGGTGATAGTCGTACTGTTAACTGGGCAAGACAGTTCTGACTTCTCTTGTTTTGTAGCCAAGATGTTTTTGAAGGCCACAACCAGTTCTTTCAAGATGTTCACGTCTTCTACCTTTTCAATATCCGTCCATAAGGATGTCTTCAATTCTATTGCTGTCATTGTTTCCTTATTACAATTCGGCTATATAACTAACAGTTATTTGACTGCTTTGCAGTAGTAGGTCACGCTTCCCAGCGTGACATCCGCCATAGAAGTCACGCTGGGAAGCGTGACCTACTACTTGGACGCTGCAAAGATAGCATGTTTTTCGGAATCTGCCAAATAATTTGTCAGATTTCCTTCGCTGGATGATGTATCAATATGTCAAAGACCTCATTGTTGCGGGCTGGCACGGGGCCTGCTCCTACACGTCATTGTTTACGCGGGCTGGCGTGGGGGCTGCCCCTACACCGTGACGGCTACTTGTTGAGGAGGAGTATGGCCTCGCGGTTCTTGCTGACGTCCAATCCTTTATGTTCTGCCTTCTGCAGCAATGCTTCAGCGTCGGCATAGCGTTTCTGTATGATGGCTACGACGGCGCGTGCGTTGAGTGCCTCGGCACTGTCGCCGGCGCGATCGAGCAGTGTCTCTGCCTTGAGTATGTCCTTCTGTCGGATGGCGATGTTGGCAAGGTTGAGGTTGGCCACGGGGTCGTCGGGATAGATGTTCACGGCTTGCTGCATGGCACGGTAATACTCCTTGCTCTCAGGCTCCATGGTGTGTGCCACGTCCCACAGCTCGCGTACCGACAGCTGGTAGGGTCGCGTCTTGTAGACCTCCTTGGCCTGTTCGAGCGTGAAGTCGCTGAAGTTGAAGGAGATGTCGTAGTCCGAGCGGCGCAGACCTGGGTAGATATTCTGTAACAGATAGCGGTATTCTGCTGGGTATAAGCGTTTTATCTTCGCTTCCTTCGGGTCGGGCTGCAACGTTGCGTCGTCGATGATGGCAAGTATCTCCGTGCGGTGGGGCAGTGTCTGCTCATCCATAGCGACAACAGCCTCGCGCAGTCCTATCCAGTTCTCGGGCGTTGCCTCGGCGGGTGCGAAAACGCTGGCGGGGAGGTTGTAGAGGCGGCTGACATAGTCGGTGAGCGACTTGGCGCGGTTCTCGGCCAGCATCTTGTTGTGCTCGTAGGGACTCTCGGGCGATGCCCATCCGTGGATTTTGACCTCGCGCACGGAGACATTCTTGTCGGCCACCATCACGTCGAGCGTGTCAGTGATTTTGCGCAGCTCGCGGCGGTTGTTCATGTAGTCGGGCTTCACCTCCCACTTGTCCACGACGAAGGTGATGTATGCCGAGCCGTGGAGGTTACGTTCCTTCTTCACGTGAGTGGGCACCAGGTCGGCGAGGCTGACCAGGTCGTAGGGGTCGGGAGGAGTCGGGGGAGTGAGCGTGGCGAGGAAGGCCTGTTCGTTCTTCAGCGTGTCGCCACATCCGCAGAGGTCACACTCCACGTACAGGTTGGCATCGTCGAACCAGGGCTGGTCCTCCGCTGCGTCGTTATAGTGATAGGTCTGCGGTTCGTTGCCGTTGCGTCTCACGTTGTCGCAGTTTACGGCATAGAGCGGGTCAATGCCATCGCGCTCGAAGACGATGTTCTGTCGGCGGCCACTGACGATGAGGGTCTTGAGGCGCTGCTCGTACTGTCCGTCGGCTGTGCGTATGACGGGGGTGAAGGCGCGGTATCTGTTCGAGGGCACGTCGAGGCTGTCGAGAATGAAGTCCATGTAGACGAACGTACGCTGGCTATTGTGTGCCACTTGCAGGTTCTGCACCGTGACCTGTGTGTCGGTGCCCTTCTTCTCACCCGTAAGGCGGATGGACTGCTGTGCGGAGAGTGTGCCCGCGATGGTAAGCAGAAGTGATATAGTAAAGATTTTTTTCATTGTGTTTTTTCTTATGGCTCTTATGGAACGTATATAGAGGCTTAGAAGAAATAAAGCAGCGAAAGTGCCAGCTTGGTGGGGCCAACGTAAATCTTGTGGCCGTCGTCAATCTTCTTGCCACAGGTGCCACACTTATATTTGTCGTAGTCTATGTAGGCAGCTCCCACACCTAGGGCGGCCTCTATGTTCCAGTGTTTGTGGAGAACCCACTGATAGCCGTAGCTCACGCCACCCCCGACATACCAACCTTTGAAACGGTGGTCCTGAAGCTCGTCCCACCAGCCGAAAGGCATCTTGATGTTGGCTGCGTTGTACTGCCCTCCGAAAGCATGGATGCCAACGAAAGAACCATTGAAACGATGACAGAACCAGTGACGCCACTCAGGGTTCACCACCCAGTGTTTCAGGAATTTCTCATCGTCGCCGTGGCCGAATTTCCACGGATGAAGACCGTAGAACACCTGGAAAGTGTGCTTCTTGTCCACACCTATCTCCATGCCGATGTTAGGAGTGAGTGCGGCATCATACAATAGGTTCGTCTTTAGGGCTACCTGGGCGTTTGCGGTATTTATGTCAAATAAGAAAGATATGGCAAAGATCGCCATCCATTTTAGTTTTCCAAGATGTATCATAAATGGTTAATACAGTTTCAGATTCTCTGATTCTTAATTCGGCTTGCAAAAGTATAAAAAATATAGTTAGCAGTACGTAATTTGTGTCAATTTTAAACAGTTTTTATTTTTTTTAAATCATTGCTGATACAGCAAGTAACTCAGTCATGTCAGTTCCCGTACAATCCCGCCCAAGGAGAAGTGGATGAAGATATGGGGAAAAGATGTTCAAGCTCCGTTCAAGGTAGCCTCAAGGTTACTGGTAAAGTTAAAATACCGTCGGTATTTGATAAAATCACGTCGGTATTTGTTAAAATCACGTCGGTATTTGATAAAATCACGTCGGTATTTGATAGTTTTTCGTGACAGTATAGAAGAGCCTCACAGATATTATCGTATAACTGCACTTTTTTCGTTTTCCCCTCATTGTTTGCCCCGAAAAGGAGGACAAACTGTCCGCCTTTGTAAAGTATTCCGAAAATATTGCGCCATTTCTTATAAAAAATGCAAAAACATTTGGAGGTTCCGCAGAAAGTGCGTACCTTTGCATCCGCTTTCGCTCAAAAATCTGCGGAAGCCATCATTAAGAGTTCTTTGAAACACTTACATAGACAGAAGAAGTAGTACAAGAAGCAGCGTCTTATACATTATTTATATATATATAGGACGTTG
>JAEEGL016995734.1_pt1 | contig 13108 bp, 12 predicted proteins | sample 9134231 | NCBI WGS metagenome assembly JAEEGL01 (sample SAMN16246548, study PRJNA631951) | gut metagenome | biome: gut microbiome; feature: rumen; material: fiber-attached | host: Bos | place: Iran: Karaj | collected 2018-10 | reverse complement strand
TTTTCTCTTATTCTCCTTGCAATCTCAAAGCAGACAAACTGTCCCTCCAGTTCGTCCCCATGTATTCCGGTAACAATGCAGATCCTCTTTTTATTCTTGCCCCCGGCGCCTTCCAGCCTGTGCTTTTTTATTACATATTCCTCATCCACAGGAAGCGGGATACGCACCACATCTTCTACAGATTCAATAAGCTCGATCATCAAAAACCTCTTCCACAATAACGCTGATTTCCTGGGTCTGGGTTACATTCCCTGTAAAAATCCCCTGATTCACAAGGCAGTCCGCGAAATCCCTTCCGTTTGAAATCTTTATATAGTCATCATCCACCATTTTCTTATTGGTGGGATCATAGCCAATCCATTTTTTGTCATCCCATATTTCCACCCAGGCATGGGATCTACCCTCTCCCAGCATCATTCCGGTAACATATCTGCAGGGAATCTTTTCAATTCTGCAAAGAGACAACATTATGTGAGCATAATCCTGACATACTCCGTTTCCACCGCTAAGGGCCTGCTCTGCTGTTGTTTCCATGCAGGTACAGCCCTGAGTATACTGAAAATGCTCACTGAGCCTCTCCATGATCTGAAGAGCTTTCTCTTTGGAACTTGTGGAACCCGTCCCCTGTAATTCTTTATAAAATTCAAGAATACTGCTGCCGGGCCTTGTCACAGGGGTCTGATATCTGAACATTCCGACTCTGTGCAACTCCGAAGAGCTCTCATATTCTGAGAGCCCTGTTGTAGCTATTCCGGTCACATCAAAACCGAAGCTGTTATGAAATTCATTGGTATATCCAAATAGTGTTATATTGCCATAAGAATCAGTATTCTCACTTGTTATGTGATCCGGGTAAACAGTTGCTGACATTTTCTCAATGCGCTGCATATCTGTATCATGAGGAATGCACTTCAGGGAAAACCTGTGATTGTTCACAGCCCCGCTAAAGGTCAGCTTCATGTGATACCCAAACTTGAGTCTTTTCACGGATTATCACCTACCAGTTTTTCAACGGATTCTATTAGAGTTTCATAGGGAAGATCATCAAGCTGCACCAGATAATTCACATGGGCCATGGTCTTGAAATTGTATCTCATTGTACTCTTATCGATACGGTTTGCCAGTCTTTTGGCTTCCCTTCTGATCTTCTCCGAAGGCTCTTTTAACCGGGCATACAGATCGATCCTCTCCACCAGCTTTCCGACTCTTATCATGTTCCTTATGGATGATTCGTCGATAGCATCATCAGCCATTCCCCAAAAAGCTGCAATGTTATCGGTGACCTTCTGAAGCCCTATGAGGGGAGCCTTGGATATGGCCGCCTGATTCATGGCATATACAGCCAGCTGAATGTAGGAAAGAGTGTCACTTCCTATTTCTTCCCTTAGGACAATGGCATTGTCATAGGCTCTCATGAGATTGGAAAAAATTGAGTTCTCATCCTCTAAGGAAAAGCAGTACTTTCTGCTGAAGTCCTCCTTGGATTTATAGATATTCGGGATATCCTGGCTTTTGCAGAATTCACTGTATTCCAGCTCATCCACATCAATCATTGAATCAAATCTGGATTCAAATATCTTTATGGTGGAATAGACCCTCTCTGTGTACCTTCCAAGCCAATATAGTCTGTCGGTGTTTTCTACTGAGATAATACCCATGTATCCTTAAAGCCTCCTCCCTGTGATGAATTAACAATAAATGAATCCGGATTTCTGGAAAATCTCGTAAGGCCGCTCTTCCATACCATGGGCTCATCAGCCATAAGAACAAAGGCTCTGAGGTCAGCTTTTCTTGGAAGAAGCTCCTCATTTTCCATAATGTCTATGTCAAGGAAATCAATGACCTCCTGAGCTATGAAGCGCCTTGGCTCTGCCTTTAGCATTTCCTTGAATCTGTTTTTTTCCTCCAGAGTCATCTTGTTTCCAAAGACAACGCCATATCCGCCGGCTTCAGCCACATCCTTCAGAACCAGATCATCAAAGTGCTCCATGACATATTTCATGTCTTCCTCGTAATATGGCAGATATGTGGGAGCGTTGTTAAGGATAGGCTCCTCTCCAAGGTAGTAGCTGATCATCTTGGGAACAAAATAGTAGATGCCCTTGTCATCCGCTACTCCGTTGCCCGGTGCATTTATCAGCGCCACATTTCCCTTTCTGTAAATGTCAAAAATGTGCGGAATACCTATAACGGACTCTCTGTTGAAATTCATAGGATCGAGATATTCATCGGAGATTCGCCTGTATACTGCGCCGACTTTCTCTTTTCTTCCGGAATAATCAATGAAATACAGATGGTCATTCTCAACTATTAGTTCACTACCGGAAACCAGATGGGCTCCGGTCTTTTCAGCCAGATAGGAATGTTCAAAGTAAGCAGCGTTGTATCTTCCGGGAGTAAGGATTACCGTATGTCCTCCCACATTAACATGGTCCATGGTCTTCCTTAGAAGAGCTGCATAATTTCTGTTATCTTCTATATGCCTTCCTGTAAAAAGATCCGGTGCGCTCCTTCTGGATATTTTTCTTGCGATCATTGGATAAGAAGCGCCTGAAGGAATCCTTAAATTATCCTCCAGTATGTACCATTCCCCGTTTTTCCCCTGAACAAGGTCGATACCTGAAATATGGGAATAAATGCCCTTTGGAGGCCTTATTCCTTCACACTGGGAAAGATAGCCACTTCCCGCATAGATAAACTCTTCGGGAACCACTCCGTCTTTTACAATGCGCTTATTACCGTAGATATCTTCGATGAAAAGATTGAGCGCCTTTACCCTCTGCTTCAGTCCCTTTTCAAGAAATCCAAATTCCTTGCTGTCTATTACTCTGGGGATCATGTCAAAGGGGAATAACTGCTCCTTAAACTCATTGTTTTTGTAAATCCCAAACTTTACTCCATACCGGGCCAGCTGCTCATTTACATCTCCTGCTCCCTTGTATAGCTCCATGTCTTCAACCCGCTCTTTTTTGCTGAAAATATCCGTGTAGGTTGTCATACTTTTGCCTTTCCTATACAACGAAACAAGGGCGCTTCGGCAAACGTCCGAAACACCCTTGTTTCATTGTATTCTGTGATAATCATTTAATGAAGAAAAAGAAAAGGCGCTTTGAAACACTGTGTGAATCAAAACGCCCTTGTTTGTATACAAGTATACTAACAGCGCATTATTCTGGCAATTGTCAGTTTTTTACAAAGTTTTCTCAACATAATGGGGCAGCCTTTATGATTAGTGCTGAATTAAAGCTTCATTCGCCTATGCCCAGCACCTCGCCATATATCATAACTGCATTTCTTACACATTCCTCGCATGGACACAATGGCTTTCCGTCGGTTATGGTCTTAAGTTCCTTACACTTTATGGAACCACACCTTCTGCCAAACTCTTCCTGAATCTGCTTTGTTATGCCCAGGGTGCCTTGGCCTTCAGTTCTTAAGCCGGCTATCATGCCTGCTCCTATAAGGGCACCACAGGTTGCTTCCAGATTTCCCATTCCTGCACAGAATCCTGCAGAAATCTGCTTTAAGTCCTCCTCTGAAAGCTTTGTCTGATCTGCCAGTGCCGCTGTAACGGACTGAGCACAGTTATATCTTCCTGAATTCTTTAATTCTACGGCCTTTTCAGCTCTTTCACTTAATGTCATAATTCTCCACCTTTCCTTGCCTTGATACTGCATATTCCCTGGGTCATAGTTCCCATAGGGCAAAATGAACACCAGGTTCTCTCCTTATATAATGCCATAACTATCAGTCCTATGAGGGTTGATGTAAGCATAAGACTGTAAAATCCAAAACCAAACTGTGCCACCCAGTCAGGGAACACACTACCATTATACGCCCAATTCCACGGAACTTTGAAGGTCCAGAAGAGCTTTACAAACTCTCTAAGGGATGCTGCTCCGGAAAATACCATATATGTCTGGAATATCATTGTACCAAACATTGTCATAAAGAAAGTAAGAAATCCATATCTGAACCACTTTGACGAGATCCATTTCGGTGCCTGTTTTCTTCTTGAGCACTTAAGATTTCTTCCCAGAACCCAGAACAGCTGCCCTCTTCCGCACATGTGATTGCAGAACCACTTGTTTCCGCCTGCGATAGCAAATATCAGGGGCAGGATAAAATCTATAAGTCCAAGCCACGCAAACAGGATGTTAAAAAATCCCAGGGCAAAATATAGTATCGTCCATATCCAAAGGTAATCATACCAGTGCTTTTTCTTTATTGATGCCTTCATGTTTCTTTTCCCTCCACCTCTGTTATCTCCATGGATCCTGCAGGACATGCACTTACGCAGATTCCGCATCCGACACAGACAAGCGCATCAACAACCGCATAGCAGCCCTTGTAGATGCTGATTGCATTTCGGGGACACTGTAAAGCACAGACTCCGCAGGCAACACATCTCTTTATGTCATTTGCTGCCTTTCTCATTTGAATAATCTCCTATCATTTTTTTACTTGATTTTCTCAAACAACAATTTTATTATATGTGGTATAAAAAATGTATCAAGTACGCAGTTTATATGAACCTGGTAAGGAAAAACATACTATGAGTAAAATAGCGAAAAAAGAACCATTATGCGAAGATATCGCAGGAAAGGGCTGCGGCCTTAAGAAAGTAATAGATATAGTCGGCGGCAAATGGAAGATCATGATCCTTTGCGTCATAGACAATAAAGAAGTTGTGCGATACGGAGAACTGAACCGTGCAGTGGCAGGCATCACCAACACAATGCTCGCCAATTCGTTAAAAGAGCTGGAAGCAGACGGCCTGGTTGAGAGAAAACAGTATGATGAAATGCCTGTAAGAGTTGAGTATAATCTCACCGAAAAAGCAAAAAGCCTCATCCCCATTCTTTTGGAATTAAAGAAATGGGGCGAGGACAATTTGTAAGCTGCTCCATCGGATGTAAAACCTCTTTCCGCAGGTCTTGCCTTAAGTCTTCTGATTATTTCATACCTTTCCCTAATGATGGTCCATTTTAGCACACATAGTATGTTCGTTTTTCATATCGTGGTATATATAAAAATCTCCCCGGGACACATCATACGCAGATATTATTTCTCTTAATTCATAATACTCTGACTTTTCATCTTCGCAAATATTTCTGTAATCACCAAATATATTTATGTTATAGGCAATTGTCTTCTCGTTTTCAAAAATTGCAGTATAAAGTATCCCGGATTCCACCAGATCCTGGAAAAAGTGACTTCCATATGATAATTCCGGATTATAACCAACCTTAGAATCTGCAATCTCACACACAACATCAAACTCACTGATATCCGAAAAGTTTGTGGGAACGCCAAGTTCCGGCGATGATGTACCTATTCTTCCCGGAACCATCAGAAGCATGTGTTTACCTTTCCCGCGCATTTCCCAGTTTATTTTTCCAATTGCTGCAGCCACCTTGTTTTTTTCCTGGTACGGCATACTGTAATAGCTGACAGGATCGACATACACAACAAGATCCAGTTTTTCTGCCCTTGAAAGTCCCATGGAAGATTTTCTGCATTCAAAGAGAATATTCTTTTCTTCTGTTTTTTCCGGCATGTGGAGGTCTTCCATATCCCGGTAAACCTGGAGTGGTCTGCATTGAAGAAGGTTTATGACATAGTCACCACTCTCGTCAAAATTTATTGTGAATTCAATATCCACAGGGTGCTGATACTCGGCCTGCAAAGACTCAAGGATATCTTTCATCTGGTTCATAAGCTCATCTTTTCTGACTATCCCCTGACAGGATATGAACTCTATATCCCTGTCCTCACCTCTGTCCCGGAACATTCTCTCAGTATCAGTATCATGCTCCAGTAAAAGACGCTTTAAGAAAAATGGCATATCTTTCTTTACATCATCAAGCCCGACTCTTTCAAGGCGCCTTGTAGCGCGGTTCATAAGCTCAAGCTTTCTCTGGGAGTACTGATGCTTTTCAATAGAATTTCGAGCGGTGGTCGCTGTAGGCTTATCCAGACTTACGAGCCTTGGATATGACCCTTCCGTTCGGTCAACAGCCGAGGTTCCAAGTCCCATCACAAGTCGAAGCATTCCTGCTGCCTGGTCTATTGATTCCATGAATTTATACGGGCTGTAGGAATAGCCCACACCTGCAGCGCATGGCATATAAAACTCACCGTAGTAGGAACCGGATACTCTCTGAACAAGCAGAGCCATCTGTTCATCTCTTGCCTGAAGTCCTCTTCGGCTTCTATAGTCAAGCGCAGAACGGCTCATAGTGCTGGCATAAACCGTTCGTATAGCATTTTCCAGTTCTTCGACTCGTTGCTCCATGGTGCCTATATTCGAGCAAAAGACAGACTCGTACTTTCCCGCAAAGGCATTCCCAAAACCATCTTCCAGAATAGAACTGGATCTGACTATAATAGGATCCTGTCCATAGTATTCCAGGAGCTTTACAAACTGCTCCTCCATGTCCCTGGAAAACTTTCCATCCAAAAGATGCTGAGCAAATTCTTCTGCCACTGAAAAGAATTCTTCTTTCGTCCGCTGTCTGATTCGCAGATCCCAGAAATGATTTTCCACGATAAATGAATAAAACACATCCGAGCCGATGTAAAAAGAATCGTGAGGCTCTAAATGCTCAAATACTTCAGGCTTTCTATGTTCTATTATCTTTCTTGCAAGCAGCATACCGCATGCCTTTCCGCCTATCATACCGGTTCCTATCATGCGGTCCTTTACTTCGAGATAATCTTCCGGAGTAAACAGCTTTTTTATCATCTCACGAAGCCGTTCATCTCTGCTCATCATTATGTTGCACATTCGATTGCAGTTATCCGTTACATCCTGTCCCGCCTGATGCATCAGTTTTGTAAGATTAAAGAATCTGTCCCAACTGTCCATGTTGTCGGAATCTGCCGAAGAAGCATTTTTCCCCAGAACCTGGTAGAAGTGACTGGCCATTACTCCATCGAGGATAGGCTTGAAATCTCCGGTCTTTGGGTTATAGAGCTGCGGAAGAAACATAGTCTCAGAATATCTGTTCCAGATTTTATCCGGTCTTACATATACATTTTTATCATCGGAATAGACATCAAGAAATAGCTGCGTGGTGTCTCTGATCTTAGCAACAGCCTGGAAAGAATGTTTTCCACGAATAAGAGGGAAAAAGGCAACTGTATCAAGAATAAAAAGATATGGGCATGTTACCTGGAAAAAATTTCCCATCATAAGATCAGTTGCCCATGCTGTCTGAAGCTCAGAAAGACAGTCAAAAACATAGAATGCATCTCTGCCCTCTCTGCTGATAATTTCATGTATCTCAACAGTAAAGTTTTCAAATCTGTGATTCAGCTCAACATTTACTATTTTCAGGCCTTCTCTTTCTTCCAATAATGGCTCATGGGCAGCAAACCTTATGTAGATGAGGTTTCTTTTATCCGCAATTGCCTGATCCACGTATGGTTTTACAAAAAGCTTAAAATCCTCAAGATTATCAACTCTCCAGACAACATTGTCACCCAGCCTGATATTGTCAAAAACCTTGTCCATTTGCGGTATTCCTGAACACACCCTGTCAAAAGCTGCCATAATATTCCTTTCCTGCATACGCATAAACTTATAATAAAAAAAGCAAAGGTGCTCCAAAACTAAGCACCTTTGCCTAATATAATAATATCATATTTTCTGCTTATTCCCACTCTTTATTCCCAGGAATCCGGAGTATCTCTTTCAATGTATCCTATTTCATATTTTCCATAGGCATAATTCAGGTTGAACCCAAGCATAGGTCCCCATCTATGTAGTGGTTCCAAATAGCATCTCAAGACAGGATTGTCGCTACCTATAATTTCAGCGAAAAAAACTACTCTAACCTGTGTCGTAAGATCATCAGCCCACCAATTGGAAAGATAGTCTTCGTCAACTTCTTCCGACATTGATAAACCGGCCTCCCTAATAGTGAATCTGATCTTGTTGTCTTCAAGCTTTTCGTAATCTACGTTAAAGCCTTTGCCTCCATTTTCCGCTTTTACCAGCGGAAGCTCAACTTCAACATACTCTCCGGAAGTCTGATCCCGGTCAAAAAGCCACATATCTCCGAAGGAATAAGGATCAGTGCTGGTGTCATAGGTGAGGGTAACCAGAATTTCTTTTTCCCCGTCTCCGTCAAGATCTCCTGATTGAAAGTGAGGAAAACCGGTTTCCCACCCTTTGGGAGTAACCAGTTTGTCGCCATTTCCGAACTCTATCTTATATATCGCAGTCTGCTTTTCTTTATTCCAGCTGCGATTCACACGGTCTATCTTTCCATCCCCGTCATAGTCGCAGTCAAAGAATTCCTCCTGCCACGTGTATCCGGCACATTCATCAACATAACCTTCATATTCCCAGATCTCAAAAAGCGATGTCTGTTCTTCTGCATTCACACTGACTTCCACATCTGCACTATTTTCAGTAGAATCTGTTGTCCCGTAGGAATCTTCGGAATCAACAGGATTTGTAAATGTCCCCATATTAAATTCCATTGGATTTTCCGGAAGGGAATAATCATTCTTATTCCCACATCCGACAAGCACCATGATCATGCTAAGGATGATAGTAACCACCACATACTGTTTCTTCATTTTATCCCTTACTCCTACCCCCGCACCTCCAAGGACAATCGGGTATCTCACAAAAGTACAGGCAAAAAGGTCCATATATTCCGGAACTGCCCTCTCCCTGCTTTTCAAATTACCCCTTTTTCCTTGCCACTATTAAGTATCTGTGAATAGTTCCCCCTACATAGCCATCTCTGTCAATCACTTCCTGCATTTCAAGGAGCTTGTCAAAACACTTTTCCACGGAAAATCCGGGGAACTCCCATTCAATGATGTGGGCAAACCATACAAAAGCTCCCACATCATAAAATCTTATGGGCTTGAAGGTTTCATCCGCGCGAATTATCTCAAATCCAGCCTCCTCAAATCTCTTTCGCTGAATGGATAATTCCAGGTCAGGGAAAGGCGCCGGAACATCAGGCAGAACCATATCTACCAGATCTCTGTCATTTTTGCCTCCGACCTGCTGAGTGATGAAAAGGCCTTCAGACTTAAGAAGTCTGCGTGCTTCCACAGGATCAAAGCTTCCGTGCCTGTTTATCATTATGTCAAAAGAACTGTCGTCGAAAGGAATGTTTGACTCGTCGTCACAAGGTCTGAAGTCAATTCCCAGCGGCAAAAGCGTTTCCTTGCACAGTTCAACGTTTGGCGCATATCCTTCGGTAGCTGCTGTATTCTTGTAGGGATGGCAAAGAGATAACAGGAACTCACCACCACCTGTATCAAAATCCATCAGCTTCATATCAGGCAAAAGATACTCGTCAATTATCTTCTTGTAGTCCCAGGGAAGATCCTCCTCTTCTTCATATCTGTCGTGGATATGTGAAAAGTCCCAGCCATGAATATGGGCAATCTTCTCCTCAGCTTCCCATGCTTTTCTTAGTTCATTTATTCTGTCTGAATTCATCTTAGTCACTTCTTCACCCGCAGCCATCCCTGTTAAGCCGCTTGTGCTTCATTATCTGTTTTCTCCTTTTTCTTCCTGTGCACCATGACAATGATGGCAGCAATGACAAATGTGGAATTACTGAGCAGCACTTGCAAAAAACTTCCTTTGGCAGCGGTGTTCCTGTCTGCAATGGATTTGCCCTCTATCATTCCGTAGGGGAACAGCATTGCAAAATCAAAAGCAGCATGCAGGATTATTAACGCCAGAAGATTCCCCCACTTAACATAGATCGCACAAAGAAGCAAACCGGATAATGCTGTCGCAAGCATCTGCTGCAAAGTTGCTTCTAAATTACGGCTTCCGAAATAATTCGGAAAATGGTATAAACCAAAAAGCGCTGCTCCAATCAGAACTGAGATGACCATCCCCTTGCCCTCTTTGCCAAACTTTTCCGCAAGAAGCCTTGTTATAGTGCCTCTCATAAGAAGCTCCTCTGAGAGACCAACCATCAGCACAAAAAGAATGTAAAAAATAATGTGGGAAGGCGATACTATCTTGCCTCCTTTTTCCGTAGCTTCAACGCAGTTCACAACACTCCCGAGAACTGACAGCAGCAGAATCCAAGCTCCGGACAAAAAGCTGTTCCCGAGGTTCTTAAATGGAGACTTTAGTGAATCCAAAGTTCCTATACAAAATGCAATCAATAGCGCCGGTAAAACCTTTACAATGATTTCTCTGATGAAATATGAAAGGTTTGATCTTCCAAAGTGAATTTGAAAAAGATCTATTATTTGCCACAGTCCCTCATGAAGTGCCAGCCCCGCAATAAATACAACCACAATAGCCACAAAAACATGTTCCTTAAAAAACTTTCTCATAGAATTTAAAATCATCAAATCACTTCCTTTTCCCCAATACTTATGCAATATCTCATTATTATACCCGACAAAAAGGCAGCTTACAATCACATACGACTGTAAACTGCCCATTATTTCTACATTTTCTATGATACAAGCTAAAAAGAAGATAATACCAAGTGAACTATCACAGAACTTGCACACTTTTTTCAGAAGAAAATCCTTCGCTAATTTTCCTAAATTCAGCAGGGGTAAGTCCGGCATGTTTTCTGAATTTCCGGCCAAAGTAATCCACGTCACCATAACCAACCATCTGTGACACCTCATATACCTTGTATTTCCCCTCCGAGAGGAGTTTCTTGGCTTTTTTGATCCTGCACTCATTCAGATAATAGGTAAAACCGCTGCCGGTAGTTTTGGAAAAGAGTCTTCCCAAATATCCGGAATTATAACCGAACTGCGCTGCCAGTTCTTCAAGAGTCAGGGGCTGAGCATAGAATCTGTCTATATATGAGATAATATCATCTATCACACTTTCGCCATCCTGCCTGGAATATATCATATTCATCGCGGCATCCAAAGTATCGGTGATGTACTGGATAATCTCATACAGGTAGAACCTGCTCTCAATAAACTCAATAATGCCCGCATTTGTATCAAAGACTTCTGCCAAAGTGGGATACTGCCTTGTCATTTTTTCTTTTAAGGAAAGCATGATCTCAGTCATAAAAAGACATGCATCAGTACTCTCTTTTTCATGTTTTTTTACATACTCATAAATCTCATCGAGAGCATTTACCATCGTATTTCTGTTTCCAAAGGCAACGGCATTCATTACATTTTCAAATAAATCCTTCTGAGCCCTGTTATCCTTCACATCAGAAATACTCTGAATATCTTTTTCTTCTCTGATAAAATGTTCCCCTTCATCGCAAAAGAATCTTCTCTTGGCAAGCCATTTGGCCCTGTCATAGGAGGCGGCTATTTCCGAAGGCAGCTCACATTCATTTCCTATGGCAATAAAAATATTGTCCAAAGGGCTGTCTGATTCAATGGGGGATTTTTTATAGTGCATGATAAAATCCTCGAACTTAGATATGGCCGTTCTTCCCTTAAGAAGAATGCACTCATTTCTCTCCAATGTGGCAAGTTCGTAGCATTTTTCATCAAAAAAAGCTGATATCAGATCCGATAATCTGTATCTGATACCTTCTTTTCCCGCATTGTAGGTCTCATGGATAATAACCTGATACCTGGGATACAAAAGATCCATGGATACCAAGTTTTCTTCCGTCACAGGTATCCCGGACAGCAGATCCCTTACTATTACACTCCTTGCTTTATTCTTGATTTCACCAAGTCTTGTTCCTTCTTTTTTGGATTTCTCAATATCGGCTTTGATTCTTTTAACGGTCTCTAAAAGTTCATCCTCGTCAACAGGCTTTGTGATATAGTTTGTGACGTTGTTTATGATTGCTTCCCTGGCGTAGTCAAAATTCGAGAAGCCTGAAAGAATGATAAAATAACCCTGATATCCTCTGTTCCGCAGCTGTTTGATAACATCAATGCCATGAACCTTTGGCATCTGCATATCAATAACTATTAAAGAAGGATTCAGCTTTTCCGCAGCAGAAAGAGCCTCTTCACCATTAGAAGCATCCCCGGCTATTTCAAACCCAAGTTCCTCCCAATCTATGATGAGCTTTATACCCTCTCTTATATTCTCTTCATCATCAACAATAAGCACAGTTTCCATAATCGGCGCCACTCCCCAAATCAACGAAGTTCATTTTATTTTAGCATATCCCTTATATGTGAAAAAGCCACGACAAATGCGCCGCAGCCTTTCCACTATATTTTAGGAAGATGTGCCATCTTGAACTGGATTACAGAAATCCGCACTTGCTGCGGATTTCGTGAGAAAGTGATACAAGTGGCAAACAAGCCCTTCGACGTAAGTCGACTGGAATAGGCTTGTTTGCTGATATCTTGAATGTTTCATTCAAGATATCATGTTTACTTGGATCTTGCGTCATCTTCAGCAGCTGCTCTGAGCTTGGCCTCATTTTCTTGGAATTCGATGCATTCCGCATAGCCATACTCTTCTGCCTGCTGTTTCATATCAGCTACGATGGAGTCAAACTCCTCGTCGCTTGATGCATAGATTGCTTTCCAGGAATTATCCTTCACACAGGTTGAAACCTGATCCCATACTACCTGGAGCTCATCTGAACGAACGCCGCCGGTGTACATAGTTCCGGGAGAAAGGACATATTTAAACTTATCAAGGTATTCATCCGGTGTATCAGCTCCTGTCCAATCTCTCCACTTCTGCTCAATCTCAGAGCCGGCTTCTGTGGAGTAGCTTGCCCAGTTGCGATAGTTGAAGGTCTCACCGTTACTGTCAGGGTTAGGAGCATCCAGTGACCAGGTTGAATTATTCATCTTGAAAGAACCGTCATCATAGGTTCCCTCATAGCCATTTCCCATCTCTGTTGAAATATCTGTCTTGCAGGCGCGGCCTATATCTGTAAAGCAGGTCTTTCCGTTCTCATCATAGTACCAGCAGACATCCTTAGGACCATATTCGGAGATCATTCTTCCCTCAGGAGTTGAAAGCCAGTTGATAATAGCCATGCAAAGTTCAGGATATTCGGTATTTGCACCTATAGACCAGATTCTGTTTCCTCCGTATACGTTAAGCCCATATCTTATAGGGGTTGCAGCTGTGGGCTTAACAGGGAACATGCCCTTTCCTGCAGCCAGATGGTCAGGGGAGTTGTAAAGCGCTGAA
>JAEEGL016651527.1_pt1 | contig 13108 bp, 19 predicted proteins | sample 9134231 | NCBI WGS metagenome assembly JAEEGL01 (sample SAMN16246548, study PRJNA631951) | gut metagenome | biome: gut microbiome; feature: rumen; material: fiber-attached | host: Bos | place: Iran: Karaj | collected 2018-10 | reverse complement strand
TCTATATTCCTTGATGTACTGCGGTTGCCAGTTTGTGATTGTGTCGGTCACAGTGATGGTGTCTGTTGTGGTGATATATTCTATTCGGTCTTTTATGGTGTATGCCTTGTAGGCTGTATAGATGCACAGCAAGGCCAGTATTGCAAGCAACACCCATTCGGCTATATGTGTAATTGTGTATTTCATTGTATTAAATTGGATTGTATTAGATTATAGAATTCGTCAAACTGTCTTATAATGTGATATTCAAACCCCAGTTTTGTTATATGTTGCTGGAATTGCTTTTGCTCCAGCCTCTGTCTTCCAGTCTTGCTTTTCATTTCGATAAATAGGACTTTGTTAGGCAATACAACAATTAGGTCGCTAACACCAGTCAACAGACCCAACCCACTGAAATAACCCCTGTTGCGGTAACAGGCTTCATTCGGTGTATTCCAAATCAAGTAATTTGGGTACTGTAGCCGAAACCACTTCACACACGCCTGCTGCAATTTATATTCCTCTCCCTGCTGCACTTATATACCCATATACATCTTTATTAACTCGCGCTTTGTGTATTGCGACAGTATGCCCTGCAAATACATTTCAAACTCATCTTCCCTGCGGCGTTGCAGTCCTTTCACCACTTTACCGCCAGCGTAGACCCACTTCATAAACTCGGCTTTGATGGCTGGCAAATCGTTCTTGTCGGCCTTTATCTTCTTTAACAGTGTAGATTTCTGCAAGTTGCCAGTTCCTACATTGTAGGCAAAGGAAATAAGAGCGTCGACAGACTGCTGGGGCATTACAGCCAGTAGTTCGCTGCCCAGTATTGTCTTTACACCCCTTGAAAATTCATTTAGTTTCTGGTCTAGTATTCTGTCAATCTGTATTTCGTCCAGTGGTGGGTCTTGCATTGTCACCTTGGTGCCGTCCAGATATGTGGTGAAGCCTACCCCTATCGTTGGGACACCTGCGACATCCAGATAGGGGTTCTTTTTACATCCCTCCCATTTGATTATGTGTTGTTTAAGTTCGTTACTCGCCATTGTTTTTTAATTGTTTTTTGATTTTGTCAACTTCGGCCTGTTCCTCGGTGTTGATGTGAAACCCCTTTACTTCGTGGATTTCTGGGTAAACGGTTGGTTCCTCTGGGTCGATTACGTTTTCTTCATCCCATATATCGATTATACCCTGTACTATCTGAAATATGCAGTATATAGGCTGGAAGCAAAGGTTGAGTAGGTAACACAATACACATTGTATGCTCTGTTCAATTTTGGTAATGATTTCCTGTATCATAGACTTTTCTTTTAGAATAGTTTTAACACTTTTTAACATTTGAACCTTGGAAAAACTAACTGGAAACTGGTTATACAGTCGAATGAGGTTGTAAATGAGGATGTAAGTGAGTATATAAATGAGAATGAAAAAAAAATTAAATTTTTGTGGAAAAAGTGAGGTGGAACTGGTTATAGGGGTATAAACAGGCGATAGGGTCGGCCTAGTAACTGACCCAAGTAATTAAATATCAAAATATTATGAATAAAGTAATTAGTATTAAACCGCGTACACCGCAAGAATTGACTGAGTATATCAACTTTCTCGATGAGGTTGTACAAGCCACACACCTTAACTACAAAACCGTGTCTATTTTTGTAATTGGCACACTGAATCCGTTGATTGGCGACGTAGCAATGCACAATGTGGGGTATGTGTCAAAAGTCGCCACAGCACTTAGCAACGTTGTGAATGTGTTGGTGACTGTCACCAAGACCGACGAGAACAAGGTAATGGTTGAACTTGATTTCTAATTTTAGTCTTTTTGTCATTTAAAACCCTCAGCGGTAGTATAGGCCAGACCGCTTTTTGAATATGATAATTAGACTATATCAAGCCCAAGCAGACAGTGAATGTAATGAGTTGGTGGATTTCAACACTTTCAAAGAGGTTGTTGAATATGTGAAGAAAAACAAACATAGATTAAAGACCGATTGGTTTAAAGGTACAATCGAATACCCTACCTATACCATTGAGAAAGAATATGATTTTTGGGGTAGAAAACCTCACGTCACCAACATAGAAAAGAAAGTCTGGGATGATGAAAGAAACTGTGAACGGATTATTCCTGTGTATAGGGGTTGAAAAAAGTTGTGGAAAAACCACAGGAAACTGGTTATACAAGTGTAACAAACAATAAAACAGTAATATTATGACAGAAAAAATCAAAAAACTAGAAGACTATACTGCGAAACAGGTAGTAGAGGCCGTGACACAGATTATGTCCTGTGGAAGTATGCCGCGTCTCACCATCGTGCGTAATGACGACGAGGAGGACTGTTTCGACATCCTGTTATCAAGTATGACAGAAAAAGTCGCTATCAACTGCAAGTACAGCGCCCAAGGCTGGGACGTAGACAATGACCTTGTCGTGGTGTACAACACCAATGACTTTAATGATGCAAAGACATTTGCAAAACAATTCCTACTGCCAAGAACAGACATTGCAACTGTTATGTTAGTGGACGTGGAGAGTGGCAAAGGACTGTCAATCGACTAAACCCTTTTCATTTTTAGTTTTTGTTTCCATTCAAAACCCTTGCGGTAGTGTAGGTTAGACCGCTTTTTTATATTATATGAAATTTGATATTTATTTACTTGAAGAAGACAGAATTAGAGTTACATTTGCTGGTGAACCTTTGTGGCACGGCAACACATTCTACACCAATCCACAGGCAACAGTAGATGAGGGTGAGGAATTCGCCATAATCAACTACTACTGTGACGGTGACAGTGACAATCCGACATTGTTGTATTGTGACAACTTTGTCGATGTTGACAAAGCCAGAAACAAGGAATGGGTCAAAGCAAGGCTTAACAGCGTAATCGAGGACAATGAGTATAATATGGGGTGTGAACTTCACAATCGAATGGCTGTTGTGAACATATACAAGTGCAAGGTCGGTGTAGATGACTTCAGCGGTAAAGACGCACCAGAACTGCATAAGTATTATTACCGTCGCCTTTGGAGGCCAGAACAGTAACCCCAACTTTTTTTACACTTTTTTTCTCAATTTTGGAAATGTTGTATATTTATATGTGTAAAGGCTCACACACCACCATCGGAGCCAGACAGACGACATAATAAGTGAATACCCTTGCATTGACAGTAGTGGTGTGCTGTCAGTGTCAAGGGTAACTTATTGAATAACAATACACACCACAATAAATATGAACAAAAAGGCTAATAGGAGCAATGTTTGGTATCTGCTGCCGAGGCAGGTAGTGAGGGACAGGAACCTAACCACCACGGAGAAAAATGTGCTGTCGGTGCTGTTGTACCTAAAAAATGCTTTTGGAACAAAGTTTTTTCGAGAGCGAAACAAACTAATCGAGGACTTGAAAGACAGTGACGTTGAACTTTCAAGTAAACAGATAACACGGTGTCTGGTGAAATTACAGCACTATAACTATATTACATACAAGGCTGGGTATCACAACAATAAAAACAACAAAGGGTCTGCGTCGGAATTTTGCATAACTTATAACGTTGACAATCAGCAAGAAACCCTAAATAATGTCCCCCCTAATACCAATACCAATACTAATACCAATACTAAACCTAATATTAAAACTAATAATAAAACTAAATGTACTAATAACAAAGGTGCATTAAATCATACTTATGGTATAAGTGACTTCAGTACGCTTAACAAACTCCTAATGGATGATGATGAGATAGAGGTTTTCAACTATCTGGCAGACCACAACACCCAAGACAACATAGAGTATATTAAAAAGTGGTGGAACGACGAACCAGAAAGGCTTGCAGAACTTGAACGGTATATTAACAATGTTATACTTCAATTGTAAATAGTTCAAACCTGCGACTGGTGATTTTGCCACCATTAAATTGTTGGCAAAAATCGGTCTCAGTAAGTACCGTAACACCATCTATCTTGGTGCCTAACAGCACACTAGGGTTGTCCTCTATTATACCAAGCAACTGGTCATACTCTGGGTCTCCATCCCATTGTCTGCGGTCTACCAATACATAGTAAGTCTTCATATCTCAATGTGTTTTAATTGGTTATACAATTTGTGACCCACTCAACCAAGCCAGTGTATATGGCAGTTCCGTGGGTTTAAGTTTGATGTCTTGGAAGTTGCAGCCTGTATTGTCCCTTTTCAAGGGTTGTACAGCAAGGAAATTCCCATTAACGGTTTTCCATTTGGTAGGCCAGCCGTAACAGTTGTACACTGCCTTGTATGTACGTGTAAGGGTCTCTACTACCCAAACATTGCCCTCACCAATCGTAATCTGTTTAACCCACTTGCGCACTATCGACCGCATTTCCTGTTCGTCAGCACTTGTTATTTCCTTGGAAATCTGCAATATACGCTGTATGGATTTACCATCTTCGGCTATAAGTCTGTCTAATTCAGTGATTTGCAACTGCCATTCACCAACCTTTCGCTTGGTCTCTTTCTGGTTGTCCTCAACCTCCTTTAATATGGCTTTGTACTCCTCAATCTCTATTAGGCCATCCAAGGCCATTTTTTTGGCTCTCTCAGCGCGTTTCTCCCCTTTGGCTAGGGTCTGTGCCACCCCATCGATTTTAGCGCTTAAAACAGCCTTTTTTTCTAGGTATTCGTCTCTGGCTGAAGTGTTTAATAGTCTTTCACTTTCCAAGTCGCTGCAAATCAACCACAACAGACCGTCAAGGTGTGCAGTGGCTATTGTTGGTGTGTGGCATTTGTTCAACTTATGGCAGATATATTTGCGCTCGGTGGCAGTGTAACCCTTTCCACATTTGGGACACTTTATAAGCCTGTTGGCAAACGTGAAGTGTTTATAAACGCTGGGTCGCGCCCTGCTGTTGTCGCGTTCTTTCTGTGCCGCCTTGAACTGTGCCTCTGTTATGATGGGTGGGTACATCTTACCGTCGTAGTACAGCGTTCGATGCAAAAAGTTGTACGCACTATGTGTATGCAGGTCTAGGCCGTGTCTGGCGTTGATTTCCTCAATTAATTGTGGGTAGGAATATTCGCCAGTGGCATACAGGTCGAACAACTCAGCCAGTATAGGGGCTTCAGTGGGGTGTGGCAACACATTGTTGTCTGCATCCATCGTGTAGCCGAATGGCGGTCTGGCACCACCTTGGAATTTGTGTAATGCCCGTTTTTCCGCCTTTCCGCGCCTCGCTTTCGCCTGTAATTCTTTGATTTCGTGTTGACTAATCTTTGAATAGATAGTGAAAATCATACTGGCTGCGTCATTCTCGGTGCCGTCGTCATTCAGCAACGTGAGTTGAGGTATCTTGCAGTGCAGTTGTATCTTGTTTTGCACAAGAAATTCCTCAATTTCAAGTGATTTAGATGGATTGCGCGACAATCGGTTTATCGCCCAGACCACAACACCGTCTATCGACTTGTCTTTCAACAACATCTCTTTGAACTCATCCAGTAATTCGACATATTTTTTCGACACCTTATAGGCCGAAAATCCACGACCGCCCAATATCACAAACTCTTTGTACCCTAGCGACTCGGCATATTCCCTAGTTTCATTCAACTGGCTTTGGGTTTCTTGATGGTTGGTGCTGGCGCGGACGAACAACAGGCATTTCTTTCTTTTCATAGCATTAAATTTCATTTGATTTTTTGTTGCTATAACGCTGTTGTATGTGGTTTATTGTGGTTGGGGTTCGCTCCTCATTTGTTCGCTGGTGATTGGCAGGAGGAATCCCCGTCTGGTTATTACTGGTTTTTAATGTGTTACGTGACATCATACAAAAACACCCTTTAAAACTTTAACTTTTTTTAACATTTGCCTTGAGGTAAAAACCCCCAAAAACTGGTTATAAATACGTAACGGGGAATTGTGTTAAATATTATCTTATATTCAATTTTCCTTGTTTCAAAGCGTACAGACAAAGTGCCAGTGAAATCACCATATCGTCCTTAACGGAATTGGCACCCTCATAGTGCAGTTTGCCTGTCTTGGTGGCCGACACTTCAAAAGAGACCATTTCCAACAGTAGTTTGTTGTCATTGATAAGTTGTATTGTACCGTTCTGACACTCCACCTGCAACGCCTGTATAATGTCCTGTTTGCTTTGCTGGTCAGTCCAGAATTCAATAATCTGGCACCGTAAATGCTGTGCCGACACTTTCTTTTTCAACAGGTCTATATATGTACGTCCCATAGAATTGGCCTCTGCCACCAGTTTGGTAATGCCGTAGGTCTTAATTACGTCAACAATAAAATCCACTGTCTGTATAGCGTCTTTGTCGGTGAAAGTCCACACCTTTTCAACCTGTTTAAACTCATTCATCATAGTGATGGCTGTTTCGTCTGGGTTGTTCGATTCGTCTATTCCGCCGTTTGAAAAGTCGATACCCAACACCTTGGTCTTCGATGGGGTGATAACATCGCCTACTAACCTTTCCAAGTCGCCGAAAAGATGGCTGACAACATCGATAAACTCACCCAGAAACTCGCTCCTAAATATCTGTGGGGCAACGGCTTTACGGTACATCTCCAGACGCTCTGGGGATAGCAAGGCACTGGTGTCGTAGTCGCATATATCGTATGAATGGAAACCGTCTTCACCCTCTAAACCCCTTTTGTAGAACTCATAGAAAACGCCCTGTCGGAACTTCGGCGTGCTGGTCAACAGAATAGGTGCCTTGTTAGCGTCGACGAACGGCAATGCCTCATATATAACTTGGTCTTTCACATATACCGCTTCATCTATACACAGAATGCCAGACACAGTGTTACCCCTTAGACCGTCGGACTGCTCCCCAGACTTCAACAGGATTTGTGAGCCGTTGGTAAATGTTATTTCCAGTGTGGTGCTGTTGCTTGATTCATAGATTGGCAGCGTTATAATGGCCTTTCGTATTTCCTTGTAGATTTTACGGCTTTGATTGAGTGTTGGCGATATGCAAATACTGGTGCTGTTAGGTTTGTTAATAGCGTAATACAGCAATATGTTCTCCACCAGCACAGACTTTCCTATTTGTCGCTTGCTCTTTACTGTATGTATGTCATTAGGGTATGCCAGTATGCCCTTGACAATGTCTAATTGCCACGGAAACAGTTTGTTTGTCTTAATTTTAATTTTATTTGTCTTTTTTGTCGCCATCCCCTATCAAGTCTAACACATACTCATCTGTCGTTATTTCAACTTTCTCTTTATACAACTGGCACAGTTTATTCATCTGGTCTATTGCGCTCAATGCGTTCTTGAAGTCGCCCACATCCAACGCCCGTTTGTATATGTGTTCAAGTCTGGTAAGGTTTTTGTCACTCATTCCCTCTTTGCGGTCAATGCCTTTATTAATCATCATCTTCCAGACCTTTGCGGCGAAAGCGTTTGCGTTGTCGTAGGTGAAATCCAGTTCGCTGGTTAGGTACTTGTTAATGGTGTTCTTTGAGTAGCCGCTAATGTATGCGTCCTCTATTATTTCGGCCATCTGTAAAGTCTCTGGTTCCTTAAACTTGGGGTCGAAACCCATCGAATATTGTGATTTAGTGCAGTTTTCAAACATAATTGTACTTTTTTTAAGAATAGGGGTCACTTTTTGCAACTGCGTGATATTTATTTATATATAATTTAAAATAATTTGTATATTAATGTGTATGATGGAACTTCAAGAAATAAAAGATTATGTTATCAACTACTTAATAAACAGCGGTTTTATTGAAGCACTGGTGAAAAAATTGATGTTCAACAGCGACATAGACTATTACTATGAAGACTACGTTTCCGAGGTGTGGCTTGCTATACTGGAACAGAAAGATAACATTTGGCAGAAACTATATGACAGCGCACAGGACAAAGGTACAAGTCTGGAATATGAGGCACGTAATTATTTTTCGCGTGTGATATACAACACCGTGATTAGCGACAGTAGCAACGCCTTTCGACGCTTGAAAAAATCTAGTTTGACTGAAAAGATACAGACACCAGTGCAATGGGAGGTCTACGAAAACACAATCCCAGACGACAAGGAAATAACGAAACAAATTAGCGATATGCAGTGACTAAGGCCGAGAAACAACAAAGGCAACTGGAATTCAGCCGTAAGCGTTACGACACAATTCCCACGGATGAAATGAGGGAGAAAGTGATGGACTTGGAGGGCGTGTTGAATGAGAAGTTTGACATCTGGAAAGACGAAGAATCATTCAACAAATACCAATTAATCAACAACTTGAATCTGTCCGACAAAAGGCTGCTGCTGGTGTATTCCATACTTGACGGGAGTGTGGCCAGAACAGCAACCTATTTTTCAGTCGACAGGAGAACTATAATAACCAACATCGAGAGAATTAAAAACCAATTAGGATTATGTTAGATTTACTTTGTATAGCATTGATTATCACCTACTGCATTGATGTATCTGGTTTCTGGGTAAGTATAAGCACCATCATTAGCGGATGGTTGACCAAAGGAAAGATAAAGAAGCCATTTTCGCTGCGTCCCCTGTCGTGTCCGTTGTGTATGACATTCTGGTGCGGTCTGGCATATCTGCTAATCACTGGCAGTTTCACTATTCCAATGATTGCCTACGTGTGCCTGTTGTCGTATCTTACGACGGTGTTCGCCGACATTATGCGGTTGGTGACAGAATTACTTAAAACATTAATAATCAAAATAAACAGTTTAATAGAATGAGAAACTTCACAAAGAAAGACTACAACACTTTATTGCCCTATGAGGCGCATTTGACCCGTGGCTATTACGGCAAATACGTATATGCGTTAAGAAAGAAAGACTTTGAGACGCTTTGCAAGGTCTACAAGGACTTGGGTTTTGAGCGCAATATGGACTATTCCTGTTCCACCTGCCTGTTGGAACTCACATCTACGCTGGGTAGGTTGTTCTTTGCCTACCGCGACGAAAAGATTTTGAAGAAAACCGAGGAAAAAGAACAATAAAACTGGTTATACAGGCGTTACAGGATTATGCGTACACAGACGAACAGCAAACTGCGTAAGGCGCGTAGGGTTAAAGACAATGAGTTTTACACCCAACTTGCTGACATTGAGAAAGAACTGGAGCACTACAAAGACCAGTTCAAAGGTAAAACCGTGTACTGCAACTGCGACAGCGAAAACAGCAACTTCGTAAAATACTTTTCATTTAATTTTGAGACACTTGGGTTGGGTGGACTGGTGTACACTTCGGACGACTTTAGGGAGCATATAGATTTAATCGAAAAAGCCGACATTGTCGTTACCAATCCCCCCTATTCCCTGCTGTCCGAATTCTTTGCCTTGATGTACAGGCACAACAAGCAATTCATCATAATAGGCAATGCTGGTGCCGTGGCATACCGTGACATTTTCCCCTTGATTAAAGAAAACAAACTGTGGCTGGGGTACAACACCGTGCGTTGGTTTGAAAGGCCAGACGGTACGTTGAAAGAGGGTGCAAAGTCCTACTGGTACACCAATATCACCAATGGCAGATACAACGAACCTATAACGCTCACGCATACATACACTCCAGAACTGTACCCACACTATGACAACTACGACGCAATAGAGGTGTCAAAGACCGCCGACATACCAATGGACTATGAGGGTGTGATGGGTGTGCCTATATCTTTTTTGGAAAGGTACAACCCACAGCAATTTGAGATAATCGACTTGAACCCATATTTTTACACAATGGAAAAATGCGACAGACCAAGACAGTTGACACTAGGGAAATGCGGTAGGAAAGACCCATATTCGCGTGTCTTGATTAAAAAAGTTGTGGAAAAATCACAATAAAAGTGGTTATATAGGTGTACAATTAAACCCTCAGTTTCTCGGCACTGGTAACATCTACTTCAAAATAAAGCGGTTTACCGTCTGTACGTGTGCGTTTCTTTTCTTGGTAGTCTGTGCTGGTCACATTGACATAATGCAGTCTATCATTTTCCATATCAAGCAAGACAATAAAGGGACTGTTGAACATTTCACCGTAGGCACGGTATTCGGCTTCATTTATGTTGCTTGATTTTAGTTTCCATTGGCCTGTCGCGGTCTTGGTAACATTCCATTCGGTGTTTTTGTTGTCAACCCTTGTTTTGTTCTGGTAGGTACGTGAAAACTCACTTGATTTAAGGAATCCTTGACATTGAAGACCACCGTTGTTCTGTAACCATACAAGGTAGTAAGGCTTGTTGCAGGTGTCTACGCTGGCCACTTTAATGTCATTTATATAATATGCCCCTGTTGCCCCAGAAAGCGGCCTGTGATAGGCTTTGTTGGCCGCGATTGAGAATGTACCAGCAACCGTGCTGTCGCGCTTGTACGTGACGTTTATTGAAGCATTGGAATTATTGTACAAAAGACAGGAGAAATTGAAGCCTGTAGGTGGGTTATTCGGTATGTGCGGCACCATCGTGTCTGTGGCTGTGGCGTTCAATCCGCTGGCCATTGAGGAATCGTAGCCGAACACGTCCGTGGGGACGAACCAGAAAGCCTTTGTGACGGTCGTAAAGACCGCTGGGGTATCGGTAGAGACAACCCTAATATTGTTATGGTAGGCTTCATTGACTACCGCCGCTGTTTCGGACGGCATTTCATATTGATTGTTCACTGTCGACAACACGGGTTTAATCGATTGTTTTCCAGTAAAGTAATAGTTAATTAAAAGGTCTTGCAGGTCAAGTGTCACCTTATCCTGTGAAGCCTCCACGAATATTTTGCCGTAGTGGATGGGTGTATATGTGCCGCTGTTGTCCTGCAAGTCAACCCTGTATGTAAGGTTTCTTGGGTTGGTGCTAACGGTGTTCAAACTCAATTCAATCAGTTTCATAGTCTAACGTTTCTTTTAGAATAGACGAATTTTGTTATGGGAAAAACAATCAAAGTCTGGTTATACTACTGCAGCGATACTAGTGCCTGTTCCTTATCTTTTTCAGTTCTTTCAACTGTTTCTCCTGTTGTTCAATGAGATATGTGCTGAAATAGAAAAACTCGGTAACAGGCCAGTCGTATATGTCGTGTATAGGTGTGATGGTCTTTTGGGACACTTCAAGCATTAGGGGTGTTATGCCCCACGTATTATCATTTGAATCATCTTTTTTGTCTTCTGCATCAGTTTCTTCCTCGTTTTCCTGTCCTGTACGTTCTTCCTCATCATACGTCGTGAAGATAGTAGGAAACGCACGATGTATGCCTTTGATAAGTTCAAAAAAAAAGCCGCGATTGCCGTAGCGTCGGCGATTGACATATATTTTCGGATGTCCGCTACAACAGCGGCCACGTCGTAGCCGTCGCCGTAGTTGGCGTTTGAAGACGGTGTGAGAAACAGGGCAATGAATTCTGGGTATGCCTCCACACCCTTGTTGTCTTTCATAATCTGCTCATAGTCCAGATATTGCGCCACCTTGAACTCATTAAGTTGTTTGTGCAGCGTGTACTGGTTGCCGTTGAGCATATATTTGTCTTTCACTTTCATTTTAGGGATGGGTTTCGTAAGGAATTTCAAGCCCTCCAAGCATTTCTTGAACTGCGGCATTGCCATATTATAGGGGTTTTGGTTGTAAAGTACCTGTATTTCCTGTAACACCAAATCCTCTTTCTCCAAATCTTCACTGTCTAGCAAAATGTCTTGCAGTTGTAAATATTCATCTATTGAAATATTTGGCCAGTCCAATGGTTGATTGATATGTATCATAATCAGTTTTTTCTTTTAGAATAGGCTTTATTTTGCGTTAAAATAAAAGGGGTGGTCAGTTGTGCCACCCCCTCGGTAAAAGTGTCCCAGAAAGGCTGTTTTAAGCCAATTCAAGGGCAAAGAATATTTCGGTGTAGTCCTTTGTGTCGGCTATATAGAGTAGCCACCACTCGCCGTTGTCGCTTTTTTCAATCTGGAATTCACCCATAATGTCGTTACCGTCCTTGTCGGTGATTTTCACCACTTCGTAATCGGTAGGAACGGCCAGCGTCATTTCGCCGTATTCAACTTCGGATGGCACCCAGACCTCTTTTTCAAGCGACATACTACGGAAAACACCGTCTAACAGCCAGTCCTGTTGTGGTTTAAGTTCTTCATAATAGTTTGCACCAGTGTCCTCTGTGTAGTAGACCGCACTAGGAATCGTGGTCACTTTGATTGTCTTGCTGGCGTTCGTGGTGAAAGTATATGGGTTGTCTGTCGATGTAGTGTTGCCTACGACGAATGTGTTGAACTTTGAATTGTTGTCCGCAATACGACATTCCGCTGTGATTGTGTATGTTGTAGGGTTTAACGTGGTCTGTCCCAAAGGTATGCTGTCTATCAAGTCCTTTCCGACTGTCATTCGCCGTGTACCGTCTACATATACAACCACATTGTCGTTCACACCAGAAAGGCCGCTGCCGTTTGCTGTGATGTCGATAGCGTCCGACGTAGTATAAGAGGCTGTTATTGTTGCGTTTGCGTTGGCGACATAGTCCCTTGGATTGGTGGTGCTGCCGTCGCTCCACTGTTTGAAAGTCTTTCCTGTGCCGTGCGCCTCCACGCTGCCTATCACAGTGCCTTTCGGTACGGTCTTTGTCACAGTGGCAGGGTAGCGGTATTGTGTGGAATCGCCGCCGATGGTCAAGTAAGGCTGTGTCAATCCGCTGTAAGTACCTGCGCTGAAAGTGACAGTCACCATTTCAACACCCTCCTTGAAATATGGGTAGTAGATAATATTTCCATTTTCGTCTTCCAAAGACTGGTCTACGGTGAAGTTGATGGTGGTTGTGGTGTATTCGTTGCCCCTGCTGTTTTTCCACAGTGAGAAAGCGTAGCCGTCCTTTGGCAGTGCTATAAGTTTGATGTCCGTACCGTCAATGACTTTTTCCTGCCAGTAGTCGGTAGACTTGATTACATTGCCGTTGATGGAGATTCTAAACAATCCACCGTCGGTGGCCTTGATGGTGACAACCCTGTTGTAGACAACTGGCTGTGGCTCGGTCAAATACAGGTCATAATTATAGCACAAATCCTTGCCGTCCAATGTTTTGGCAGTAATCGCGCCGCCTCCCACTTCGTTGCCGTTCACTAGTTGGGGTGTGAATGTAACAACCTGCTCACCTGCATTGCCTGTGATGTTCACAGTGCCGTTGGTGATGGCCAGTGAATTGATG
>JAEEGL016355902.1_pt1 | contig 13108 bp, 12 predicted proteins | sample 9134231 | NCBI WGS metagenome assembly JAEEGL01 (sample SAMN16246548, study PRJNA631951) | gut metagenome | biome: gut microbiome; feature: rumen; material: fiber-attached | host: Bos | place: Iran: Karaj | collected 2018-10 | reverse complement strand
TTCGGGATAAAAGAGGAAACTGATGATAGAACTGTAGAAGCAAAATCTGCAGTATTCAGTGGATCAGATGAAGAAGAAACAGAGTGGATCGTAGAAACCTATGAGGATCGATCAGAAGCTGCAGATCGATCGGATGAAGAAGATGATTACAACGCTGTCAAAGTGTTTAATGGACATGCATATAAGTTTATTGATATTAAAATGAATTGGCCCGATGCAGAGGCTTATTGTGAAGCCCTTGGAGGGCACCTTATTACAATAACTTCGGCAGAAGAGGAGGAATTCTTTATGCGGGAGTATTGTGGTGATAACTGCAAAAGCGCAGATGTAATTTTGCTTGGCGCTATTGTGGAAGAAGGACAAGATTTTTATCAATGGATCACCGGTGAAGAATGGGATTATGAAAATTGGAGCGGGAACGGGAGACCGGGTGATAGCAAGATTTATCGCTGGGCATGGATAGAGATATGCGGTTGTCCGAAAGAAAGGTATTGTCAAAGTAAGGGGAAATGGGGCAATACAAACTCTTATTTTGAATATCGCTTTGTCTGTGAATGGGATGATCATGACGCTTTGCCTGATTTTGATAACGGGAATAGGATAGAGTCCTTAGGCGGCAATTTCTTACCAAAGGATTTTGGCACTATCAATAGTATCAGTGACAGGGATTATGATCATGATACCATTCCGGATGTAGATGAGATAGATTTTGATGCGATAAGAAAGATCTCAGCCGATGCGATTGGTCGTATAACTGTTAAGGAGTATAATAGTTTTTATGGATATGACTCATGCCCGAAGACATGGCGATTAAGTATGTCGGATACTGCATTGCGTCAGCTTGAAGATATTGAAATAGTGCCGGTAGTATCCAATCCGTTTTCACAGGATACAGATAATGACTACTATCCGGATGAAAAGGATAAGAATATTGCGATAGCTGATCCTATGTATATCAATGATGCTGCAATCGATGACAGTTATCTTTTCAGTGATTCGACCAATCCGAAAAGCGAAGATGAATCAAACTGGTCGGATGGAACGCTTACACAGTCAGGAATAGACAGCATCAGTTCTGATAAAGCAGATAAAACAGTTCCGACCTTATCATTTCACAGAAAATGCAGTGCTGCGAAATTTACGATAACACCTGAGGAATTATCTTATTATTCTTATAATATTGACAGGGTGGATGGTAGTGAAACCTGGGATGTGGTAAGAATAACATATAACAAAAATGGTCAGGAAAAGACGCCGGATATTTGGGAAGGAGGCAGCGTTCTTCTTGAACCGTGCAAAACATATACAATAGAGATTCTCAGCGTTGGAAATGCAGAGATCGAATACGACTTTTCGATCCATCAGGATAACTGGGTGTATGCCCCGGATGGCGGAGTGTGGAAGTATGCTGGGGAAAGAACCAATGTTAGCCCTGTAGGTATTGCTAAGGTGATTGTGGACCTCAAAAATCCATGGAATATTTCTACGATTTTAAGTGTGATTAAATATGAAAGTGAAAATAATATCTATTATATAACACCTGAAAAACTATATAGAGCAGCTATGGGGTATGATGATACTATGGTTTTAGATGAAAATATAACCGGAACCAAACCTCAAATAGCATGCGTAGAGAATGAAATCAGGAAAAATTGGAGTTCTGATTTTAAAAACAATGCTGCAAGATTAGGGACATATATAGGCTTATTCATTGATGAGGCTGGTTATATGGGGGCTGGAGCCCAGATTCTTGTTGATATCGAAAATATAGGAATCAAGAGGTCGATTTCGGCTTTAGAAACAACAGGAATGAAAGTATACTATCGCAAATATGATCTGGTTTATAGAGTGTTAAAAAATTGGAATACAGATAATTATATTAATAAAATCTTTTATGGAAACGATATGACTGGGGAGCAGGGAAAACCTGGAGTTGTTAGTCCGGTTACAGTGGAAGAATTAAGGAGTGAATTAGATTTTGAAGAAAAATGATGAAAAAATGATGAAAAAATACTGGACAGGTTATTTGTTTATATGGATAGGATATTGTCTCTTATTTCTTACACACGGGATTCCATATACCGTTGAGTTGGTAAGATATTTTGATGCCGGTCAAAATGAAGATTTTGTAATAGAGCTTTTGCCGTGTAATATACTGATTATAATTTCGCTGTTTTTTTCATCCGTGTTGATGGCTGTTTCAAAGAAAAATTTAATTAAGTATAAGTGGCTTATTGTAATTGTTTCACTCGGTTTGGCTGTTATTATGCCAATTCTTAAAGAGACGACAACAGGAATTGATGCTGATTTTTTTGAAGCGGTGTTGGGGAGAAAATATATTTATTTCGGATTGATAAATTATAATTGGCTTGCGCTTACCAAGTAGCTTCAGCAATCGTGATTCGATGAGCAAAATGGATAATAAACAAGAAGAATAAAAAAGAAAAAGTAATTTGATTTTTAACACTATATCAGTAGTTGTAATACTTATTCTTTATATTGTTCAGATTATTTGCGGTATTCACGGAGCGTCAAAATATACTATAGTTGCGTTTGATCCATGTGCTGGATTGATATATTTGGCAATGGTTTTAAGGACGGATAATCAAGGCATTAAGAAGGCGGTAGGGATTATCAGTGCCTTGATAATAATTGTGTTATTCCCGCTGTTATATCTATGTAATATCTGGCCCTAGAGATCATACGCATGTAAGCCATACAATCTGATTTTTCTAAGTGTCTGCTCAATGAAGTGACAGATAAACTGTCAACTTGTTGAGCAGACTTTATTTATGGCAACGATAATCTCTGTGATATTTATTACCAAATGGTTTCGGCTATATCAACAGTATCAGTGACAGGGATTATGATCTTGATACCATTCCGGATGTAGAAAGATAGATTTTGATGCGAGAAGAAAGATCTCAGGTGATGCGATAGGTCATATAATATTTAAAGAGTATAATAGTTTCTATGGGTATGCATCCTGTCCGAAGATATGGCGATTAAGTATGTCGGATACTGCATTGCGTCAGCTTGAAGATATTGAAATAGTGCCGGTATTATCCAATCCGTTTTCACAGCCCTCTGAGTTAGGGTAGTTGTCACCCACCTCCCATAATTGATAAGATGCTTATCAAGGGAACGGTGACAATTATCATAACATATTCTGGTTTTAGAACCTTTGCTTCCGGCCGGGGGAAATCTTATGCCAAGTGCGGCATCCCGGGCGCCGTCGGCGCTTGGACGCGATATGAATGCGTCCGGTGCAGATGCGGTAAATCCTGCAACACCCAGCATTCAGCGTCCATAGCGTCCGTTACGAGCGCCTGAATAGCGCAAGCGTGCCGCACGGGCATATATTTCCCCCGGCCGGCCAATCCACTCGTCATTAATTGCAGCCGTATCCAGGCCTTTCATTCGAACAGGGGGCCGAAGGATCATTTTATTTAGCGGAGGAAATATTAAGTACAGCTGATTATCCGCAGGTCATCAAGGCAAACGACAGAGCTACCATGCTCAATCTTGCAGCAGGTGTGAATGGTTATATACCCAAGAGTTGGACAGGTATCTTAAAGAAAGCGGCAAAACTGACGTATAGTTTGATAATATTACAGAATATATATCGGGATTAGACTCTCAGATAATTCATCAGGAATGGCTTCCGATCATAGACTGATAAACAGTGATAACGTATAATAAGTGACGCATACACACTGTGCCTGATCGGAGAAAATATGAGAACAAGACTACGCATAATATTTCCTTCACTTTTACTATTTTCCCCTATATATATGATCTATGGTCTGATCGAAGCTAAACCTTATGCAGAATCAGCTGACGGTCCAATGAAAATTGCTGCATATGCTGCAGGAGTATTTTTCGGGCTATTGCTGACTTTTGTAATAGCTTTGATATTGTCATATGTGAACAGACGTTTAAATCTGATCGTTCTGTTGAATTCGGAATTTGAACAAAACGGTTATTCTGACAAATACATTGATATACTGAATGATTATTTAAAGAAAAATGCCTCAAAGGATCCCCTGGTTCATCGTTGTCAATTTTATACTTCTCTTGCAAATGCATATCTTTACAAACAGGATATTCAGTCTGCCCTTTATGCCATCGGAAACGTTACTCCGGAGGAAATCCAGTATGGTTTAAAAGCATCAAATAAGCTGCATCTGGGAGCTATTCTTTCTTTTTTTGATATAGAGATGCAAATCTGTGCAGAGTTGCATAACCCGGACAGGGCTAATGCTGTTATGAGGGATGCCGAGCCCTATATTAAGCCATTCTACGGAAAGAGTGGCAGGATGGATAATCTGATCGATGAGATTAATGCATCATTTTACATGGCTCATAATGATTATGAAAATGCCGTTGCTTCGATCGGCTCCCGAAGCGGAAAAAGCTGCGGATTTATCGCTTCTCTTATCAAATGCAGGGTATATATTTATTTTGGCAAGAAAGAAGAGGCTATGAACCTGTTAAATTCGGTTAAGCCCATGGCATCATCACCGGTCTATAAGCCGCAATACAGGATGTGTGAGGAAGAATACAGGAGAAAATTCGGGGATATTTAAGAACGTCCCTGTGGCCTAAAATATGCACATTGGATGTGGGACTGTCGATGCGACAGTCCTTATTATTTATGGTATAATAATGCAGTTAAGGATTTAGTTAGTTTGCGGAGGTGAAAATGAGCAGGGAAGAAATACTCGAAAAGGTCAATGAAGTGTTCAGGGATGTGTTTGAGGATGACAGTATCATCGTTAAAGATGAGACTACTGCCGATGACATAGAAGACTGGGATTCCCTTATGCATATTACACTTGTTTCCGAGATAGAAAATGCCTTTGGTTTCAAGTTCAAGATGAAAGATGTGGTGGGCATGAAGAATGTCGGTGAAATGCTGGATATCATCAAGGAGGCAGTCGGATGAACCACTACACTATCGATGATCTTAAGATAGGTATGACTGAATCCTTCACTGTTCAGGTGACTGAAGATATGCAGGAAAAGTTCACTGAGGTGAGCGGCGATACCAATCCCATGCATATTGATGAGGAATATGCCAAAAGCCATGGCTTTGATGGCAGGCTTGTTTATGGCATGCTCACAGGGTCACTTTATTCAAGGCTTGCAGGTGTATATCTTCCCGGGGAGCATTGTGTGCTTCAGGAAGTGAGAGCACGTTTTCACGCTCCCGTATATATCGGAGAAACTCTTACGGTGATGGGCACTGTGGAGGAACAGCATGAAGCAGTACGTACCATAAAGATCAAAGCCGTGATAATTAACGAAAACGGAAAGAAAGTTTCCAGTGCCACGATTACAGCACTGGTGAATGAATGATGGAAAAGCAGACCTGGCTTATCATAGGCGCATCTTCGGATGTGGGAGTCTCATATATAAAACACCTGGCAGATAAGGGCACTGACGGGCTTACTATCTATGCTCATTGCAACAGCAGGGTGTCACGTTTTGATGAGATAAAAAAGGATCATCCGGGCCTTGATATAAAGGTGCTTAAGGCTGATCTTAAACTCAAGTCAGACCGTGAAAGGCTTATGGATGAAGTGTCAGACATAGAGCCTAACAGATTCGTATTTCTTCCGGCAGCGGGATTTGAGTATATGAGATTAAAGGATCTGGATACTGTAAGGCTTGAGGACGGATTTGCAGTTCAGGCAGAGAGTTTTCTGATGCTTTCTTCAAAAGTGCTTCCTGCCATGAAGAAGACGGGATTTGGAAGAGTGGCTGTAATGCTTACGGAATATACTACAGATGATCTTCCGCCGAAATTTATGGCTGATTATATAACCGCAAAGTATGCGCTTCTTGGTGCCATGAAGGCCTGCGCTGCTGAATACGGCGGAGATAAAGTAAAGATAAATGGTATTTCTCCGTCCATGATGGACACATCGTTTATAAACGCACTGGATGAGAAGATAAAGGAGTTAAACAGGATGAAGGCAGGCAGACTGCTTGAACCTTCCGATCTGTTTCCTGTTCTCGATGAGTTACTATCTGCGGAATGTGATAAGAACGGCTGCAACATAAGGATCACGGCATGACAAAGGCTGCATTTTTATTCAATGAACCGGAAGCATCGGGCATGGATCTGAGCGCTCCTGAGAATGGAAATCCGGGTGCGGGCGGTACTGCCCTCTGTTTTGCTTATGTTATCAAAGGCCTTGATGCAGATTCTGATATAAAGGTTTATGCCATGCAGGATACAAAGCTTTCCTGCAGAAATATCATGAGAGTAAAGGATGAGGCTGAAGCTTTTTCCGATGCAGAAAAGAACGGCTATAGCGTTTTTATCTTAAGAGGTCATCAGAAGCCTGAAGTGATAAATGAACTTCAAAAATATGACCTTAAATATATCTTCTGGATGCACAACAGACTTACTTATGAGGAGATATGTTTTTTCAGAAGCTGTGAAAAAGTAAGACGCGTTCTGGCTGTTGGTCGTGAGATGTATGACTTCTACATCGATGACAATGTATCTGACAAGCTTGATTATGTGACAAACCCTTTTGTTCCGTCAAAGGAGATGAAGGATATAAAGCTTTCGGGCGAGAAGGGCATATGCTTTGTGGGCTCTCTTATCCCGGATAAGAATTTCCATATGCTTGCAGAAGCCTGGCCACAGATAAAAAAGGAAGTTCCCGAAGCAAGGCTTCATGTGATAGGAAACGGAAAGCTTTATGACAGGGATGCACATCTTGGTCCTTATGGCCTGGCAGAGAGTGAATATGAAGCTTCTTTCATGAAGTATCTTACCGATGATGAAGGTAAGATCGATAAGGATGTAGTTTTTCACGGGATAATGGGCAGTGAAAAAACGGATGTTTTCAGGCAGTGCGCAGTGGGCGTCATAAATCCTATGGGTACGGAAACTTTCGGGCTGGCAGCTGTCGAGATGGAAGCATGCGGGCTTCCCGTTGTAAGCCGCATGAAGCTTGGACTTCCGGATGCAGTCATTTCAGGAAAGACGGGAATACTTATCAGGAAACCGGCTGAACTTGCAGGAGCGCTGATACTGCTCCTTACAGATGATGCCAGAAGGAAGAAGCTTTCATTGAATGCAGTTAAATTTGCATCTGAAGCATTTCTTCCGGAAAAAGCCGTTAAGGGATTTAAACGTGTGATAGGTGAAGTTGAAGAAGACAAACCTGCAACGTACAAAAAGCCTGTTGGAAATATGGGCAACAATAATAAACGTGTGAGACGGATATTTCACGGACTTCATAAAGCCGTGAAAAAATTACCTTCCGTTCATGATATTCAGAAAAAGTAATATGAGCGAAAATGCAGTAATAAGCGTACTCATAACAGCATACAATATAGAGGATTACATCGGACAGACCCTTCAGAGTGTTCTCCTTCAGGAAAGTCTTTATCCGTTTGAGATACTGGTAGGGGATGACGGTTCCGATGACAGGACAGTAGATATAATCAACAGCTATATCAAGGATAATCCCGGCAGGATAAAGCTTTTTCAGATGCCGCGTGAAAAAGGCGTGGAATACAACCGCGTGGAAAGATCCAGTGCAAACCGTCTGAACCTTCTGAAAAATGCGACAGGAAGATATTGTTCATTCCTTGACGGTGATGATATCTACACTGATAAGAAACGTCTTGAAAAAATGGCTGACAAGCTTGAAGCCATGAAGAACAGGGATTGCATAGCCTGTGCGCATAACCTTGATATGCTTTATGAAGATGGCAGACGAAAGCCTCTCTGCTCGGCGAGACGTGAGCGTAAGATAAGCTTAAAGGACTACTGGACACAGATGTTCCTTCAGTCCGATGCATTCATGTTCAGGAATATTTATAGAGAGCATGAGCCTAAGGGAAGACTTAAAAGCCTTTTTGATGACAACAATATAACATTCTGGTTCCTTCGCTACGGAAAAATCTATTATCTGCCGGAAGCGATGGCTGCCTACAGGCAGGTGGGCGGTTCCTCATGGAATGCGATCGATGATCTGAAGCGCGCAGCTTCAAACATGATCGGATATTCGATGGAAAGGGAGCTTGCACCGGAATTAAAGAAATACAGCGATGCAAGACATTACAAGGATCTTAAGTATCTTGCAAAGCATAAAAAAGATCTGAAGCGTGAAAATCTTGAGCCGTTTTACACGACTGCGGAAAAGCTTAAACTCCAGTATGCACTTGAAGCCTATAGCATGAATGGACACTGGATAGAGAAAAGCCTCAAGTCGGGAAGACGTGGCATTAGGAAGGCTGCGATGAGACGGCGTATCAGAAAACTATTTGGAAGATATTGAATCATGGAAGACCTTATCAGCGTAATAGTGCCCGTTTACAGGGTGGAAAAATACATAATAGACTGCGTTCGGAGCATCATCCATCAGACCTATACCAATCTGCAGATCATTCTTGTGGATGACGGTTCTGATGATAACTGCCCAAGAATCTGCGACAAATTTGCTCTTGATGACCGCCGTATTGAAGTGATACACAAAAAGAACGGGGGGCTGTCGTCGGCTAGAAATGCCGGCATTGAGAGGGCTTATGGTGCGTGGATCCTCTTTGTTGATTCGGACGATTTCATTGCAGTAAACATGATAGAGAAGCTCGCGGATATCGTTGATAAAACAGGCGCTGATATGGCTGTCTGTGATTATGAGCAGATACCCGAAGGCAGGAAATTCGACATCATCAGACGTGAAGAAACAGATGATGTGAAAGTGCTCGGGACGTTTGATGCCGAAGCAAGATTCTATGAGCCCGGACGTATGGGCCAGTGTATGGTCGCATGGAACAAGCTGTACAGGAAGAATCTCTTTGATAAAGAAGGAATCCCTGTCAGGTATCCTGTGGGTAAGATATTCGAAGATGGATTTACGACCTATAAACTGGTATACAATGCTTCAAAAGTGGCCTTTACGGATGAAGTGCTTTATTTCTACAGACAGAGAGGCGACAGCATAATGAGCAGGAATGGCGGCAGAAACTATGCTGCTGCACAGGAAGCCGGGATAGGTAAGCTGGATTTCTTCAGAGGCAGAGGAGAGATGGAACTTTTCAAGATGCAGTTAAACTCAGAGATACACAATTGTATTCATTTTTATGAGGCTGCTTCCGAAAAGGAAGACAAACATAATATAAGACAATGGTTTAAAGTTCTGTACTGGGATTATTTCAGGAATGAAAAGTGGCCCTTTGGAAAACGTGTGAGGATGAGGGCATTTGAACTCGGCTATCTGCCTTATAAGATAGTGAGTTCTTTTGAAGGGCTTTACAACAGGTTATGAATCATATCTATAAAAAGACAAATGTGATAAAGACATATATGCTGCTTCTTATTGAGGCAGTAACTCTTGCCCTGTCATTAACCGCGGCTGTATTTACAAGATACGGCTGGATGAGCGCTGACGGCAATGGCGAGATATATATCATCTTCGGCATCATAGAAGCCGGACTTATCTTTTTGTACTCAACCATAACTGACTGGAACAGGGACTTTTTTATACGCGGTTATTTCAGAGAAGCGATGGCTGTGATGAAATGTCTCGGTTCAACAAGTGCTTTTTCGGCGCTGTTCATGTACATTCTTTTTAAGGACAGGCCGTGGTCACGAACCGTGTTCTTTATCTATTTGCCGCTTGTTATGGTACTCACATATATGTTCCATCTGATCTTTAAGGAATATATGCTTAAGTATTACAGGAAGGGTGTGGGAAGTGACAAGCTTATGATAGTCACCACATCTGACAGAGCGGAAAAGGTTATCGACAGGATAAAGCATTCCAAGGAATGGAATTATGAAGTGACCAGTGTTGTTATCATGGATAAAGACATGAAAGGCAGTACCATAGGCAAGGTTCCTGTCATAGCAGGCGCTGATGATATGATAAGCGAAGCCACGAAGAATATAGTGGACAGGGTATTCATATCACTTCCTTCGGATGTGCCTATCAAGGATATAAGAAATACCATATATGAATTTGAAAACATGGGCGTTGTCTGCCATTATGATGTGGGCCTTGAGGACTTGAAACTTGCAGGGCAGGAGGCAGGCACCTTTGCGGGCTATGCCGTGCTTTCTTTTTCGATGCAGAATCTTGATTACAGAAGACTTATGATCAAGCGTCTTATGGATATATTGGGAAGCATAGTAGGAATGTTAATAACCATCATCATGTTTCCTATTGTGGCGATCGCGATAAAGCTTGAATCCAAAGGCCCTGTTATCTTCAAACAGGAGCGCATCGGAAGGAATGGAAGACATTTTAAGATGTACAAGTTCCGCTCGATGTATGTTGATGCGGAGGATAAGCTTTCGGATCTTAAAGATAAGAATGAAGTGAAGGGACTTATGTTCAAGATGGATGATGATCCACGTATAACCAAGGTTGGACGTTTTATCAGAAAAACGAGCATAGATGAATTCCCGCAGTTCTTCAATATCTTTAAGGGCGATATGTCAATGGTCGGGACAAGACCGCCAACCGTTGATGAATATGAACAGTACAATGCGCATTACAGAAGAAGGCTTGCACTCACACCGGGGCTTACGGGGCTGTGGCAGGTGAGCGGGAGAAGTGATATCACGGATTTTGACGAGGTGGTAAAGCTGGATCTTGAATATATAGACAACTGGTCGCTTTCACTGGATCTTAAGATACTTCTTAAAACCATTGGAGCGGTGTTTACCGGAAGGGGGTCAAAGTAAATGAGGGCGGATGTACCTGTTGCATTTATCATTTTCAACAGGCCGGATACCACTGCGATGGTATTTGAAGAGATAAGAAAAGCGAAACCTTCGAAGCTCTACGTTATAGCTGACGGACCAAGACCGGACAGAGAGGGTGAGAAGGAAAAGACAGAGGAATGCAGAAGATATGTAGAGGAACATATCGACTGGCCGTGTACTCTTGAAAAGATTTATTCAGATGTGAATCTGGGTTGCAAGGTTAGGGTGTATACAGGTATCACTGAGGTGCTTGAAAAAGAACCATGGACTATCATACTTGAAGATGATGTGGTACCCACGCAGAGTTTCTTTGATTTCTGCGCTGACCTGCTTCATATGTACAGTGATGAAAAAAAAGTCATGATGATCTCGGGGACCAATTATTTCGATGGTCATGAGATAAAGGATAATTATACATTCTCATGCTTTTCGAGCATCTGGGGATGGGCTACATGGGCAAGAGCCTGGAAATATTATGATCCCGACGTAAAGAGGTGGCCGGAGATACGTAAGTCAGGAAAGTTTAAGCGTGTACAGGGCGGTATAGCATATCTCTTTCTCAAGGAGCATATGGACAGTGTGTATGAGCACAGGAAAGATACCTGGGATCTGCAATGGGATTTTGCAAGACATTCGCACAGAGGACTGGGCATAGTGCCTGCAGGCAATCTTGTGAGAAACATAGGCTTTGAAAGAGAGGATGCAACGCATACCAATTCAAATGGTGCATCGGATATGAATTTTTCATATGGCAGCGTCAGCTTTCCTCTTGAGAAAAAGGCGGAGATAAAAAGGGATGTTGATTATGATGCTGCCTTTATCAAAAAGTATTACGGAATGAAAAAGTTAATGAAGGCAGGAATGAGAAGGATGCATATCATCAAATGAAAAGTCCCAGATTTACAGTCATAACGCCGACCTTCGAACAGGCGGCATATATAGGGGATACGATAGAGTCTGTACTCTCACAGAGTTTTAAGGACTTTGAATATATCATAGTTGATTCCTGTTCCATGGACGGCACTAAGGAAATTGTTGAAAAGTATGCTGCCCGTGATGAGCGTATAAGATACATACGTGAAAAGGATAAGGGACAGGCAGACGGTATAAACAAGGGCTTGAAGGCAGCAAAGGGTGAGATAGTCTGCTGGCTCAATTCAGATGATATGTATTTCGGAAACGATGTCCTTGAGAAAGTGGACAGGGCATTCAGGAGAGCAAAGGGCACATCGCTTGTGATAGGCGATGCCTGGTACTGTGATAAGGATAAGAATCTTACTGAATACAACAATTCTGACAGAGGCGGTGGAAAGTGGCTCATAAGACGGTGGTACTATATCGTACAGCCGGCCTGCTTCTGGAAGAATGAACACCGCCTGCTTGATACACGTTATCATTATGTGTTTGACTGGAAGTTTTTTACGGAACGTTTTGAGGAAGGACGCGTGGTCTTCACTCATGAGCCGTATGCTCTTTACAGGATGTATGAGGATAATAAGACAGGCCTTAACAATGCAGCCCGCAGGAAAGAAGTCTACAGGCTGCAAAAAGAACTCGGTGATTCAAAGTTAAACATACTCTGGTGCAGGCATGTTTACAGAGCTTATAAAAAAGCTGAAGAGACCGGCAGGGAATCCATAAAAAAGAGAACGGATCTTTGGAGCAAGATATTGTTCCATATCAGCGCAAGACGCATAGCGGGGTTTTAGATGATATATATACTTATGACCACCCACAACAGAAAAGAGAAAACACTGAACTGTGTTATGAGTCTTAAACGTGCGCTTGAAAGGCAGATCGCAAAAGGAAACAGGATAGTTCTTCTTGATGCGGATGCCGCAAGCAGTGACGGCACTCCTGAAATGCTGGAGGGGCTTAAAGACAGTACTTTTGATGTGAAGGTCATGGGCATCCCTTCGGAGAGCTACTGGAACACCGGAATGAGAGTTGCCATGAAGAGAGCAGCAAGGATGGCAGCAGATGATGATCTGATCATGCTTATAAATGACGATGTGATCTTCTATGACGGGGCTGCCGATAAGATGATAAAGCTGCTTAAGGAAAAGACTGCTGATGCAGTGGTCGGAGCATTCTGCGACAGTCTGGGTTCCATGAGTTACGGAGGAGTGAAGCAGAAGAGCAGACACTTTGCTAGGTTTGAGTTGATAAAGCCAGGGAAGGATAAGCTTTGCGATACCTTCAACTGTAACTGTTTGATCATGAAAAAATCCGTGATGATGCAGACCGGCAATCTGGATAAACAATACACCCACAGCATGGGCGATTATGACTACGGTCTTAAGATGAAGCGAAAAGGCCTTAAGGTTATAAGCTCTGAAGAATATGCCGGATGCTGCGATGATAATG
>JAEEGL015986113.1_pt1 | contig 13108 bp, 15 predicted proteins | sample 9134231 | NCBI WGS metagenome assembly JAEEGL01 (sample SAMN16246548, study PRJNA631951) | gut metagenome | biome: gut microbiome; feature: rumen; material: fiber-attached | host: Bos | place: Iran: Karaj | collected 2018-10 | reverse complement strand
CTTTAACTTTGATACTGTCCCATAGTGAGGGCTGTTTCCTATCTCCTCGGTACTCGTAGCAGCCGAGTTGATCTTGAACTGCTTCTCCAGCCCCCGCTGCTTAACCATATACGTAAAAACACTCTCAGCCATTGTTGATCGGCAGATATTGCCGTGGCAGACGAACAGTACTCTTATCATAGTCTTAAAACCTCGTATTTTCAAGGCTTTTCAGCCTTTTTGATATTTTCCCACATGGCATAAAATACGCATATTTTGGCATATTTTTGCCACCAAAAGGTATAAAGTAAGGTATAAAATTTTGCATTTTATACCTCGGTTTTTTCTAGGAAATATGGGCGTTTTACATAACTTTCATCCTTGCAAGTTCCGCTTTAGCATCATCAAAATTCACATGAGTATAAACATTTAATGTTACACTGATATCTGAATGCCCCATAAGATACTGAAGTGTCTTTGGATTCATACCGGATTTAGCCATATTAGAACAATAGGTATGCCTACAAACATGAGGCGTTACATTAGGCATCTGAAGCTTATAGGTTTTATTATACTTTTCCACTATGTGTTTAAAATAATGCTCCCAGTGTAATGAATACATGATTTTTCCATCTTTGTCAAAGTATAAAAAACCGGTATAACCATCTACTACAGGCTCCACTTTAGGTTTTATCCTATTCTTGATGATCTTTTTAAAGCACTCCTCAACATCTGGTGCCATTGGAATCACTCTGGTTCCACTTTCCGTTTTGGTGTCTTCTATATAGTAACTCGTCTTAGCTCTCTTTTGAAGCTGATGATCTATATTGATCCTATGACCTTTGAAATCAATATCTTTGAGAGTAAGCCCACAGAACTCCGATATACGCATGCCCGTCTTGAATAAGATGTAAATCCCTTCATAATATCTACAGAAATGGCTATCCTCTTTCACAAACTTAAGGAACTTACGTTCTTCATCCCTTGTAATGGCTTCACGTCTTACGCTATCATTCACTACTACATCAACAAGCTGAAACCCAAAAGGATTCTTCCTTATAAGATCATCATCAACAGCAAGTTGAAATGCCGGTCTAAGAACTCCTCTGATAGAATGAATTGAGCTAAAACTACGTCCATCCTTCTTCTGAAGCTTGATCAACCATGTCTTAGCATCGGATATTCTTACGGTATCAATTCTTTTTCTACCAAAAGAATCTTTCTTGAGGATATTTACTACTGTTTGATATCCTGCTTCCGTAGTAGCTCTAACGCCTGTTTTTGTTTGAATATACTTTTCCACTAGTTCCAAAACACTATAGTTTCCACCATTTGTTATGATATGGTCAAAAAGATCCGCTTGAATCTTTTTTTCCATCTCCCTTAAGGAAAGGGTACGCTTTTTCCCAGGTGGCATCTTGTCATTATGATCAAGTCTTAAACTATAAACGGCATTTGCTTTACCATTCTCATCTATGTACTTGAACCTATAACGCCCATCTGGCATCTGCATCTCTCCGTTATGTAATAAACGTCCTCTATTATCTCTCCTTTTTTCGCTCATTTATTATAGTCTCCTTTCACACAAAAAAACAAAGGAAGACTATCTTGGATGGAACCCATTATATCACAGGATAGTCTTCTTTGCCATAGGATACCGTTAATTTTGTCATATTTTTATAACGTACTAGTATAATCAAGGAATTTCTCGAATAAAACCCTTTTAATCCTATAATGAGAGCCTATCTCTATAAGAAATTCTGCATTGGGATGCTCATGTATCAGACTATACAGCCTTTTTACCCCAATTCCATAGTACAAAGCTGCTTCTTCAATGTTCAGGGAATACTTTTCCCATATAGGTATATCCTTCATAGCCACCTCTTAACCACCTGTACTATCCGGTTCTAAGTCCTTACTATCTGTCTCGACACCTTCTAGGCAATCATCCTCTACATAGTATGCTTTGAAGAGAACTCCTGTATTTGTTAAAAACACTCCCTGATCACTAGGTAATATCTTTTCGGCAGCATCAGAATTATCCAGGATAATCTGTGAAAGAACCTTATCAGCTCTACCGCATATCCTATACCCAATATTATTCTTGATCTGCCCCTTAAGAACATCTGCATCAGGTCTTTGTGTAGCAAACATCAAATGAATCCCAAATGCCCTACCCAGACGTGCTATAGTTGAAAACTTACTTTCTATCTGACTAACCAAAGCTTTTTGATCCTTATCAAGTCCAGTCTTATCTAATATCTCCGCAATCTCATCACATGCAACAATAACCCTCTTTAAAATGTGTTTCTTCCTATTATTATATTCTCCGATATTAGATACCCCCGCTTCAATAAGTAGGGTTCTTCTTTCTTCAAGGATCTCTAATATATAGGTAAGAGTACTATCAAGGTTCTCCGGTTCCGTAATGATAGAACATGCCTTGTGCCATACCGCCGGATAATCTACTCCACCTTTAAAGTCGGCCAGATATATGATAGCTTGCTTCTTTATAGACTCCATCAATAACAGTTTCAATAACTTTGATTTACCAGATCCGGAGCCACCTCCAATTAAAACATGAGGAGTAGATGAAATATCTATGCTCTCAGTACCAAAGTAACTTTCTCCAACAACCAGTTCAAAGTCCCTAGGGCACAGATATGAATCATCCCATAAGATCAAATCTTGTTTTCCTCTACTTCCCGATATAGCTTTCACTAAAACATGTTGCATATCCGATCCGGCTAAAATATCAACAATCTTAATGTTTAGAGCGTTTTCTATCTCTGCTCTATGATCATCATACTTATAGAAAGGTATCTTAGGGGAATAGAACTCATATAAGAATCCTTTATTTTCTTTTGTCTTAGATATGAGTATTGGAGATTGTCCTTCATTATCAACAAAACCAATATCTACAAGCTCTCCTTCAATCTTCTTACTTGACAAAGGTCTTCCAAGCCATTGTATGATTCCCACAACACCAATTATGATCATCTCTATACTAAACACATATATTGCAATCCTAAATATGTTATCTGAAAATGGTTTACCCATCTTTAGAAGTAATTCTTGCAAAAGATGAGCTGACACGATCATAAACCCAATATAAGTTACTGGAATAAGTACTAATATTGGATGATTCTTTATGTGACTAAATCCCATCTTAAACCTTTGTTTATCAATATTTTTCAAGCAGTTTTCCTCCTTACTCAAATGGTAATGCTTTATCATCATCTATCTGCATCCACTGTTCACCGGTAGCACGTTTCTTTAGATCATCAAAATCCTTATATTGATCCCCTGCAAGTTCAAATGTACGATATTCCTCTCCTTGTTTATAATGATACACATACATAGTAATTCTTCTGAGAAGCTGTTTTATAGTATCTTTTTTCTGGTTTTCCCGACTTACCAAGCTACCATATATATCTTCCGGAGAGAAAATACTGGTTATATGAACCTCATTCCATAGGGCAAAACAATTACTATACCTACAATGAATCTGTGATCGATATCCTTGAGCAATCATAAGAAGAAGCTCAAAAGGTAAGGAATTCTGCTTCAGTTCATCCATAAATAAGTATGGCTCACCATTATACCCGTCAAACCCTCCGACCCCATTATTAGCAAAGTCTGAAAAAAAATATACGTTATCATCACCATATTTCTCACAAAGTTCAATATATGAAAATGATTTTCCGCTACCTGAATCTCCGCAATGCCAGATCACCCTAACATCTCTAATCGGTGGTGTTTCCTTGTATCTTTTGGCAAAGTAACACTTACGGATCAATCCCTCTTCACGTCTTAACCGGATATCCTCTGCCATAATCTGATTAGGAGTCATTCCTTCTTCCACAAGCATTTCTATAGTAGCTAAAGTATCATTAGTATTTGATACTGCATACCTTTTAGCACCTTCAATATTCCCATATGATGTAAATACAAGCACCTGCTCACCCTTCTCATCATACGGCGGTTCCTTATGGATATACTGTAACACCTGTTTTTTATTTCCTTTGGTAGGCTCAAGGTGTGCTGTAGGATAGGCTTTTTTTACCTTCGTAAACCTACATGATCCGGAGTCCTCTAACACCATATGCACATGAGGAAGTCCATTTGCTGAAATACAGTAACCCCACCAGCCTTTGCGAAGTTGATTGTCTGATATCCATTCATTCTTAAGCTTTTCTACTATTTCTTCAGGCGAACCTTCATAACCATGCTGCTCCGGGTTTGGGAAGACCGCAAACCATGATCTACTTACAGTATCCGCCATGCTCCACCTCCTGTAACAAACAAATAATCTGTTACAAGCGGAACCCCTTACAGATTCACGCTTGTAACAGTTACGCTCTCAGGGTAATACTAGGCCTGAGAGCGCCTCGCCCCGGCTCTCACGAGCCGATGGCTCCGGTTCTCTTACTTCAATACCTCAATATCATCTGCTACTATAGAGAGCTGGTTACGATACTGTCCGTATATAGTTGCAACCGGATTGATAAGCTTAACGTGTGAATTCATGGGCACATCAATATCCTTCGGAACTTTAACGGTCAATTTTTCGTATAAATTAGAAACATTCTCGCCATCAGCAGCCTTGTACTTATGCTTATCGCTAGCAATTACAAGATCAACCTTCGTTCCTTTGTGTTCTCCGCTTTCAAAGTTCTTCCACTCCGAACTACTAATAGCAATAAGTGAAAGCTTGCTTAAAAATCCTTCTGTGTCGAAATAACTAAACTGAGCTAATTTTTTTAATGACATTTTTGATCCTCATCTTTCTGATGCCGTCTTTGGCCGCATCCGCCAGTAAATAGTTGCTGTTGATCAACATTTTGCATGCAGAGTCCCTTGACTCTAGTTTCATTATATGCTATTATGTTGGTGATGTAGTTATTGCAAAAAAATAATATTCTCTTAATTTTCCACCAACATATGAAGGGAGTTCAACTATGAATATTGCATTTAATTTGACCAAAGATTTCATCTTCAAGAACTGCGTTGATCGAGTGGACGCCAAAAGAAAAAGTCAAATCCCGATCAAACCGCAGATTGCATTATGTGTAGAAGACAAATCGCTTGTTAGCTATTTTTTCAATTGTAAAACCGGACCTAACAATAAATATCTTGTAACAAAACGACTTTTGGATTATAAAAGCGAAACAACAGGCGCAGTGACCGGAGCAAAAGAAGCTTTTGGATTTAAAGATGTACATGAAGTATTGTGGGGGGATGATAAAGAATATAATACTAATCTCTTTTCTATCTTTTGTCTTCTCATAAAAGATATTTTATCATCAGATTACGAAAATAAAGGTATTATTGAAAACACCCTTTGTGATAATATCATATATTCAAAGTACTCAACTTTCCGGAAAATCAAAGACGATTATAATATCTCATTACTCACTAACTATGGAATATTTGACGAAAAAGTTGAAGATCAAGCTATGAATAACTATCTTAAAATAGCTATAAAGCATCTTTATTATAAAGATGGCTTTGAAGAATCTTTTAAAAACATCTTTAAATCTTTCACTAATAGGTTTAATGACTACACCCATATTGAGGATAGACTATATAAATTCTTTCTTCCTGATTTACTATCCTTACTGGAAAAGTATATGCCCTCAAGCAGCTCTCTCGGTTTGAGAGTAAAAACACTAATAGAGACGGATATTATAAAAGCAAAAGATCTAATCCAAGCCCATAATAGTAAAAGTGATTATTGTAACACCGTGGAGTATCATCTTAATCAAAAAATTATTAGAGCTACTTCAGAGTATATAACTAAACTTGAAGAAATAGCAGAACTTTCATATGCTGACGGTACTTATATATATGGTTGGTGATTTTTCTAGTATAAAATACTTATACGCAAATAACTACAAACCAACTCGTTTATGTTATTCTTACATTGTAAAATCTTTCGGTATACAGCCAATAGAAAACTAATAATGGAGGATAACTAAATGAAAATGAAATTATCAAACAACTACATCTTTACAAATGACGATCTTCAGAGGATCATCTCTGAATGGAGCCAAGCGAATGATTTCTCTCAAAAGGCTCTTGATTATGTTAATGGACTTAACATGGAATTAAAAAAAGCCATTGATTCTAAAAATCCTTTGTCTGATCCGTCTATTGCTTGCATGTCAGGATTCAAGAGGATCAATCGAGCGATGAATCCTTTCATAACCTTTCTTCCGGCATATCTCAAAGATGTCGATTCAAAAACTATACCTATAACCATTTCCGCTGAGGAGCTTGATACTCTTCGTTCCATCTACGATGAGGTTAAACTATGGCAAAAAGAATATAATGGTGCCGTGCAGAAATATAAATCGTATCAGCAAATATATGAACTTCGTTAGTTGTCATAGTCTGCAATCAAAAGAAAAAGGCGATTCTTCTTCTCGGAATCGTCTTTTTTTATACTATCAATAGCATATAGCTCATAAAAAACGCCGAAAAAGAATACAAAACTTACCAAAATGCATTTAGAATCAGTTTATACATATCAGATGGTACTTATAATATTGCCAAATGGATATTATTATTTTTAACAACCGCAAATAACGGTTGTTTTTTCATGTTTTTTAGGTTGCAATTAGTCTGTTTTTATGCTATTATTAGACTAAATTTAATCTAATTTTAGTCTAATTTTAGCCTGAAAGGAATAATAAATGAATAAAAACTTATATTTAGACACATATATTCTGCAACAGGACATGAGAATACGTATGCCAAAACCTATAATCACTAATTTAAATATTGTGCCTGGTGAAACATATTTTGATATCTATATTGATCCTGACACCAACAATATTATTCTAAAAAAATCATCAAGAAAGGCATTAATAAAAAATGAATATTAGCATACCAGAAATTGTTTTCAAGAAAATTGATAGTGTTAATAATCCAAACTCTATGCATGGGATATATCCATACAGGGGAAAAATATCTGCTATAGATGCCATTAGCATTATTGAACAATTACCTAATAAAGGAACATTGCTTGATCCATTTTGTGGATCTGGTACAATTGTGTACGAAGCTCAAAAACATGGATTGTCTGCATTTGGTGTAGATTTTAACCCCCTTGCTATTCAATTAGCAAAAGCAAAAGTTTATTTTGGTGACAACAATATTCTGGATGAATGTAAAACCTATATAGAGATGGCAAAAAAAGATCTTGAAAATGGGAATTATGAAAAAATGCCAGAAGCTCCCGCTAGATCATTTCACAATGATTCTGCGAAAGAAATAATGTGTATGAAAAAGTATTTCCCTGATATGAACGACTATCTCAAAGGGATATTCTATGGTACAATAGCTCTAGTTGCCCGCGGGTGTAATAATTATATGTGGACCTCAAGTACTGTTGGTAAAAATATTGAACCCAAAAGATATATAGATTTTTTCGAAAAATTCTATTCAAAGGCAAAAAAACACTCAAAGTTTTTTAACCCAAGCACGAGCCCAGAAGCACATATTATATATGGTGATAGCAAAAAACTTTCTGATTATATAGCACCCAAAAGTATAAATTATGTATTTACAAGCCCACCTTACTTTGACGGATTAGACTATACCGCTTACTATGGCAAACTTATTTACGAAATATTTGCAACAGACAGAGCAGAGATAAAAAAACAACTAATTCAATATGTTGACACCTATGAAAATGACATGCGAACAGTTCTGAATGAACTCGATAAAGTCATTTCAGATGACGCTATTATGATCTTTGTTGTAGGAGACAAAAAAATAAACAAAGAGATAATAAACGGAGGGGATTTCTTCTCATCAATAAAAAAAGCATCCTATATAGAAGAACGTCGTTATTCCGGTACTTCAAGTCAAGTATTCGATGTCCTAAATAACACCGATCGAAAAGAACAAATAGTAGTATGGAAAAAAATCAAAGGAGAATATGTAAATGGAATTTAAACCTGAATCTAAAATATATATTGGCGATAGCCGAAATATGAAAGAAGTTCCAGATGGAAGTGTTCAACTAATAATAACAAGTCCCCCTTATGGAGCGTTAAAAGATTATGAAAATGATGCACAAATCGGGTTAAATCAGTCTTATGAAGACTATATTAAAAACCTTAACGAAGTATGGAAAGAATGCATCCGTGTTTTAGGTCCTGATGGTAAATTATGCATTGATATAATGCCTTTATTTGAGTCAGGCAACCAAACTCCCTTCAACAGACGCGTAACTCATACTGTTATTTCAGATATTGAAAAATTTATGGATTCAACTGGCGAAATGTTTACCTTCGCTCTCTATATTTGGGATAAGAGGAAAATAGTTCGATTTAGTTCTTTTGGCAGTTATCCATATCCTACTAATATTTTCTCAACCTTTCCGTATGAATGGATAATAGTGTTCTGCAAAAAGGGTAAAAGAGAAAAAGTAAGCGATGAAATAAAAGAGAAATCAAAGCTAACTCAAAAAGAATGGGCAGATTGGGCAATCAATTCATTTTGGGAAATGCAACCTGCAAAAGCAAAAGCAGAAGGACATCCTGCTCCCTTTCCAAAAGAATTGCCTCACCGTCTTATTAAACTTTACAGTTTCTATGGAGATACTGTTCTTGATCCATTTATGGGTACCGGAACAACCGCTGAAGCAGCTTTAGAACTAGGCAGGAATGCCATTGGTTATGAAATCAACCCAGATTACTCCGAGTTAATCGCTTCAAAAGTTGATCGAGGATTAAACTCTACCCAACAACTCACATTAGATGATTATATTTCTTCCTTAAATGATGATTCCAAACCAAAATAATAAGAAGCCATGGTCAATGACCATGGCTTTCTGCTAAGTTGGCAACACAATTTGATAACTCCCATTATCTTTTACTATCTTTCCCGCAGATACTAAGCCAACACATCTATCATCATTAAAAACCTCTCTGATAAACTTATCCCATGCATACTCATCGCCTTGAACCAAGTATCTACAACACATGCACCAGATTGCGTTTGCAGAAATGAATCTTATTCCAAATTTATTTACCATTGAATAAAACCTATCCGTTTTCCCACCAATCTTTCCCGTACATCCGTTGTGACACGACGGCAAAAGATCAGTTTCCCTTCCCCCAAACAACGTCAAATACAGGTAATCTTGTATGCTTTTTTCAATCTCGCTTGTATATTTTGACTGCTGTTCTATAAACCTTTCATCTTTTAATGCATCATCTAATGATATTTTTGATTCTAAAACAATTAAGTAATCTTCAGCAGTAATAGCACATACATCTAATCTTCCGTTTCGATCATAATCCATATTAAACACTGGTATTTCCATACCAATTCTATTTTCGCAACTACTTGTATGGCTAATTATTCCCGAAGCCCAAGGTTGTATATTCTTTGTTTCATTTACCCCGGTAAAGCTTTCTAAATCTTTCAGCGGATTGCGTAAAATCTTTTTCGAGCATGGCATAGAAACCATATTTCCTGAAAAACTTTGCTCGGCATATTTATAAATAAAATCTTTTCCAAATCTCTCTAAAAACTTATTACGAAGGGAATCATCTTCTAAAATGCAAAAAAGACATCCAAAACATCTATCGGTAAAATCCATTGCCTCAAAATCAAATCCGTTACATTCAGAACAAATAGTATATTCTTCCGCCCTTTTGCTCTTAGAATTATTCTTTACAAAATCATCAATACTTTTATATTTTTTATAATTATAAATCATACTTATTTTTCCATCTCTTGTATTATTTTTTTTGCTAACTTAATAATGTGATCTGGTGCATCTTCATTAAGTGTTTTTACATCTATTGTTGTTTTAGCACGTAATCTTCCATCAGGCTCTTCTTCAAACGGGATACCTGCTATATCTGCTATGTCACATTCAGATTGCATAATCTGGTAAGCATCATTTCCACTTGAAAAGAATTTATCAGAATATTTTTTCATAGCATCTACTAAAGCACTAAGGTCTAATGATTTACCTTTTTCACTATAATGATTTAATGCATATACCAGCAAATATCTTCGATCTAATATGTTCTCATTATACTTTAGTGTAGCTCTTCTAATATCTTCACCACCATTTTCTCTTAGTGAACCAACATTTTTATGAAGTCTTGAATAAGATAAAGGATTTTTTACTAATAATTTATAATCAAATATATGCTTACAAATTTCTGTTTTTCTAAATCTTCTAACTGTTAATTCTTCTTTATTCAAAAATTCTCTATACTTTATATGTGCTATTTTAGAATTATCACCTTTAACTCCTAAAGGTTCCAAAAAACCAACTCCAACACACCAAGCAATCAATCTCGACATTGTTCGGGTGTTACTGTCTCGTTGACTATTTGTTGATAATTCAATATTAAAAGTATTTCCATTTTCGTCTTTATACTCAACATACTCAACAGTATTCGGATAACCTAAGTAGATACCCTGATATGAGAATTCATCAGGCATTTCTCCAATTTTGCTCAAAAAACCTATAGCAGCACCGTAAGATAATACTCCTTCTCTTGCGAAATTTTCCCACTCTTCCGAAGCAAAACTAGTTTTTACCCATTTTTCCCCTTCTTCCGTTATTATATATTTATTCTTTGATGATTTAACAATAAATCCTAATGCCTCTAATGAACCGCCAATATCACTTACCGCTTTCGATTTCGTTGAATCACTATATATAGATTGTGTCGCATAACACTTTGAAGGGTTAAGAGAATTTACTAAAAAAGGACAACACTTCCTTCCAACTATAGATACCAATAACTGACAGTATTTATGAACATTTTCCTGATCATCATCATCAAACTTAAAATCTTTTAAAGCGAACTCTTTTTCTGTTCCATATTTTGCATAAACTGATTCAAGAATATAATAAAGACATTCCAATCTACTTCCATATTTTCTATTTAACAGTAACGTCATATTAGGCCTCCAAATATTCAATTAATTCCATAAGCGTACAGAATCGATGCTCAAATTTATTAGCGATTGATTTCTTATTTTCTGGTATCAAGCATATAGGTATTATTTCACGTTGTATTTCTTTCTCATAAAACTCTTTCACATCTTCATAGGATCGTGAATATAATGGTATTTTATCGATATTAGCAAGTACTTTAATAAATACTATTCTTTTTTCCTGTATCACAACTACATCTATTCTTTTCGTTCTAAAATTACCTTTAACATGAACTTCTGTTCCCACTACACTTTTAGGAAATAATGATTTCAACAAAATAGCAAGCTTTACAAAGTCTTTGATTATTATTGTTTCTATAGCTCTTGAGATTTCATTATTCCATTCGTTTATTATAGCCGGACAGGCAAATTGGCATAATCCGCATTCGTCACACATTTTATTTATCTCTAATTTATCTGTGATACTTTGTGCATTTTTGTGACAAACAAGACATTCTTGGTAATTTAGAGAACTCCCCTTAATTAACTCTTCAAATTTTATATTTTGAGGTAACTTAAATATAGCGCACTCCGGAGTTGGCTTACCACATTTTTTGCAAAATTCTTTATCCATCATTATTCCTTTCGTGATTCCATTTTATCAACTATTTCAAAAAAATATGAAAGTGACACTCCAAACCCATCAACAATCTTTTTTATATTTTGAATTGAAATGTTTCGTTTTCCTGCTTCTACAGATGCATAATATGTTCTATCCATGTCTATTTGAAGCGCAAACTTTTCCTGACTCAAGTCGATTTCTTCTCTGAATTTTTTACACGCAATCCCAAAACTCTGTCTAATCATCTATATACTACCACCTTCCCATTTTATATTATGACAATATATGTCTTTAAGGCAACGGATTATAAGCAACAAAATTAAACAACAAAAGAGACCAATGGTATTATCCACTGGCCTTTTAAGTCATCTTTTACAACAATTCCACGATAGTCTTCCCAAGTTAATAAACAGGTATAAATTAGGTATAAACATGTATTTAACAAGCTAAAAACTTAGGTTTTATAAGGATTAGGAGCAAATAAGAATATATTGCCGTGGCAAACGAACAGTACTCTTATCATATCCATAAAACCTCGTATTTTCAAGGCTTTTCAGCCTTTTTGATATTTTCCCACATGGCATAAAACACGCATATTTTGGCATATTTTTGCCACCAAAAGGTATAAAGTAAGGTATAAAAATAGTAGTTTTATACCTGAGTTTTCAACGAAATCAGTATAACAAAATCTCGCACTCCAGTCAAATAACTTTCGTCGGATTCTTTGTACAAAAAAACCGCCCTTTCGGGCAGTTAATCTTATTTTTGTTCTCCGAATATTACATTTCTGTGGGGCTTTAAAAGCTTTAACAGCAGTATTCCGAGTATACCGCATGATATTACTTCGCCTGCTCCGACCGTAAGCATAAGGAAGGGGATGCTGTCGGGCACCTCATATGCGTATGACAGTACGAACGGTACTATTAAAGTATTTGCTAAAATAGGAGGGATAGCTGCACACCAGTCGGGAAGCTTCTTCCTGATAGCATATGTGCCAAGAGCCCCAAGTAAGGTTGCAATGCTTCCGAATATAATATCCCAGATAACACAGCCTCCTAAAATATTACTTAAAAGACAGCCTATAAACAAACCCGGTATAGCTACAGGTGTAAAAAACGGCAGAACAGTCAGAGCCTCCGAGATTCTTACCTGGATAACACCGCTGGCCAGTCCGGCTGCATTGGCTATAAGTGTAAAAACAACATAAAGGGCAGCGATGATACCTGCCTGAGCTAAATATTTTATTTTCATTTATTAGTATCCTTTCCTCGCTAAGGATACCATCCAAATGTATAAAAACAATTACTGTCTTTGATCCGGTCAAAAAAATGGCTCCATGATACCATGGGGCCATAATTTTACACACAAATAAAACCTTATTACAGTCCTAGTTTTGTTTAACGACAGGATGGTACAAGCGAACTGTCGGCTTCTTTACAGAAGCTATTTTATTTTATTATCATTCATCATCCTGCTCGGAATCTGAACCGTCTGCATCCTCGAACTCGTCATCTGAGTATTCGCCTTCTTCATAATCCTCATTTGAATACTCACCCTGATAACTGTCCTCATAGTACTCGTCATTCT
>JAEEGL014440196.1_pt1 | contig 13108 bp, 7 predicted proteins | sample 9134231 | NCBI WGS metagenome assembly JAEEGL01 (sample SAMN16246548, study PRJNA631951) | gut metagenome | biome: gut microbiome; feature: rumen; material: fiber-attached | host: Bos | place: Iran: Karaj | collected 2018-10 | reverse complement strand
CATTCCCTCATCATCGATCAACACCCTCACAGTTCCCAACACAGTATAATCTCTGTGGCAAAAAGCATTAATCAAGCCTTCACGAAATGCTGCTTTGTCGAATTCCGGCACAGCAACCCTAAATAAGCCATATTCAACTTCTCGTTCAGGATTCCAAGCTTCTGCGTATGTTTCGAACTTTTCAAACACTTCAAGCAAAGGAGCCGATGTCTCCATATTAATTCTAACTTTTGTTCCCTCCAATACCTGAAAAGAAGCTTTAACAGTAGGCATCAACTCCGCTATTCGGTTTTCTTTTCCTAAAATAAGCATCCCCGTAACTGTAGGATATACTTTACCGTCTACTTCTGTTGTAAAACGTAATGCCTTATCTAACTCATCATCCGTTAATGTAAGAAGATTTTTTTCCCCTCCAGGCTTTGTTTGTATAATATTTCTTAATCTGATTCTCTGATTTGGATCAAAATCGTTAATAGAAGCTCCTGCTAACGGTCCGGCAGAAAAGTCAAGCAATGCTAATTCTGACAATCTTGTAACTATTTCATATGAAAACATTGGTATAACTTCAGGAGTCCCATCTGCCTTCAATCTTCGCTTTAACATCTTTCCCGACCTTGTGGAAACAACAGTCCTGCTTATCGGTATTTCAATCTTAAGTATATCCTTTTCCTCTTCTGCAATTATTTCCGCACGTACTGACACGGGCGGCACAGTATTATTAGCCACAAGAGCTGTTACGCCTATTGCATCTTTGTGTATTTTGTTCACCCCCGTTATCTGCCCGTCGTCTTCTACGCCCAAATATAAATTTCCACCTTTGGTATTTGCCATACCAACAATTTCATCAATTAAGTCATTATCCGGATATCTCTTTAAATCACTTTTAAACTCAGTAATCAAGTCCTCTTTATACGGAATTGTTCTCATCTTTAACTCCCTTCTTGATATGAATCTAACTCGATTATAACTCTATAAAGTTATTTTGTCGAGTTAAAATTGAGTTAAATTCGAATTAAATATAAAACCAAGTTACTGATAATTTCACATATATGCAACCGCGAGGCCATTCTGAAAGTTTACTTTCAAGATGGCTTCGCAATTGCATATAAAGGGGGCTCTCCCCTGCTTCGCAGCAGTTCTCCCCGTTGTCTTGTATTATGCGTAACAGTAACGCCCGCCCATATGAGCAAGAAACGCAACGAATTGCGAATAAAGGTCTGCGAGCGTGTGAACAGTAACAAAACCAAGAGTACATACGTAAGATTACACTTACCGCAAATTCTCAGTCTACCTTATTCAAATCATCCGATTTCCGTTTAATAGTCCTTGCCTCCCAACGTGATACAGTACGACATAAAAAATACGATCCGGATCTGAAAGAAGAGATCGGTTTTGCATCTAAAAAACTCGATGTATGATTTTTTGTAGACGAAATGGAGACGAAGAAAACGGGAAGTCCCTATCTAAGCGGCTTCCCGTAATTTTTTACTATTCGAACTCTATCGTCCCGGTGGGCTTGGGCGTGAAGTCATAAAGCACACGGTTTACCCCCGGAACTTCATGAGTGATACGGTCCACAATATGGCACATGAGATCGAAGGGGATATTTTCAACTGTGGCGGTCATGGCATCCTGAGTATTTACGGCACGTATGATAACAGACCATTCAAAAGCTCTCTTGCCATCCTTTATACCGGTGGATTTGAAATCCGGAACGACGGTAAAGTACTGCCATACCTTGCCTGCCAAGCCGTTCTTGGCAAACTCTTCACGAAGGATCGCATCGGATTCGCGTACAGCTTCCAGCCGGTCTCTTGTGATGGCTCCGGGGCATCTTACTCCAAGGCCCGGGCCCGGGAAGGGCTGACGATATACCATATTATCGGGAAGACCAAGCTGTTTTCCCACGATTCGGACTTCGTCCTTAAAAAGGATCTTAACCGGCTCCACAAGTTCAAATTTCATATCATCGGGAAGGCCGCCGGCGTTGTGATGAGCCTTAATGCCCTTTTCGCTTTCCAGGATATCGGGCCATATTGTCCCCTGTGCCAGGAATTCCACGCCGTCAAGCTTTCTGGCTTCTTCGGCAAACACCTCGATGAACTCTCCGCCGATTATCTTTCTCTTTGTTTCGGGATCCGTTACGCCTGCAAGCTTGTCCAGGAAACGGTCTGTGGCATCCACGTATATAAGGTTAGCTTTCATCTGATTTCGGAATACTTCGATAACCTGTTCAGGCTCCCCTTTACGCAAAAGTCCATGATTCACATGAACGCATACCAGCTGTTGCCCCACAGCCTTTATCAAAAGGGCTGCAACAACCGATGAATCCACTCCTCCCGATAAAGCGAGAAGCACCTTCCTGTTTCCTACCTGTTCCTTTACCCGCTTTACCTGCTCTTCTATAAAAGCATCTGCAAGCTCCGGTGTTGTGATCCGCACCATGTCGTCCGGTCTTCTGTCATTCATTATAAAACTCCCTCCATTAATCTTATAAAGATATGTATAAACAGTTTACACTATTATGCATGAAAACAAAATAATAAATCTCGAGTATTGAGAAAACGCTCCTGTTCACAAAACAGCCCCCACGGCCGGTCATCTAATCATTGAACCTCACTCTGTCGATCACGGATTCTTTTCTCAATGATCCGCTGAGGACAACAGTTATGACGAATTGCAAAAGAACCAATACCCCGATCATAAGGATCATTTTCTCCTTCGGGAAGATGAATCTGTGAATATTCATCAATTCCCTTTTCAGTTCTTCATTCAAAGGATTGTTCCTTTGCACAAGTCGCCATTCACGCTCGGGCCTGAGCTCGTCGTTATGGGAGATGACCGCTGCCACCTCATATTCACCTATGAAGCCCTCATTTGCGGCATCCACCGGATCGGAGGAGGAAAACACAGCCGCAGCCACCGCAATTACATATAATACCGGGCGGTACAGCATGACCTGTCCTTTCGAAAAGGCAGTCCTTATGGCCTTATCCATCACACCGTCCTTTAAGCCGATGTTCATGATCAGCGCCAATACCACTTTGACAAGGATCGTCCCCATCACCAGGCCGACAGGTATCGCTGCCGCCGCTGTGATCATGCCCTCTCCCAGAAGCACTGTCTTAAGCTGTCCGTCAGTGGCTCCCACTGCCTTAAGCTTCCCGATCTCCCTGATCCTCTCTCCTATGGAGATGTAGTAGATCCCGTACAGGGTGGTCGCTCCGATCAGGACTATTACCATCATCACGACTGTTATTGTCATCTTTATTGAGGGATCCTCGTAATTTGCCCAAAGATAGAAAGGATCTTTGCATCCTCCGGTACCATGCTCCTGATCTTCAGGGTTCCGATAACATCTGCCACGAAGAAGAACTGCATGATACCGATAACAAGCGAAAATGCCTTTCCTTTTTTCCCGTCCTTCACAGACCGTGAAAGATATGCGATCACAAAAACCGAGCTGCCGATAAGTGATGCATATCCCATAACACATAACACAGCGATCAGGAGCGGTGAAACAAAAACCATGATCACCACCGGTGTAAAGATCAGCAGGAACAGAATGCCACAGAGTAATCCGCCTGCGGCGAAAAACGGGATCAGAAGATACTTGATGATCTGAGCGCAATTCAGTATTACGCGCCGGTGCACGCCTTTCGAACAGATGACCACGATCACGTTGATGATAAGCAGCACGAAGGGTACCGGCCAGAACTCAAGCGGAATATCCTCCCCTGCCCCCTGAGTCAGGTCCCGGTATATGAGCACCGGATATATATATGTCAAAGCCACGTAAACGATCGCCCAAATATACAGTGGGTGAAGACCTTTTCCATCTCTGTTTTTCCTGTCAGCCATCGATAACCCCCTGTGTGACAAATTCACCGCACGACCCTGTCATGCATTTGATCACACTCACAAATCAATTCTACTATACCCGTCATTCATTCTCAAGCCTTTTTTCCTCAAAATCCGCCCCATTTTCGGTTCAGATCTGCTTTATCAAAACGTCATTGCATATATTGTACCGCTCTCCGGATTCGGGTCTATCCAATTTATCCGACCAGCGGAGAAGTTTATATTCCCCCGGCTCCGGACCGATGGTTTATCTTTATCCTTTTCGCCGTAAGCGGTTTATCGGCGCTTTCCCATTTGCCGCGATGATCAAGGGAAACTCTGTCGCCCACTCTTATCTCCTCCGGAGAAACTCTTTTGTCAAGGTATATGACCTTTGTATTACCGACAGCCTTAACGATGCAGGTCGCATCCGAAAACTCATCGTATATCCTGAAATAATATGCCTTTTCCTTCCTTTAATTGAATTTATAGAATCCAGATGCTCTTCTTCCTCAGTTCACAAGGCTCAAAGCATCGAGATCTTGAATTTTGGAATTTCCGATGCCATAAACCTTTGAAATAAAGCTAAATCAGTCATTCTGGACATCGAGATTTTGAATTTGGGAATTTTCGATGCCATAAACCCTTGAAATAAAGCTTTCAAAGCATCGGGATCTTGAATTTTGGAATTTCCGATGCCATAAACCCTTGAAATAAAGCTTTCAAAGCATCGAGATCTTGAATTTGGGAATTTCCGATGCCATAGGCCAGGGGAATATGCCATTTAAGGCATCGGGATTTTGAAATTTGAAATTTTCGATGCCCCCGCCATTTTTGAGGCGGTGGGCATCGAAATAATAGAATTATTTCCTTAGAAAAAACAACAATTTGCCGTCACTCAGGTCACTCAAGTTCTATCGTGCCCGGAGGCTTGCTGGTCAGGTCATAGAATACGCGGTTTACTCCCCTGACTTCGTTTATAATGCGGCTCATCACCTTCTGGAGTACCTCGAAGGGTATATCCGTCGCTTCGGCCGTCATGAAATCAATAGTCTTCACGGCACGGAGGCAGACTGCGTAGTCGTAGGTACGCTCATCGCCCATAACTCCGACGGAACGCACATTTGTGAGTGCTGCAAAGTACTGATCCGGCATCCAAGTGGGCTTTTCGTTTTCATGCAGGCGATGAAGTTCTTTCTTGCCGTCATTTCCTGTAACGGTATATTCAACGCAGGATTCATGGCTCTTCTTCCAGTCTTCTGCAGCCTTCGCGATCTCCTCGCGGTATATGAAGTCCGCATCCTGTACGATGCGTACCTTCTCTTCCGTGACCTCTCCGATGATACGGATACCGAGGCCGGGGCCGGGGAAGGGCTGACGGAACACAAGGCTTTCGGGCAGGCCGAGTTCAAGGCCTGCTTTACGAACCTCATCCTTGAAGAGATTGCGGAGAGGCTCTATGATCTCCTTGAAATCCACATAATCCGGCAGACCGCCGACATTGTGATGCGACTTGATGACCGCCGATTCTCCTCCGAGGCCGGATTCGACAACATCGGGATAAATGGTTCCCTGCGCAAGGAAATCGACAGCTCCGATCTTCTTTGCCTCTTCCTCGAATACGCGGATGAATTCCTCGCCGATGATCTTTCTCTTCTTTTCGGGCTCGCTTACGCCCGCAAGCTTATTATAATAGCGCTGCTGCGCGTTTACACGTATGAAATTGAGGTCAAACTTGCCCTTCGGTCCGAAGACAGCCTCCACCTCATCGCCTTCGTTCTTTCTGAGCAGGCCGTGATCGACAAAAACGCAGGTGAGCTGCTTGCCTATGGCCCGTGAAAGAAGTCCCGCTGCCACCGAAGAATCCACGCCGCCCGAAAGCGCGAGAAGCACTCTTCCGTTTCCGACCTTTGCGCGTATCTCCTTTACCGTGCTTTCAACAAACGAATCCATCCTCCAGTCGCCGCTGCATCCGCAGATCTTGCGCACGAAGTTGAAGAGGATCTCCTTGCCCTTTTCGGTGTGAAGCACCTCGGGATGGAACTGGATCGCATATAACTTCTTCCCGGCATTTCCCGCTGCAGCATAAGGACAGTTGTCCGTATGCGCAAGCACCTCAAATCCCGGAGCAAGCTTTGATATGTAGTCAAAATGGCTCATCCATACGACCGTCTCGGCGGGAACACCGTCGAAAAGTCCGTTTTCATTCATTTCGCCATCTACATAAACCTTTGTTTTTCCGTACTCGCGGTTGGCTGCTCTCTCGACCTTGCCGCCCAAAACCAAGCTCATGAGCTGCGCACCGTAGCACAGTCCGAGAACGGGTATGCCGAGTTCAAAAAGTTCCTTCGAATAAGTGGGAGCACCCTCTTCATAGCAGCTGTTCGGGCCGCCCGTAAGTATGATGCCGCTCAGTTTCATTTCTTTGATCTTATCGATCGGTGTCTTGTAGGATGCGATCTCGCAATACACATTGCATTCACGCACGCGTCTTGCTACAAGCTGATTGTATTGTCCCCCGAAATCCAGGACAAGTATCTTTTCCTGTGTCATAAACGACCTCCGGCAAAATTATTTCAAGAATATTAGAGTATGGTAACACTTTTCATATGCTTTCTCAACGGGACTATCATTATTTTTTTTAATCGTTTTTAGAAACGGGCATGTCCGCGCCTTTCCGATTATAACACAGTTGCCCCTAAAAAAATAAGCGGAATGACATATCTTTACATACGCCATTCCGCTATTATCGGTTTTATTTCATTTCAATATATGTCTGCTTGTAATACTTCAAAAGTATTTTCGCAAGTCCCGTGTTGTTTGTGGCTGTCTTTACATTCGTCCATGCCTTCTCTATCTCGGCAATATCCGCCTTTTCGAGGTTAAGATTGGCATCCTTTGTGTGCTTCAGGCCCCAGTTGCCCACGCTCGAGATCGTCTTGTATGTCCAGGTGGTCCAGCTGATACCGGAATTGTTCACAAGCTTCACGCCCTCGTCCCAAGCGGTAAGTGCATTGAACAGCGCAAACTCGCCGAGAAGGCTCGGAACATTGTAGTTCGCATTTTTAGTGTTGTTTATCCTGCTGCGGATGTTAGCGATCTGCTGTCCCTTGGAGTTATCGTAATCGTCATAGAGATAGGTGTGATACTGATACATCACATTCTCCCAGCCGTAGGTCTTCGGATTCGGAAGGTCGGAAGCGTTCCATGTTGCCTCCATAATGATCACATGATCGGGATCGATCGCTCTGATGCGCTTGTAGGCCTCGTCATATACAGTCCAGAGGATATCGTGAAGTTCCTTGTCGGGACGTCCCGTGTTGTATCTGAATGTGCAGTAGGGCTCGTTCAGAAGATCATAACCTGCCACCCACGGATTGCCTTTGAAATGCTCCGCAACCAGTTCCCATATGTTGTAATAGAGTGCCTGATTTGCTTTTACGGTCTCCTCATCTCCGAAGAAGAACTCGGAAGCCGCCATTTTCTCATCATGCCCGTCCTTACCGGAGTGGTCGCTGCCGTTCTGTGAGCCGGGCGCGCCGTGCATATCGAGGATCACATATATTCCGCGCTTTCCCGCATTTTCAACAAACCAATCAAAAAGTTCGAACCGGTCGGAATAAGGTTCGCCGTTCTCGTCCACGATGTTTCTGTACCAGAAAGGCAGACGCAGGCAGTTGATACCCAGTTCCCTGCAATAATCAAAGTCTTCTTCGGTAAAGAAGTTTTCCTGATAGAGCCTGATAAGCCGCATCGCCTCATCCTTGCCGAAGCGCTCGGTAAGCACGCGGTATACATCCTCTTCCGCCGTTACGTTCTCCGTGTATGCACCTACGGTCATCCAGAATTCTTGCAAAAGATAGCCGCCTACATTTGTGCCCTTGAGCTGCACAAGATCTCCGTTTCCGTAATCGTCTTTAAGTACCTTTCCGACAGCCTTTAAGAAGGGCTTTTCGGAAATAACATCATCGCGTTCCATATAGTTTTCCTCCTCGGTCTTACCGTAGTTTTCAAAGGCATCCGGCACCTGACCTCCCACGCGGAAAGCCGGCTCGGTGGGTGTCGCAGTCGGTATCTCGGCAGAAACGGCAACGTCTTCGCCGGGTTTTTCCGAAACGTTTTCACAGCCTGCGAAAGAAGCCGCAGCCAAACCTGTTATTAAAAGAAAGCATAAAAACTTTTTCTTCATTTTTACCTCCGTTTGTTCCATAACATACTCAATGCCATTATACAAACGGGGAAGTCGGGGGCGCAAGTCGATAAAAACGTTTTTGGTAAAAATTGCCGAACGTTTTTTTCACTCATGCGAATCAATAATCGCGCTTTTGATTTTCCCCGGGTTGTGATATACTGTTACAGTTTGAAAAGAGGTAATTATGGAATTCAGGATTCATTCGGATTACAAACCCACCGGCGATCAGCCGGAGGCAATAAAGAAGCTGGTTGACGGTTTTAAGGAAGGCAACCAGTTCGAAACGCTGCTGGGCGTCACGGGCTCCGGCAAGACTTTCACGATGGCCAATGTCATACAGGGCCTTCAGAAGCCCACTCTCATCATAGCCCACAACAAGACCCTCGCGGCCCAGCTCTATTCCGAGATGAAGGAGTTCTTCCCGGAAAATGCCGTGGAATACTTCGTTTCATATTACGACTACTATCAGCCGGAGGCCTATGTGCCCTCCAGCGACACATATATCGAGAAGGATTCGGCAGTTAACGACGAGATCGACAAGCTCCGCCATTCGGCCACCGACTCCCTTTCCGAGCGCAAAGACGTCATCATCGTAGCCTCCGTTTCGTGCATATACGGAATAGGCAGCCCCGAGGAATATCAGGGCATGTCACTGATCCTTCGTGAAGGTGCGACAAAGGAACGCGATGAAGTATTGCGAAAGCTCGTGGAAATGCAATATTCCCGAAATGATATGGATTTTAAGCGCGGAACCTTCCGCGTTCACGGAGATGTGGTGGAGGTTTTCCCCGCCGCATACAGTGACACCGCGCTCCGCATCGAATTCTTTGGCGACGAGATCGACCGCATCACCGAATTCGATGTTCTGACCGGCAATCCGAAGTGTTCTCTTTCCCATGTCGACATATATCCGGCGAGCCACTACGTTGTGGATCACGACCGTATGAACAAGGCACTGCACGACATAGAAGAGGAAATGACGGAACAGGTCCGCTTCTTCAAGGATCAGGGCAAGCTCCTCGAGGCCCAGCGCATATACGAACGCACAAGCTACGATCTCGAGATGCTGCAGGAGACCGGCTTCTGCTCGGGCATCGAGAACTACACCATGCATCTTTCCGGCCTCAAGCCCGGCGATGCGCCCTACACCCTCCTGGACTTCTTCCCCGACGATTTTCTGATCATCGTGGACGAATCGCATATGACCATTCCCCAGATCGGAGGCATGTTCAACGGCAACCGTTCCCGCAAGCAGACACTTATCGACTACGGTTTCCGCCTGCCCTCGGCTCAGGACAACCGTCCTCTTAATTTCAGCGAATTCGAGAGCCATATAAGCCAGATGCTCTTCGTATCCGCAACGCCCGCCAAATACGAGGAGTCTCACGAACTTCTCCGCGCCGAGCAGATCATCCGCCCTACGGGCCTGCTCGATCCCGAGATCATCGTCCGCCCCACCGCGGGTCAGATAGACGACCTGATCGGGGAGATACACAAGACGATCAAGGCGGAGGGCAAGGTCCTCATCACCACTCTTACAAAGAGAATGGCGGAAAGCCTCACAGAATACCTTAAGGAGGTTGACATACGCGTGCGCTACCTCCACTCCGATGTAGACACGCTTGAGCGTTCCGAGATCATCCGCGATATGCGTCTTGACAAGTTCGATGTCCTCGTCGGCATCAACCTGCTGAGAGAAGGTCTCGACATCCCCGAGGTCTCCCTTGTGGCAATACTCGACGCCGACAAGGAGGGCTTCCTTCGTTCCGAAACCTCTCTGATACAGACGGTCGGACGTGCCGCAAGAAATGTTGACGGCCATGTTATAATGTATGCCGACACGATAACCGAATCAATGGAAAAGGCCATCACGGAGACCAACAGAAGACGCGGTATCCAGGATGCCTACAACAAGGCGCACGGCATCACTCCGACCTCGATCAAGAAAGCGGTCCGCGAGCTCATATCCATATCCAGAAAGGCAGAGCCCGGAAGCAAGCTGCTCGAAAAGGACGCCGAGTCCATGTCCGAGAAGGAGATCAAGGCGCTTGTCGATAACTTAAAGCGCAAGATGCTGGCCGCCGCAGCCGAACTCAACTTCGAGCTGGCCGCCGAATACCGCGACAAGATCGCAGAACTCAAGAAGCACATGTGACACACCTTTTTCCAAAGTTTTAAAGGAATAAAAAATGTTTAACGAAGCAAAGAAATACATAAAGATACGCGGTGCGAACGAGCACAACCTTAAGGGCGTCGACATTGACATCCCCCGCGACGAATTTGTCGTACTCACCGGACTTTCCGGTTCGGGAAAGAGCTCACTCGCATTTGACACGATATATGCGGAAGGTCAGAGAAGATATATGGAATCCCTGTCCTCATATGCAAGGCAGTTCCTCGGGCAGATGGAAAAGCCCGATGTCGAGAGCATAGAAGGACTCTCCCCCGCCATATCGATCGACCAGAAATCCACGAACCGCAACCCCCGTTCAACGGTGGGCACGGTTACCGAGATATACGATTACTTCCGTCTGCTCTATGCCCGTGTCGGCATACCTCACTGCCCCAACTGCGGCCGTGAGATCAAAAAGCAGACGGTCGACCAGATGACCGACGAGATAATGAAGCAGCCCGAGGGCACAAAGTTCCAGGTGCTCGCTCCCGTTGTCCGCGGCCGTAAGGGAGAACACGTAAAGGTGCTCGAGAGCGCCAAGAAGGGCGGTTTTGTCCGCGCGCGCATAGACGGTCACCTCTACGATCTTTCCGAAGAGATAAAGCTTGAAAAGAACAACAAGCATACAATAGAGATCGTCGTTGACAGGCTTATCGCCAAACCCGGCATAGAACAGCGTCTTGCGGACTCCATCGAGACCGCGCTGAAACTGTCGGATGGCCTTCTTGTCATAGACCTTATGAACGGCGAAGAAAAGATCTTCTCACAGAGCTTTGCCTGCCCCGACTGCGGCATAAGCCTGCCCGAGCTCGAGCCCAGATCCTTCTCATTCAACAATCCGTTCGGCGCATGTCCCAACTGCAACGGCCTCGGCATAAAGATGGAGTTTTCTCCCGATCTGATGATCCCGGACAAGACTCTGAGCCTTTCCAAAGGCGCGATCCAGGTCCTCGGCTGGCAGTCATCGAGCGATCCGAAGAGCTTTGCCGGCTCGCTCCTTGTAGCGCTTTCAAAGCATTTCGGCTTTTCGCTTGACACTCCTTTCGGCGAACTTCCCGAAGATATCCGTAATATGCTGATCTACGGCACGGACGAATATGTCGATGTGCATTACACGGGTCAGCGCGGCTCCGGCGTATATCCGATCGCTTTTGAAGGCCTTGTAAAGAGCACCGAGCGCCGCTACCGCGAGACAGCTTCCGAATACACGAAGGGTGAATATGAGGAATATATGACAAGTACGCCCTGCGCCGTATGCAACGGAAAGCGCTTGAAACCCGAAGTCCTTGCGGTTACGGTAGGCGGAAAGAACATATCCGAGGTGACCGAGATCCCTCTGCGCGATCTGGCCGACTTCTTCAACAACCTTGAACTCACTCCGATGCAGCAGACCATAGGCGCTGCGGTCCTCAAAGAGATAAAGGGGCGCATACGTTTCCTGAACGATGTCGGCCTCGACTACCTGAACCTCTCACGTTCCGCGGGTTCCCTCTCCGGAGGCGAATCCCAGCGCATACGTCTTGCGACGCAGATAGGCTCCGGTCTTGTGGGAGTCGCATATATCCTCGATGAGCCCAGCATAGGCCTTCACCAGAGGGATAACGGCAAACTCCTCGCTTCACTGAAAAGGCTTCGTGATCTCGGCAACAGCCTCATAGTCGTCGAACACGACGAAGAGACTATGCGTGAAGCGGACTTCCTTGTGGATATTGGTCCCGGTGCCGGCAATCTCGGCGGTGAGATCGTTGCCGCAGGCACACCCGAAGAGGTTATGAAATGCCCGAATTCGATCACGGCCGACTACCTTTCCGGCAGGAAGAAGATCGAGGTACCCGCCACCCGTCGTAAACCCACCGGCAAGATACATATAAGGGGCGCAGCCGAGCACAACCTTAAAAACGTGGATGTTGACATCCCGCTCGGTGTACTCGTATGCGTAACCGGTGTTTCCGGATCCGGAAAGAGCTCACTTGTAAACGAAGTCCTGTACAAGACACTTGCAAAAGAGCTGAACAAGGCCCGCACCATTCCCGGGAAATGCGAAGGCATAGACGGTCTTTCCCAGCTCGACAAGGTCATATGCATAGACCAGTCGCCGATAGGCCGCACTCCCCGTTCCAATCCCGCGACCTACACAGGCGTATTTGATATGATAAGAGATCTGTTCGCGGGCACTATGGACGCGAAACAGCGCGGCTACACAAAGGGACGTTTCTCCTTCAATGTTAAGGGCGGACGCTGCGAAGCCTGCGGCGGCGACGGAATAATCAAGATAGAGATGAACTTCCTTCCTGACGTTTATGTACCCTGCGAGGTATGTAACGGAAAGCGCTACAACCGCGAGACTCTGGAAGTAAAGTATAAGGGCAAGTCCATATATGACGTTCTGGATATGACGGTGGACGACGCCTGCAAATTCTTTGCAAACGTGCCTCAGATAAAGAGAAAGATCGAAACCATGAACGATGTGGGTCTCTCCTACCTCGAGCTCGGCCACCCTTCGACCGACCTTTCCGGCGGCGAAGCACAGCGTATAAAGCTTGCCACCGAGCTGTCGAGACGCGGTACGGGAAAGACCATATATATTCTGGATGAGCCCACGACAGGTCTTCATTTCGAAGATGTCAACAAGCTCATCGAAGTCCTGCAGCGCCTTGCAAATGCAGGCAACACCGTGCTTGTCATAGAGCACAATCTCGATGTTATAAAATGCGCGGACCACATAATCGACATGGGTCCCGAAGGCGGTGACAGAGGCGGCACCGTTATAGCACAGGGAACACCCGAGCAGGTGGCTAAGGTCAAAGGCTCGTACACCGGGCAATACCTCGCCAAGATGCTCAAATGATCAAATATGAAGAGGAGAAGGAGAAATGGTATTTACAAATGACAACGGCGCCCTT
>JAEEGL013686632.1_pt1 | contig 13108 bp, 7 predicted proteins | sample 9134231 | NCBI WGS metagenome assembly JAEEGL01 (sample SAMN16246548, study PRJNA631951) | gut metagenome | biome: gut microbiome; feature: rumen; material: fiber-attached | host: Bos | place: Iran: Karaj | collected 2018-10 | reverse complement strand
GGTTTCGGTGGGTCGCGTGTATGCCGATGAAGGCATGTGGCTCCCGATGTTCGTCGAGCGCCTGAACTATGTTGACATGCAGAAGATGGGGCTGCAGCTGACCCCTGAAGAGCTTTACAGCATCAACCACAGCAGTCTGAAAGATGCTATCGTGGGCTTGGGCAGTGACCCTATGCCACGTGGTTTCTTCTGCACTGGTGAAATTGTGAGCGAACATGGTCTGCTCTTCACCAATCACCACTGCGGCTACGGTGCTGTACAAAAACTCAGTTCCGACCAACACGACTATCTCCGTGACGGCTTCTGGGCCAAGGATTACAGCGAAGAGCTGCCTGCTCCCGAAATGACCGCCAGCTTCCTCGTCCGCATGGAAGATGTCACCAAAGTCATTCTTGATGAGGTGAAAGACGACATGGACTATCAGGACCAGCAGGCTGCCATCCGCAAGAAGATCAAGGAGTTGGAGACTGAAGCTTCCGAAAATGGCAAGTATAACCCTGTCATCAAGGGTTTCTTTGAGGGCAATGAGTACTACATGTTCGTCTATCAAGTGTTCCCCGACGTGCGTCTCGTAGGTGTGGCCAATGCTTCCATCGGTAAGTTTGGTGGCGACACCGACAACTGGATGTGGCCCCGTCATACGGGCGATTTCAGCATCTTCCGTGTCTATGCCGACAAGGATGGCAATCCTGCCGCCTATAGCAAGGACAACGTTCCACTGACTCCCAAGCACCACCTTCCCATCAGCCTCGATGGTGTGGAGAAGGACGATTTCACCATGATTTGGGGTTTCCCGGGCAGCACCCAGCGTTATATGTCGAGCTACGGCATCGACTACAATGTGGATACCTTCTATCCTGAGATTATCGACATTTTTGGTACTCAGCTTGCTGCTATGGAAGAATACATGAAGGTGGACGAGCACATCAACCTGATGTATGCCGATAACCACGCCAGCTTGGCCAATACCTGGAAGAATTTCCAAGGCCAGTGCCTCATGCTCCGTAAGAACAAAGTGAGCGAAGCCAAGGTCGCTATGGAAAAGGACTTCACCAAGTGGGTCAATGACAACAACAAGACCGAATACAAGGATGCCCTCCCGAACCTGAAGGAAGCCTATAAGAACATGGGCGATGTGGCTAAGTACATTTTCTATCCCAATTTTGTGGCTCAGGCTGGCCCCGCTGGTATCGCTGCCCAATTTGGTTCCTACTATCAAGCCTACATGGACAAGGACAAGGACGCCGAGGCTATGGCACTGATGATGCTGCAACAGATGGATGTGGATGCACTCTTTGCTGAGACCGACCAAAGCGTAGAGAAAAAGACCTTCGCCGAGATGCTTAAGACTTATAAGAACGCCTTCAAGGCCGATGAGTTGCCTGAGATTTATACTATCATTGACAAGAAGTTCAAGGGCGACATCGATGCTTTCGCCGATGATGTCTATACCAATTCCATTTTTGCCACTCCTGAGAGCATCAAGGCTTTCATCGCCAACCCGAAACCCAAGAAGATTGGCAAGGACTATGCCTATATTATGAACACCTCGATGATGGAAGTCATCATGAGCAACGTGGGTACTTACCGTCAGGCTCAAATGGCTATCAGCGAGAACGACCATGTCTTCGTGAAGGGTCTGCGCGAGTACTATGCCGCCACCCAGCCCGAGAAGTGCCTCTATCCTGATGCCAACTCAACCATGCGTATGAGCTACGGTTCGGTGCAGGACTACATGCCCGCTGATGCCGTGCACTATGACTATGTGTGCACCGCTAATGGTATCCTTGAGAAGTATATCCCTGGTGACTACGAGTTTGACGCTCCTAAGCGCCTCATCGACCTCATCGAGAAGAAGGACTTCGGCGCTTATGCCGATGACAATGGTGAACTCATCGTGTGCTTCCTGTCGACCAACGACATCACGGGCGGCAACTCCGGTAGCCCCATCATGAACGGCAAGGGCGAACTCATCGGTCTCGCCTTCGATGGCAACTGGGAAGCCATGAGCGGCGATGTCAACTTCGAGCCTAAACTGCAACGTACCATCAACGTAGATGTGCGTTACGTGCTCTTCATCATCGACAAGTACGCTGGCGCCACCAACCTCATCAACGAGCTCGATATTCGCAAGAGCGAACCCAAGCCGCTGCGCGTGGAAGAGGAAAAGATCTAATTTATTGGTATTGTTGAGACGCAACATCTTGATTCTCTACAGCAAAAAACGGCCAATTCATGCAATTGGCCGTTTTTTTTGTATTTTTGCACAATAATCATCTGTAATGAAAAGGTGTCTTTGGCTCATAGGGTTTGTCTTTGTTGCCGTGTTGTTCGCGAAAGCCCAAACCGACACGGTGGTCTTTTCGGCAAAGGGAGGCTTTTATGAGGAATCCTTTGCATTGGAGTTACACCATGTTTTGACGCAAAACCACATCCGCTATACCACCAACGGCAACCGTCCGACGGCACAATCACCGCTTTATACAGAGCCTTTGGTTTTGAACACCAGTCTGTTTTCGAGATCAGATATTTACACCATTGTGAATTGCCCCGAGCAGGAGTTTTATCTCCCTGATACGGTACAGCATTGCATCATTATTCGTGCAGCGGTGTTTGATGAGAACGACAGTTGCGTGAGCAAGGTGGTTACTAACAGTTATTTCGTTCACACTTTGGGATGCGATACGCATGGATTGCCTGTCGTTTCACTCTGCGCTGACTCGTTGGATTTGTTCGATTATGAGACGGGTATCTTTGTACCAGGTATCCATTTTGACTCGTTAAATCCTTATTTTACGGGGAATTACTGTATGAAAGGTCGTGATTGGGAACGGATATGTAACATTGAGTATTATGAACTCGACAATAGTGGCATCAATCAGCAGGTTGGATTGAGAACCCATGGGAAAAAGGCAAGGTATCAGGGACAAAAAGGAATGAAAATCTATGCCCGCGAGGAATATGGGAAGAAACGACTCAAGCACCGGTTTTTCGAGACTTTGCCTCTTGACAATTTCAAGCATTTATGTTTGAAACCTTTCATGAGTGCATGGAATGGATCGGGATGCAAGGACTATATTGTGAGTCGTATGGCCCAGCATGTGAATGTGGAATCGCTGGCATCACGAGCCTGTGTGTTGTTCCTTAACGGCGAGTATTGGGGCGTGTATTATGTTTCGGAAAAACCAGATGAGCGCTTTCTGGAAGACCACTTGGATGTCAATATTGATTCGGTGAACCTCATCAATATCTGGAATGATGTGGAGTGTGGAAGCGCCGATAATTTCTATGCTCTGCGCACTTGGATGGAACAAGCGGATCTTTCTGATGAAGAACAATATTCCTACGCAAAGGTACATATCGACATTCCGAATTTCATTGATTATTATGTGCTTGAGCTGTTTTCAGCCAATATGGACTGGCCTGCCTATAATGTTAGGATGTGGCAGCTAAGTGATGGCAAATGGCGGTGGATTTTTTATGACGGTGATGCCTGCCTCGAAGCGCAGTCGTTCGATGTCTTTGCCAATGCCACGTATGATGGTGATGAGGGTTATCCTTCCAGCAGAAGGGCGACCTTGTTTTTCAGAAGACTGTTGGAGAACGACCAGTTTAGGGAACAATTTGTCCATCGGTTCAATGAGCTGGCTTCCACGACGTTTTCCTATCAGAACACGAAACCCTATTACGACTACATCTATCAGGTTTTGCAACCTGAGGTGCCCAATCAGGTTGAGCGGTTCAATTGTCCTCAAGCCTATTCCTCATGGGAGAACTATTGTATGCCTGTGATTGACTTTTTCTTACGAGAAAGGCCGGAAAAGATCGTTGAGGCGTTGAATAACTTCGTGTCGGTAGATGAGTTTTTGGCCTATGTCTTTAGTTGCTATCCCAATCCTTTCTCGGATGAGATTCACATCGACATGGAAGCAGAGGACTTTGGAGCAAATGAAGTCATTATATACGATTTATTGGGAAAGATGGTGTTTTCCAAGAAGATAGTAGCTGAAAACAGCAATGAAATCACCCTTAATCCTGAATTGCCCGCAGGTGTCTATGTGCTTAAAGTGGGTAGTCATTCGCAACGCATCGTGCGGTATTAAAGTGTTGCAATGGAATAATTTGTATTTTTGTGCTTTCAATTGGGATGAGGTACTATGGTATTCAGCAGTGACGTATTCTTGCTTTACTTCTTGCCCCTTTTTCTGATATGCTACTTTGTATGTCCGAAAAGGTTCAGGAATTATGTCATCCTGTTGTTCTCCATCGTGTTCTACGCCTGGGGCGCGCCCGATTTCATCCTTTGGCTGTTAGGTTCTACCATAGCCAACTTCTTCTTGGTCAGATTGATGCACAAGACTGAGAAGAAACCACTCAAGAAGCTGTATTGTGGACTAGCTATCGCGGTCAGTTTAGGGCTTTTGGTCTATTATAAATATGCCAACTTCTTGATCGACAACTTAAACGCGCTGACCAGCGTCTTCGGTGCCAACCCGATTAGGTTGGCGAAGGTGCTGCTGCCGATTGGCATCTCGTTCTTCACCTTTCAGTCTATCACTTACGTGCTCGACACCTACCGAGGCCACAACGAGCCGATGAAGAAGTTGAGCGACTACATGGTTTACATTATGATGTTTCCGCAACTCATAGCGGGACCCATCGTGCGCTATTGCGACATTGAAGGGGAGATACGTCACCGTGAATACAGTAGCAATAATTGTTTGCACGGACTTTTCCGTTTTGTGATAGGTCTGTCTAAAAAGGTATTGGTCGCCGATGTGATTGGCGCCCAGGTGGACACCCTGTTGGCTACGAATCTTTCCGTCATGGATACGGGTACGGCGTGGATTGCCATTGCCGCATACACTATGCAGCTTTATTTCGACTTCGCGGGCTATTCCGATATGGCGATAGGTTTGGGCCGCATGATGGGTTTCCATTTTCCGGAGAACTTCGACAATCCCTACAATTCGGCGAGTATTACCGAGTTTTGGCGCCGTTGGCACATCACGCTCGGGGCATTCATGCGCAATTATCTCTACATTCCGTTGGGCGGCAACCGTTGCTCGAAGCGGAGGATGTATTTCAATCTTTGGGTCGTGTTTCTGCTGTCGGGCTTGTGGCATGGCGCGTCATGGAATTTCGTCGTATGGGGCGCGTATCATGGTCTGTGGCTGGTGCTCGAACGAATGGGGTTGAAGAGATTCTATGAAAAAATCGGTAAGGTACCAAGCGTCATTATCACCTTCATCATTGCCATGGTGGGTTGGGCCATTTTCCGCATCGAGAACTTGGGCGAGGCTTTTACCTTCATTTCGAGACTCTTTGCTTTCGACTTCAGCTCCTTCGGCATCAAGGCCGACACACAGTTCTACACCATGCTCATCATGGCCTTGGTGTTCTCGTTCATCACCTTGTTCCCCTTCGGGAAAAAGATGCAGGATGCCGTTTATTACAAGGAGGAGTATTCCATAGCCGGCACCATTGTGGCATGGGTGGTGGCCGTTTTCATGTTGTTGTTCTGCATCGCCGCCATCAATGCAGTAGGTTTCAGTCCGTTCATTTATTTCAGGTTCTGATATGAAGAAAGTCCTTGCTACCATATTATGCCTTTTGACCTTGGGCCTCTTCATTCTGATAACCGTCCAAGAGCACACCCATTTTTTCAAGGTGAAGCCTTTGAACGGCGTCCTCTACGAACCAAAAAAGAAGCCCATCGCCATTGCCTATATGATAGATGGTTCTTATCAGCAAAGCATTGAGACCTACCTGCGTTACAACTTCGGCTTTAGGGAACTATTCATTAGGAGTTATAACCAGTATATTTGGGACTTTTATCACAAGACGCTAAATTACACCGTTTGCATAGGCAAGGATGATTGGCTGTATGGGCTTGATGAGGTTATCAACTACTATCAAAGCAACATGTATTCCTATACCAATGACCGTGCCGAAATGCAACATAAATGCGACCTTGAAGCCCAGCGGCTCTACAAGGTACAGCATATCCTAGATGAATACGGGAACTTCATTTTTGTGTCAATGTTGTCTACCAAGACCATCCTGTATCCCGAATATTTGCCCGAAAATCCAGGTCTCTCCCTTGAGCCTTTCCATGCCTACCAGTACTATCCGAAAGTGTTCGACAGTCTTGGGGTCAATTACATCAATGTAATGGAGATTTTCCAGGATTGGAAAGGTAAAGTGGATTTTCCCTTGTTTCCAAAAACCGGCAAGCATTGGTCTTATATAGCCTCGGCGCATGCTTTCGACACCATTGAGCGATACATCGAACACAAGGGCAACATGAACCTTCGCAATTTCAAGATGGGAAGCACGTATCCAGGCGAGACCATCCATCCCGACAATGATTATGAATGTTTGATGAACTTATGGCGTCCCATTAAACCCAACCAAAACTACTACGCCATGCCTGTTTTGGACGATGACAGCACCGCCCTTAAGCCTACAATTATTGTAATCGGTGATTCCAATTTCTGGAATCTCACCAAGTCGGTGCCTTTGAGCTTTATTTTCAGTAGCTATTATTATTGGTACTACAATAGCTCGGTCTATTATAACTTGAATTACGACCATACAAGCAAAGCCGACATCCTGTATGAGATACTCAACGCTAAAATCATCGACTTGTCGTACTCGCCTGAACAGTTGTATGTGTTTAGCAACGATTTTCTTCCCAAAGCCTTACTCTATCTCACCCACGATGATGCTGAAATCGACAGCACCATGGCAGCCATTGCTGCAACGGTCGAAAAGGAAACTGAGGACGAACGGATGGAGGAGGCGAGGAAGACGCTGTTTTCAACTCCCGAGCGCTATTTTCCAGATTTGGCCACCGATTCAGTGCCCGTCACCCGAAACAGCCGTATTCCTGAGATTTTGGCGGCCCGTCCGTTCTGATTACAACACGATGATTCCCCTTTTGATCTTGTCGTTCACAATCCAACGGGCAGCAAGTTCGGTCTGTTTCTCAACTGTAATGCCCTTGTCAGCAGCCATATTTCTAATGCGTTCCATGAGTTCGTGTTGGGGTCGGATTTCCTCAATCATGTCGCTGACAAGGCTTTCCACGCGATCGCGCTTGGCTTCCACATCGCTCATGTCGCGCATCAAAGGCTTGCCCTCGATGATGTTGTGAGCCTCCATGAGCAACACCCGATCCAACGAGGCGTTTTGGATAATGGTCTGGCAGGTCGACAGATTCCACATCCAAACGGAGTCTTTCTTTATCTCATTGATTACCAGTGTTTCTCGTACTCTAGGGTTGCGGTTAGATGGAATACTGTCACTATCTAGCTCAGAGAAAAAATGTTCTGGGTCGTTGATGAGGATCTGATTGGCTTCTTGCCACGACAAGTTCAAGCTGTCCATCACGCTTTCGCGGGTTTTGTTCACCTTGTCATCATCGACGCAGAAATTCATCAAGGCTCTTTCCACAAAGCCGTAAGTGGCCTTATACATTTGGTTGCCTGTGGTGAACCACACCACATAATCGGCATCTAGTACCTTTTCGATGAGGTCTAAGTCGGCGACTGAGTTTTGGTCGGCATAGCCAGGGCCAGAATAGGCCGTCGAGTTATAGAACCAGAACTCCGACCGCTCAAATAGTTCTTCGAAAGGAATATAATAGCGCATTCGCCAGAGATAGGAATTGCCAATGAACAAAACCTTTGGCTTCTTGATGGTTGAGTCGGTCACCACAGTAACCTCGGCATCATAGAGGCGGTCGTAGGGGTGGCGCATTTTACGCATCAAATTGAGGTTCATTTCGAGGTCGTGGTCATCGCTTTGGGTGGAGTCGGCACTTTCATGGAATGGTCCGAGGGTCAATTGGGGCAAGTGCTCATCTTTTAGCGTCTCCATGAACCGCAGCAACGAGTCGGCAGCCAACACTGATGAAAAACCCCAGTGGGCGCCGGTTTGCGAGATGAGCGAATAAGGCAAAGTATCGGCTTCTTTTAAGGCCTGAAACCAAGAAGTCATTTCAATATAGGGGAAGCCGTTCTCCTCGAATTTGGCAGCATAGTATTCACGAGCATTGATAGAATTGGTATCATATTGCCTATCAGGCAAATGCTCTGGATAAAGGAAACCTTTCTCAGGTGCCATGAACATGAGGAACTCAATGCCATAGTCTTGAAGCACACCACGTAATTTCAGCATCAGTCGGGCTTCTCGATCAAAGGTTTCGCGAGCTGTTGAGGCATCGGGGAGCCAACGGTACATCTCAGTGCCGTAATAGTCGTTCACGTTTTGCTCGTAATACAGCCAGTTGTGTTTGCCCGCTACGATATCGTGGGCGTAGGTTTTATGATAGAAATCCCAAAGGTATTGGTTGTAGAGCCTGATGACAGGCTCCCTGAAGCCGAAACGCTCACTGAGTTGTTGCTCCATTTGTTTTTGGTAGTCGCCCGAGCGGAAATCATCAAGGTTTAAGAGAGGATAAGGTGTGGTGGGATAGACCCCTTTCAAGGGTTCCGTCTTCACCCAGCCTGTGCGCTTTTGCACCAAAGATGCAAAGAGCATCACCATTAGGAGGATGAACAGCACAAGGTCATATTTCGTCTTCTTCCCCATCTAATTCTGCTGTTTTTGCCTGTCCATCTCGATGGAATAGATGGCGTTGAGCCGGAGCATTTCGTCAAGGCTGATGCCGCGCTCGATGGCCTGTTGCTTGACGCTTTCGAACCATTCGGGATGGTCTTTGATACGTTGTATGACCCCTTGGATTTGTTTCTCTACACTCTCGGCATCGCGCTCGACGAAGGCTTTTTGAGCAGTCTCGCAGAAACCGAACATATATTCGTAGGCATACACAGATGTGGTGACAATCATAACCAAGTCGACTTCGTTAATCACCTTGTAGACATCAGGGTAGAAAGCCACCTTGCCCAAAAACTCAATCTTTTTGGTGATGACTTCATCATTGTATTTCCAATATTCGCAGCGGTCAAAGGCATCGGCAAAACACGACTCATGCAGTTGGATGAAATAGCTGTCGGCAATAACGAGAATATTGGGCTTGTGTAGGGTGGTGTCGCTGAGTGCCATCACAGGTTGAGGCAAGGCAGGTTTGCGGATGGGCAATAGCAGGTTCATTAACGATTCTATTTCGCCGTCCTGTTTCGAATAGTGGGTCGAAAGGTTTTCATCAAGGCATATCATACGCGGCATTTCCTGTCCAATGAGTTCCCCGATTCTTCTCAGCACCGAGTCAGCTACAAAGGGAATGGTGCTTTCGGCCCAATGTGTGCCGTAACGGCTGTATAAAGGAAACTCAGTCTTTCCTTTCAGTGACTTGAAATAGCTGAGAAAATCGATGTGGGGAATACCATTTTCCTTGAATAGTCGGGTGTAGTAGTCCTGCATGCAGAAAGACATGATGGAGTCTTGGTAGGTTGTTGGCATGTATTCAGGATAGACCCAAGTTTTGGAAGGGGCTTCCACAAAGAGAAAGGCTGTATTGTGGTTGCGGAGACTGTCGATGAGCACGAGGGTCTTCTCTATGTTGTGTTGGGCTTCGGCTTCAAAGGCTTCTTTCGAGGGGTAACGGCTTTTGAAGGTCTTGCCTGTTACCTCGTCAAGATAAGTCTTGAGATACATCTCCTTGTGGCTGCCGCTGATGATATGGTCGTTGGTCGACTTGCCGAAAAGTGAGAACAGGCATTGGTTGTAAGACCGGATGCAAGGTTCGCGGAAACCGCTATTGCGCTTGGCATGCTCAGTGAGGTAGTTTTGAAAGCTGCCATCATAATAGGTCTTGAAAGACAGGTCCACGGGTTGCTCATCGGGTACATAGCCTGCGAGGGGTTTCATCTTCACGATATGGGTGAGCCCTTGCAGCAGGATGGCAGTGAACACCGTGAGAATGCAAATGAACTGTATGAGGAAGTGTGTTATCTTTTTCATGGCTCAGAATCTGAAGTAAATGAAGGGGTTGAAATCGGAAACACACAAAGAACCTGCCGAAAGGATGAACAAGACCAAAGTGATGGCGAACATTGTCCACGAGAGCGGTTTGGAGTAGCTGTCGGCAAAGATACGGTCTTGGAGTCTCTGGCCGAAGGGTAGCAGCGTGAGGAAGGAGAAAATGATGGCTAAAGCAAAGATGCACCAGAACTGTGCATCGCCCGCCACCATTAAACCGCCTTTGAAAGCGAACAAGGCTTGATAGAATGCGCCCGCATCGGATGCCGTGTCGACACGGAAGAGCACCCAACCCATAGCTACGAGGAAGAAGGTGATGATGACCGATGGAAGGGTGCCTATCTTCTTCAAGGCGTTTTTCAGGAAGAGCTTGTCGGCACAGATGAACAGACCATGGAAAGCACCCCAAAGGACGAAGTTCCAAGATGCGCCGTGCCATAAGCCCGAAAGAAGGAAGCAGAGCCATAGGTTAAAGTACATGCGGCCTTTGCCTTTGCGGTTGCCTCCGAGCGGGATATAGAGGTAGTTCATGATGAAGTTGCCCAAAGTCATGTGCCAACGTTTCCAGAACTCGGTGACGCTGCGACTGGTATAGGGGTCGTTGAAGTTCTCGGGGAAGCGGAAGCCCATCATTTTGCCGAGACCGATGGCCATATCACTGTAGCCCGAGAAGTCAAAGTAGATTTGGAAGGTGTAGGCGAGGATACCGATCCATGCCGTACCCGTGGCCAAATCGCCGTATGCCATGCCAAACACTTGGTCGGCATAAGCAGCCATGGTGTTGGCGATGAGTACTTTCTTTCCTAAACCGATGACGAAGCGGTAGAAACCCACAACGCGGTCTTCCATGGTGCTGGTGCGTGAGACCAGTTGGGCGGCCACGCTGTTGTAGTTGACGATGGGACCCGCAATAAGTTGAGGGAACATCATGATATACAGCACATAATCGGTCAGCTTTTGGCTGGGCGGTGTCGTGCCACGGTAAACGTCAAGTGTATAGGTAATGCTTTGGAAGGTAAAGAAAGAGATGCCGATGGGCAAGGCCACCTTCATCCATCCGATGGGTTCATGGTGCGTCCAACCCAAAATGGTATTGAGGTTCTCCATGAAGAAGTTGGCATATTTAAAGTAAAGCAACAATCCTAATGCCATGATGACAGAGAAAGCACAGAGTAGTTTTTTCGTCCCTATCTTCTCGGTCTTGGCCATGCCTCTCACTAAAAAATAGTTAATGACACATTCTCCGACAAGTAGAAACACAAAGTCGGGGGCACCGTAGGCATAAAACACGATAGAGAAGAGCAGGAGCGTGTAGTTTCGGAACTTCTGTGGCGTGATGAAATAGGCTATCAGAAAGATAGGTAGAAAAAAGAATAGAAAGATGTTGCTGCTGAATACCATAAGACTGTATTATTGAGGATTGTTGTTTTCTTGTTCGTTCTTTTCCATTTGATAAACGTATGTGGCGTTTAACCTTAGGTTTTCTTCAACGCTGATGCCGCGTTCTTTGGCTTGTTGCTGTATGACACTGAACCATTGTGGGTCGTTTTTAATGGATTCCATGAGGGCTTGAATGGCTTCTTGCTCATTTGTGCCGCCATTTTCGTAAAGTTCTAAGGTAGATTTGGAAAATCCGCTCATAAAGTTAAGCAGATAGTTGGAGGTGTAGAGGGCGATCACGATGTCGGCTTGCTCCAAGGTCTCTGCCGTGTTAAAGAGTTGGTTAAGGTATTTCCAGTTCAACTCAGGCCTTGAGGAAATAGAGGTCTGGTTATAGAGCCAAAAATCCCAACGGTTGAAGGCCTTTACAAAGCAAGAACCTTGTAACGGAGTGAAATAGCCGTCACCTACAACGAGCAAATTGGGTCTGTCTTTGCCAAGGGTGTCCTGCAAGGCGGAAATGGGTCGGGAAGCTCTGGGCTTCCATAAGGGCAGAAGCAGGTCAATACTGGTTTCAAGTTCGCCATCTTGGTCGGAATAGTCACGGTTTAGGTTGGGGTCGACAACCTCAACGGAGGGAAGTCGATAGCTCGTTACCGCTTCAAGTTTCCTTAAAATCGAGTCGGCCACAAAAGGGATGGTGGCTTCTGACCAGTGGGAACCGAAGCGCGTGTAGAGCGGATAAGGGAAAGAGTCTTTGAGCGACTTGAAATAGTTGTAAAAATCTATGTGCGGAATGTTGTTTTCCTTGAACAGTTCAATGTAATAATCTGCAAGGACAAAGTCTGAGACACTGTCTTTGAAAGCTTCGGGCATGGTTTCGGGATAGACTGCCGGTTTGGTGGGGCAGAAGACGAATAGGAACTGTGTACCATGTTGGCGAAGGGTGTCGATGAGTGTCAGTGTTTCCTCAACATTCTTTTGTGCATCGAATTTGGCGTTGTCAACGGTTCCGTAATTCCTCACAAGCAGTTTGCCTGTGACATCATCGAGGCAGCCTTTCAAGTAAAACTCATGATGCTCACCTTCGATCACGTTGGGGTTGGCGATTTTCCCGAAGCATGTATAGGCGACTTGGTTGTGGCAACGGCTGAAAAATTCCCTGAACCCCGTGCTTTTTCTAGCTTGTTGGGCAAGGTATTCCTGATAGGAACCATCCCAATAGGTCTTGAAGGTCAAGTCTTGCTTCTCGACCACGATGTTACTCGTGTATGGGCTTAACGGTTTCATTTTCACCATACCAGTGAAGCCTTGCAGCGCGATGGCAACAAGCAATGTTGAAATGCAGACGAATTGGATGATATGGTGCCGTTGGTTGTTCATAGATTAGAACCTAAAGTAAATGAAAGGACTGAAGCCGCTGGCATTCAAAGCACCAAGGCAGAAGATGAACGCCAAGATGCTGACAACGAATGCGATGATGTGCTGTCGGCGGTTATATTCGGTGAAGTAGACCTTGTCTTGCACTTTGAGGCCGAGCTTCGAGAGGGTGAAGAACGAGAAGAAGGCGGCCACCATCATAGTGATGTAGAGATGCGGGTTGTCGCCGAAATGGAAAGGCGCGAAATCAAAGGCAAACAAGCGCTTGATGAACATCCACGACAAATCGATGCGCTCGATGCGGAAGAAGCAGCGGGTCAGCACGATGATGAGGAAGGTGAAAAATACGGAAGGGATGCGCCCCAGTCGCTCGTTGAACTTCTTGAGGAAGAGTTTGTCG
>JAEEGL012618434.1_pt1 | contig 13108 bp, 11 predicted proteins | sample 9134231 | NCBI WGS metagenome assembly JAEEGL01 (sample SAMN16246548, study PRJNA631951) | gut metagenome | biome: gut microbiome; feature: rumen; material: fiber-attached | host: Bos | place: Iran: Karaj | collected 2018-10 | reverse complement strand
TATGGATTCGCTGGAGACTTTTGAGGATAAGATGAAATTCGCTCTTCAGCTTCACAGTATGAGGAAGACGGATGCAACAGGCGAAATAGACGTGCTGCCCGGAATAGAGGATGCGATCAAGGATGTGGAGCAGTCCCTCTTCTACAGACATACCATAAACGGCGGTGTTGATGAAGACTATATGAAGCAGTCTATCCATGATTTCAATAAGAACATGATAGCCATGCAGGTCTCCAGCTCAAATATGATCGGAAAGGATCACAACTCACTGCATCTTGACGATTACTATAAGATGACTGATCTCTTTGAGATATACGAAGAGTTCCGCGAGGGAATGATCTCAAAGGACCATATCAAGGAGATAAGAAGCGATGATTACAGGGATCAGCTGGACCAGCTTAGCGGAGATGATTATGATGATTACAGAAAGTATTATATCCGCCGTGATGAGGCCATCGCAGATCAGACCTTTAAAGATGTTTCCCGGCTGGACATGACTTCACGAGAAGTGGATGCCGAAAAAGCATATAAATTCATTACGGAAGAACTGCTGCAGGGCAAGGTTGAATATAAGAAAAAAGCTGAAGCTCCGGTATATGAGAATATCAACGCCATAGATGATGATCCCGAGCCGGTTGCTGAAGAAGAGACCATGAGCGAGGAATACAAACGTGTCGACAAAAAACTTGACGGGCTTCAGTCATACGGGAACCGTCTGATCGACATACAGATAGGCGCCGAAGAGATGCTCAGAGAGTATAACGAGCTGAAAAATGCTAAGAGCAACAATTCGGACGAGTTCAAAAAACTCGGGGAGGCGCTGGAAGAAGTATCTAAACTGAATGCCGGTAAAGCTCCTTTAGAGATAGAAGAAAGTCTTGCAAAGCTTAAGAAAGCTGCTAATGATTATAATGCCAGGATAGACGGTTCCATCTTCCGTGGGGTACTCGGAGGAGGAAGAAACAGAAGGGATCTGTCCGGAAGGCTGGCAAGCTTTGCCGAAGAAAGTACGGTATCCCTGAATGCCGTATATCCCGAGGGCGCGACGAAGGACATAGCGCTGAAGGCGCAGACAGAGGAGACCTTTAACGAATGGGTACGCCTGGGTACCGAAAGTCCTGCAAAGAAAGAGAAGGCACCCGAAAAGGAAGCAGAGACTCCCGGAAAGAACGCAGCAGAACCTGCTAAGGCAGAGCCTGAGAAGAAGGAAGGGGCTCGGGATGAAAAGAAGAGCAGGAAGATCGACTTAAGCGAGATGAAGCAGAAAGAGGACGAAAGCAAGGGCAGGAAAAGCATGGATCCCCAAATGAAGAAGGAACTGTACGAAAAACAGAAAGAGATCATGGACAAGCGCCGCGAGGCAAATAAGAAAGCGGAAACGGAGAAAAAGACGCTTGCGTAGGTTCAGATCTGAAATACTTATATTGCTGATGCTTTTACCGGTGCTCATATTGGGCACCGGTTGTTCTGATAAAACGGAAGGAAATGAGCAGCCCACGGAAGTGACGGAAAACAGGGAGCCTGAGGTAGTGGTGCTGGATATGCCGGGCTTCGCCGGGACTGATGTAAGTGAAGCGGAAGAGGCGGAGAAAGAGGAAGGCACGGATGAAGCGGGAGCTGAGAAACCGGCAGAGAATGAGGCGGCAGAAGAAGCAGTGGAAGCCGTAGCGGAGCAGGAAGATCAGGCTGAGGCGGAAACAGCGAAAGAGCCGGAGGCTGCAGAGCCGCAGGAATACTGGTTTCAGAATACAAAGGTGGCTCTCGAGCACAGCCAGCTGATCACCGTAGGAGATGCAAGAGGGACCACTGCGCCTTTCAGTTTATATGAAAAAGATGAGGAGGGCAGCTGGCAGCTGATATTCAGTGTCACCTCATACATAGGCAGGCACGGTTATAATGATGACCGTTATCAGGGGGACGAGACCACGCCCACCGGTCTTTATCATTTTACCCAGGCCTTCGGTATAGCCGATGATCCGGGCTGTACCATAGGCTATACCAAAGTCAATGAACATCATTACTGGGTGGGAAATTCCGATTCGCCTTATTACAATACGATGATATCCGATCTGGATACTTCGAACTTTTCAAAGAAGTCATCCGAGCATCTGATCGCCTATACCCAGCCCTATCAGTACTGTCTCAATATCAGTTTCAATACTGAGCAGACTCCGGGGCGCGGTTCGGCAATATTCCTGCACTGTTATTCGGAAAGACCTGATACGGGAGGCTGCGTGGCCATCCCGCAGAAATATATGAAGCAGCTCTTATGCCGCTTAAAAACCGACTGTGTGATTGCGATAGACTGTGATGTTGATGATATGAACGGGGAAGTGCACTGATCAGCTGCTTAAGGAGATGATCAGCATCTCGGCGGCAAGATCCTGGGCCTTACGGCCCTGTTTTATTGCCTCTTCCGCTTCGACACAGGATACAAGGGCTTTTTTGAGTTCAGGTAGCTGAAAACGGGAAGCGGTCCTTAAACGCATCTTTACGGCATAGGGATGCATGGAAGTTTTTTTGGCTATCTCGGCTTCATCCAGACCTTTCATGCGCAGTTCTTTCAGCTGCAGGAGTGAATTGTACTGCCCGGAGAGCAGGGAGATGATGCGCATGGGCGGAGTTTTGAGTTCCAGCATCTCATAATAGAGATCAAGAGCCTTCTTTTTCTGCTTTGTGGCTATGGCATCGGTCAGATCGAAGACCTGTTCCTCCAGCTGTTTGCAGACCAGTCTGTCTATGTCTTCGGGAGTGATCTCTTTGCGCTCACCCGTATATGCGGCAAGTTTTTTCAATTCGTTTGAGATATTGTTAAGATCGCAGCCCGTGCGCTGTATAAGGTAAGTGAAAGTGCTCTGTAAAATGGTCTTATCCATTTTTTTGAGCATCGGCACCACATAGAGTCTTAAGCCTTCTTCGTCCAGGGGCTCATATTCGGTAACATGACCTTTTTCATTAAAGTATTTGTACAGCTTCCGCTTCTTATCCACTTCTTTTTCGCAGAAGATAAGATAAGTACTGTCAGGCATGCTGCTTAAGTATTCTTCAAGGGCATCGCAGCCTTTTTTGAAATAACCGCTTTCCGTGACGGTAACCACACGTCTGTCGGCAAAGAAGGGAAGGGTATCCAGTATATTGATGATATTCTCAGCTTCGGTTTTCTTGCCGTCAAATTCCGTAAGGTTCATCTCATCCGCATCGGGAGCCAGGGCATGGACCAGCTGTTTCATTCTGTTTTTTTTCAGATATTCCTCGCTGCCGCAGATAAGATAAAGATTGGAGAATTCACCGCTCTTTATATCCATGGCCACCCGGTCGGGTGTTTTTTCGTTCTTTTTCATCATCCGTCTCCCTGATAAGTGTATGCCCGTATTGTATCATAGTTGTTCATGATTGACAAAAATACGCAGAAATATAACAAAACATAGGCTTGATAGAGAAGGGATTATCTGATAAAATGAGCAGGCTGTTGAAAAAACAGGAGGAGGAATAATAAAATGATCTATAAAGTAGGGCTTCTTGTTATCTTTTTCGGAATAATGATAGCAGTAGGCTTGTATTCAAAGAAACATTCGACTAATGTAAATGACTTCGTGCTCGGCGGAAGGAAAGTGGGACCCTGGCTTACGGCTTTTGCTTTCGGTACTTCTTACTTCTCGGCCGTGGTATTTGTGGGATATGCGGGACAGTTCGGCTATAAATACGGCGTGGCGACTACCTGGATCGGTATCGGAAATGCCTTTATCGGTTCGCTTCTGGCCTGGGTCATTCTGGGCAGACGAACCAGGATAATGACCAAGTTCCTGGATGCCAAGACCATGCCGGATTTCTTCGGTAAGCGTTATCATTCTAAATCCATGCGGGTGGTGGCTGCGTTTATCTCCTTTGTATTCCTGATCCCCTATACTTCATCGGTATATAACGGTCTGTCGAGACTTTTCGGTATGGCTTTTGATATACCTTATACCTGGTGTGTCATCGGTATGGCAGCGCTGACCTGTGTATACGTCATCCTGGGCGGATATATGGCTACGGCCATCAATGACTTTATTCAGGGCATAATAATGATCGTCGGCATAATCGCCGTGATACTCTCCATACTCAACGGTCAGGGCGGTTTCCTGAATGCGCTTAAGGAACTCTCCATGATACCTGCGGATCCCGCGGTGACAACGCCTGCGCTTCAGGGCAGCCAGGGGCTCTTTGCAAGTTTCTTCGGACCCGATCCCTTAAACCTTCTGGGCGTGGTGATCCTTACTTCACTGGGTACCTGGGGTCTGCCCCAGATGGTACAGAAGTTCTATGCGATACGTGATGAGAAGGCTGTGCAGACAGGTACGATAATCTCAACCATATTCGCTATCATCATCTCCTGTGGCTGCTATTTCCTCGGCGGCTTCGGCAGGCTCTTTGATGATGTGGTGGCAAGGAATGAGCAGGGCGGAGTGCTCTATGACAGCGTGATCCCTTCCATGCTTGCAACACTGCCCGACATACTTATAGGTGTGGTGATAATGCTGGTGCTTTCGGCATCAATGTCCACTCTGGCTTCGCTGGTACTCACATCTTCTTCAACGATCACCATCGACCTTCTTAAAGACAATGTGGTCAAGAAGATGGATGATAAGAAGCAGCTGGTCTGCATGAGAATATTCCTGGTAGTGTTCATCGTGCTCTCCGTAGCAATGGCCATCAAGCCGCCTACATTTATAGCACAGCTCATGGGTATTTCCTGGGGCGCGCTGGCAGGAGCTTTCCTGGCACCTTTCCTCTACGGCCTGTACTGGAAGGGTGTTACCCGCGCTTCAGTATGGAGCTGCTTTGTGGTAGCCATAGGCATCACCGTGCTTAACCTTTTCCCTGCGACCAAGTTCATCCAGAGTCCCATCAATGCGGGCGCAGTTGCCATGGTAGCAGGACTTATAGTGGTTCCCATAGTCAGTCTCTTTACTCCCAAGATGGAAGACGGAGAGATCAAGTTTGTATTCGATTGCTTCGAGGAGAAGCATATGGTAGAGCAGCGCTATGCTCTGCCTGAAGAGGAAAAGAAGTAATTGGGAAGATTTGACAGAAGTGAAATGCTGCTTGGACCGGAGGCGATTAAAAAGCTCTCCGGCGCCAGAGTTGCAGTATTCGGCATAGGCGGCGTGGGCGGATACGTGGTGGAAGCCCTGGTAAGGAGCGGCCTAGGTTCCATAGATATAATAGATAAGGACCGTGTGGACGAGACCAATATCAACCGCCAGATAATAGCGCTGACAAGCACCGTTGGACAATACAAGACAGATGTGTTTGAAGCGCGCATAAAGGATATCTCTCCGGAATGCAGGGTATATAAACATACAATGTTCTTTCTGCCCGAGAATAAGGAAGAGATAGATTTTAAGGAATTTGATTATGTGGTGGATGCCGTGGATACGGTAACTGCCAAGCTCTGCATCATAGAATGCGCCAAAGAAGCGGGAGTTCCGGTGATCTCGGCTATGGGAGCAGGCAACAAGCTGGATCCGACAAGGTTCGAGGTGGCCGATCTTTATAAGACTTCCGTTTGCCCCTTGGCCAAAGTAATGCGAAGAGAGTGCAAAAAGCGCGGAATAGACAGACTCAAGGTGGTTTACTCGAAGGAAGAACCTGTTGTTAATGAGGGCGTGAGGACACCGGGCTCACTTGCGTTTGTACCGTCGGCGGCGGGACTTGTGATCGCTTCGGAAGTTGTTAAAGATATTACGGGGTAAGGCGCCCCTCATCAGTCAGCTTTGCTGACAGCTTCTCCCCGGAGGGGAGAAGCCTTAAGGAGTGATTTATGAAAGAGATATATCAGAAATTTTTAACCGGAGAACGCGCGTTATTTCAAGGGAAAGATCTGCATATAGTCAACACGATCTTTGATAATGGTGAGTCGCCGTTAAAACACAGCGAAAACATTAAGATAGAAAACAGCATGTTTAAGTGGAAGTATCCCTTCTGGTATTCGAAGCATATCGAGGTGAAGGCCTGTACTTTTTTTGAGATGGCAAGGGCAGGGATCTGGTATACCGAAGATATTTCCTTAACCGACTGTCTCGTGGAGGCACCCAAGGAATTCCGCAGATGTAAGGGTGTAAAGGTAAAGAACGTATCCTTTCCGAATGCGGCGGAGACCTTCTGGTTCTGCAGCGATGTGGAGCTGGATAAGGTAATGGCCAAGGGTACCTACTTTGGCATGGGCTCCGAAAAATTTAAGATAAAAGATCTGGATCTTTACGGAGATTACTGTTTTGACGGGGCGAAGAATATCGAGATCAGCGATTCCAGACTGCTCTCAAAGGACTGCTTCTGGAATGCGGAGAATATAACAATAAGGAATACCTTCATATCCGGCGAGTATATGGGCTGGAATTCAAAAAATATCACTCTTATCGACTGTACGGTGGAAAGTCTTCAGGGCATGTGCTATATAGATAACCTGAAGATGCAGAACTGCCAGCTTATCAATACCACCCTTGCTTTTGAGTATTCAACGGTGGAAGCGGATATAACCACGAAGATAGACAGCGTGATCAATCCCTCCGGCGGCACCATAAAGGCAGAGCATATAGATGAACTTATAATCGAAAAGGACAAGGTTGATCCGTCAAAGACCAAGATCATCTGCAGGAGTTAAGACATGCCGGATTTCGGATTTGATGAAATAAATGAAAGACGCCATACCGGCTCACTTAAATGGGATGTAAAGGAAGACGAACTGCCCATGTGGGTAGCGGATATGGACTTTAAGACCGCGCCTGCAGTCAGGGAAGCTGTAGCAAAAAAGGCTGCGGAAGGCATATTCGGCTATCATATCATTCCGGAGGAATGGTATCAGGCCTATATAAACTGGTGGGATAAAAGGCACTCGCTTAAGCTGGAAAAGGAAGGCCTGATATTTACTACGGGTGTGATCCCCGCAATATCAAGCATTGTAAGGAAGCTGACCACGCCGGCGGAAAAGGTGCTGGTGCAGACTCCGGTCTATAATATCTTTTTTAATTCCATATTCAATAACGGAAGATACATAGTGAAAAACCCACTGAAGCTGACGGATGCAGGTTATGTGGTTGATTTTGAGGATCTGGAGGAAAAGCTTAAAGATCCCCAGCTTACACTGATGCTGCTGTGCAATCCCCAGAATCCATCGGGGCGGATATGGGATAAGGATACACTGCTTCAAATCGGGGAACTCTGCAAAAAATACGGTGTTACGGTGGTCTCGGACGAGATCCACTGCGATCTCTGCGAACCCGGATATTCCTATGTTCCGTTTGCTTCGGTATCCGAAACAAACAGGAAGATCAGTATCAGCTGTTTTTCGGCATCCAAGGCTTTTAATGTGGCAGGGCTTAATTCTGCGGCGGTATACATTGAGGATCCTTTCATACGCCATAAGGTATGGAGAGGCCTTAATACCGATGAAGTGGCAGAACCCGGAGCTTTTGCCATATGTTCGACGGTGGCGGCCTTTAATGAAGGCGGCGAATGGCTGGATGCGCTGAACGCCTATATAGCGGAGAACAGGAAGCTTGCAGCTGAAGCAATAAAAGCTATAAAAGGGCTTAAGCTGATGGATTCCCATGCCACATATCTGTTGTGGATCGATGCAAGGGGAGCGGAGGACGGAGGTACCGGACTTGCCGATAAGATAAGGAAAAGAACAGGACTCTACATTACAGACGGGGAAGAATACGGGACTCCGGGCTTCTTACGCATGAACATAGCCTGCCCGAAGGGTATACTGGAAGACGGACTTAAACGACTTAAGGAGGCTTTATGCTGAAAAAGCTTAATAACAGAAGTAAAGGTATTTTATGTATCCTGGCGGCAGCGCTGGGATTTTCCTTTATGACTTTCTTTGTGAGGCTTGCCGGCGACGTGCCGACCATGCAGAAAGCCTTTTTCAGAAACGCCTTTGCTGCAGTGGTCGCTTTTTTTGTGCTTGTAAGGTCTGAAGAAAAATTCAAGGTACATAAAGACAGCTGGGGGGATATCTTCTTCAGATGCCTTTTCGGCACCAGCGGGCTGATAGCCAATTTCTATGCGATAGACAGGCTGGGAATAGCCGATGCCAATATGCTCAACAAGCTTTCGCCTTTCTTTGCGATACTGCTGTCAATCCCCATACTTAAGGAAAAACCTTCGGCCAGGGATATAATCGCCACTATCATAGCCTTTATCGGCGCGTTATTTATCATAAGACCCACGGCGGATATCAGCGTGATCCCGGCACTGTCGGGATTATACGGCGGTTTCGGAGCCGGGACGGCTTATGTTTTTGTAAGGAAACTGGGAGGAAAAGGAGAGAGGAGCAGCATCATAGTAATGTGTTTCTCACTGTTCTCCTGCCTGGTGACCGCGCCTTTTCTTATCTTTGATTATCATCATATGGAAGCCTGGCAGTGGCTCTGCCTGCTGACTGCCGGGATAAGCGCTTCTTTGGGACAGTTCGGCATAACCAATGCATATAAGTTTGCGCCGGCTAAAGAAATTTCGGTATTTGATTATACCCAGGTGATCTTTGCAGCCCTTTGGGGCATGATCTTCTTAAGCGAGGTGCCGACCTTCTTAAGCATCATCGGCTATGTGATCATCATCGGGACAGCTGTGGTGCGCTGGAGGATGATGAACCGGAGGACAGACGGGGAATAAGACTGTAAGACCGTCTCAGTGTCCGATCTTCTTATAGATCAGGCTGCACAGCTTCTTTAGGAAGAATGCCGCTGCAATGATGATCAGGAATTCCGCTACAAAAATAAGCAGTATATCGAAGTTGCTTATTGGTTTGCCTGCCTGATGCAGGGTGTAGCGGAACAGGATAAAGTGGTGCAGCAGGAAAATTTCATAGCAAAAGCCGGAACAGTATGTCACCGCTTTGGTGAGCTTTCCGGCTTTTTTAAATACTTCTTCAAGGCCCGCAAAGAAAAAGAAAAAGGCCAGGTTCTGTATCGTGATGCGCCAGAGCTCGTTATCATTAAGATAAGCGGGATAGACGGCATAAAAACCTATGACGGCGGTCGATATGGCGACCATGGCAATACGGGCTTTTTTGCCGGCATTTACCACATACTTTATCAGATACATGCCCAGGAAAAACTCGTACAGTTTGACAAAGGCGTTGTGATAGCCGTCGACAACGTTTGAGTAGGGAAGCCGGTCATAGAAATATGTGATCAGCAGGAAATATGCGGTAGCCACGCATAAGCTCAGCTTCGGGAACTTAAGGATAGCGGCCCTGAAGAGAGGGAAGAGCAGATACATGAAGATGATGGCCCCCAGGAACCATTCGCCTAAAATATAGAAAGTGGGAACGCCATATATGGAAACATAGCCGTCAAAGCCCGTGAGAGTCAGCAGGAACATAAGGGGATGGGGCTTGGCAAATTCAACGGCCATGGTCTCACGCATAAAAATCAGCTCATATATAAAAGCTAAGACATAGGCGGTGTAAAAGGGAATAAAAAGTCTGAGTATCCTCTTCTTAAAATAGGTCTTTATGTCGAAATCTTTATTACCGTAAGCGAGCATAAGGCTGGCGCCGGATATCATAAAGAAGACGCCTACCGAGAAAGTTGCGATGTTCATGTTCTTATTATGGTAGAACTTCTGGGTGATCTCGGACTGCCTGATGCCGGTGGAGATCAGGGCCATACACATATGTATATACACAACGCCGAGACAGGAAAAGAGCCTGGCGTAATCCATGAACCAATAATGTTTTTTCTGCATGTCAGATACCTCTTTCAGGGATATTAGGCACATTATATCACTTGCAGGCTAAACAGTAAAACAGGCGGGCTTTATATTTGTCGGCGTTTGTGCTATCATAGATATGTTTTTTGCGTGGGAGGGGCCCGGAGAGCTGGAATTTTCCGAACGACCCCGAAATTATGCTTCAGGTTTACGAAATAATTATTGCGGAGTGGTAAACACATCCATGGATGAGGTAAGCAGCCGTGCGCTGGAAGCCAGAAATGATGAGTCTGTGCTGGAAGCGTTCATACAAGAGAATAAGGGATTTATACTGAGTGCTGCTTCCAGGACCATGAAGCGGTACGTGACCGATTCGGATGATGAATGGAGCGTGGCTCTGATAGCCTTTGATGAGGCAGTCAAGTCTTATGAGGAGTCGAAAGGCGACTTTAAAGTCTTCGCCGGTATGGTCATCAAGCGCAGGCTTATAGACTATATCAGGAGCGAATCCAGACATAATGCGGAGATCAGCGTCGAGCCCTACGCCATGGACGGTGATACCGGAGACGGAGAAGAAGTCAGCGGATTGCAACTGGAGGTCAGGAGCAAGACAGCCGAGATGGCTGACAATGCCGGCACTTCCGGAAGCATAAGGGATGAGATAGCCCATCTTTCGCTTAAGCTGAAGGAATACGGGATAAGCTTTTTCGAACTCGAAGAGGCATCCCCCAGGGCAGAGAAGACTAAGAACGCCTGTGCCGTTGCGGTAAGAACGCTTATCGATGATGCGGATCTGAAGGCGGCAATGATAAAAAAGAAGGCGCTGCCGATGAAGGAACTCTCAAAGAATTCCGGAGTGGACCGTAAGACACTGGAGCGCCACAGGAAATATCTGATAGCAGTTGCACTTATACTTATAGAGGATCTTCCGCATATGGCGGAGTATGTAGGATACATAAAGGAAAAAGAAGGATGAAAGCGGTAGTATTGGAATCCATGAACGGAAAGTCCGCGGTACTCAGGGACGACGGTATCATGGAGAACATCAACAAAGAACTGAATGTCGGTGATACCATCATAATGGAAGAACTGACGGATGCTGAGCGCGGCAGGTATGACAGAAAGACCGGGCGCAGCAGCATTATCGTGTTCAAACGCTTTATGGCTGCTGCAGCGGCGCTCATACTTCTTTTTGTGGGCGGCGGCATCTATTCTTTCAGGAATATGCTGGCCTGTTCTTATGTCACGGTAGATGTGAACCCTTCATTTGAGTTTTCGCTCAACAGACATGACAGGGTATTGGAGGTGAAAGCCATCAATGAAGATGCTGCGCCGATAGTGGCCCAGATGAATGTCAAGGGACGCAGGATAGGGGAAGCGCTTTCGCTGTTAAAGGAGACACTGAAAGCTAACGGTTATCTTAAGGATGAAACAGCGGCTATCCTTGTGGATATAGTTCCCGTGAATGAGAAGAAGAGAGTAAGCATCAGTGATGAGGTTGAGAAGAGCCTGAGTGAAGCGGTAGTCGTCATATCCACACAGGCTGAAAGAAAAGAAGCCCTTGCATACAAGATAAGTACCGGAAGATTTGTATACGCTAAGGCGAATAAAAAGGACGGGGAAGCAATAGATGTGGAAGCCTACAGGAAGAAGGCTGTCGCAGATGTGGTATCGGGTGAAAAACAGCCCGAAGGAGAACGCGCAAACGCAGTATCCGGAGATATGGCAAAGCAGAATGAGCCTTCACCTGCACCTGTACTTGCGGAAGAACCTACTGCAACGGCTACGCCTACCCCTACACCGGAGAGCAAGAAAGATAAGAAGGATAAGAAAGATCAGCAGTCAGATATACTTTCGGGTGACGATCTGCAGGCCAGCCCTACACCTGAGGATACGATATCCGATAATAAGGCTGTATCCGAGAATTCAGTGACGGATAAACCCAAAGAGGCAGATCCGCCCACTCAGGACAAGGGCCCGGAAGAAGCGGATGAGATAGTAACACCCAGTCCGACACCTACCCCTACACCCAAGCCCAAACAGACTGATGTAACGGATGGTACGCTTCCTCCCGAGGAACCCGAAAATGCCGGGGCAGAAACTGAAGAAAATATTTTATCCGACCCCGAATTATAAGAGAGCATCTTCGATATATATATCAAGAGGGAAAAACCTTAAACGGAGAACGCAAAGATCGAAAGCTACTGCAGGGAAAAAAGTAGATGACGTTTTTCGGAAAAACCGAAGCCGGATGGACAACCAGGAGAGTCCATCCGGTTTTTTTATAGTAATTCAGTGAGAAAACCCCTTCCGACGTATGTCGGTTGTGGGATGAATCACCTTTTTGTATTTTCCTGATCTTACATATTTACGCTTGTGTTCGTCGGTACGCTGCCCTTCGATATATGACTTCACAGTATCCATAGAAACCGATCCCGTAGTCGCGCAAAAATAGCTCGCACTCCAAAAGGAATCCTTCCACAGATATTTTTTCACATGCTCAGAATATTTGGCACGCACTTCCTTGGAAAGCTGTGTTTTGAGCATATTGATAAGCTTTACCGGGGCGATATCCGGCGGCATTGATATAAGCAGATGCATATGGTCCTCATCTGTCTCGGCAGATATAAGAGTGCAGTTCATACGGTTACAGAGGTAATCAGCCAGATCCTTCATAAAATCACCGATCTCATCCGTGATCACTTTCTTCCGGTATCCGGTGACAAATATGATATGATATGTGAGCCTGTATACTGAATGTGAGCCTCTATTGTAATCGTCCATAATTTTCATCCCACACGAACAAGTGTTTGCATTGTGGCAGTTTTTGTGCTATAATATGAGTATAAATCATGGAGGCATAAAATACAACCGTGTATCGTACAAGGCAGTATCATATAAAAAAGAACAGCCGTCTGTATCCGTATTGTTCGGAGCTGTGCATAAAGTCAGCAGCTCTGTATAATCGTGCCAATTTCCTGATCCGGCAGTACGCAACAGCAGTCGATTCTTTTTGCGGGATGAAACCGCTGTATGATAATCAGATGAAAGTTTACAGGATGGTTAATGATATCCTTGCCGGGACTAAGTATCTTGGTGATAACAAGTGGCTGTCATATAATGCCATAGACCATGTTCTTAAAGTATCAAAGGACAGCACATACTATGCTCTGCCGGCCCAGGCAAACCAGCAGGTACTGAAGATGCTGCTCAGGGACTATAAATCTTTCTTTGAAGCGATCAAGGCGTATAAGACAAAGCCTTCTGTCTTTACCGGCAGACCGAGATTGCCAAGGTATTGCAAAGGAAGCGGACTTAAGACGGCAGTCCTTACAAATCAGATCTGTACAATTAAGGATGATAAATACCTTAAGTTTCCGGGGACAAAGACAAGACTGAATCTCGG
>JAEEGL011569014.1_pt1 | contig 13108 bp, 8 predicted proteins | sample 9134231 | NCBI WGS metagenome assembly JAEEGL01 (sample SAMN16246548, study PRJNA631951) | gut metagenome | biome: gut microbiome; feature: rumen; material: fiber-attached | host: Bos | place: Iran: Karaj | collected 2018-10 | reverse complement strand
TTGGTCCGGAACAGCTCCATTCCATCCAGCAGATCCTTGGAGAACACGCTGAAATGGCAGATGTAGTTGTTGGCCCGCAGATTATCCACCGCAAAATCCGGCTTGAAGTGGATGGTCAGCATATCGTCGATGGTACCGTTTCCTTTAAAGGTGGTCTCATCGCAATACAGATAATCCGCATTCTCTTCGCAGATCCGGATCATGTATTCATACAGGGCACAGGGATGCAGCACATCATCATGGTCAAAAAGACCGATGTACTCACCGGTGGCCATCTGAAGGCACTGATTGGTGTTTCCGGAAATGCCCTCGTTCTTTTCCAGTTTCCGATATTTGATCCGGGGGTCCGCTGCCGCCTTTTCCTTACAATACGCTCCAACATCCCCATGAGCATCATCGGAGCCGTCCGCCAGACAAAGTTCCCAGTTCTGATAGGTCTGAGCCTGTACGGATCCGATCATCTCCACAAGGAATTTTCTGGGCGTGTTGTATAAGGGAACGAGGATGCTGATGGTGATATCCTTGGAAAATTTGGTATTTTTCTGTTTTTCCGCTTCTTCCGGGGTCGGGAAACTGGCCAGACCGTGCTGCAGTCTTGCCTTCTTCTCGATCATCTTGCTCTGTACTTTTCTGGCAATGCCCCTGGGAGAACCGTAATTACCCACTCTTTCCTTGGTCCGCTGTGCCAGATGATACAGATTCCTGGCGGGAGCGGAAGCTTTCCAGATCCCGCTGTTTTTGATACGGTCCAGGTTAGCCTGCAGGTCCTCGGCCTGACGATTTGCGTCCGCAAGCCGGTCGGATAAGACCGCATTCTTCTTTTTCTCCCGCTCATATTCGGCACGCCAGTAAGCAAGATCCTGCTCCTTCGGCATATTTTCGTTATCGAAACTCATGTAGCTTAATCTCCTATCTTCAGGACTTTGTCCAGGGATCTCTTCCCCCTGTATACACCGTCTCTTGTCTCATATGCGATCCATAATCCGTAGGTTCCGGGTTCAAATTCCGACACTTCGGCTCTGCAGACAAAACCGGATAGCGCAACGTTCTTTTCCGCCGGCAGGATCGCCTCCACATCATACCGGTATCTGGAGAAAACGGGGATCCGATAGATCCTTCCCGCAGTTTCCTCTTTCAGGATCAGGAAGCGTCCCGTCGGGGTAAAGGCGGCATTGTCCGCTCCCCGAAGATAACACCAACCCTCGATCATCAGAATATCCGGCTCGGAAGAATGATATTTCAATTGTACCCCCGCCCGTTCCGCTGTTGGCACAATGGTCTCATCCTCCCGGATCTTGGCTTCCTCTTCCGGGGTCATCCGGCGAGGTTTCAGGACGCACAATCTGTTTTCATGATCAAACGTCCGCTCCGGTTCATATTCCGGGCTATGGCCGCAAAGGCCTGCAGCATAATACGGATCCCTGTTCTCCAGCTTCGGATGGCGGCTGTAGAGCGCTGCCTTTTCCCGAAGGAGCCTCTCCCATTTTCCTTCATCCTCGTCGCTGCCTCGGCTGAGGGATTCGTGATGGGCAAGTACCGCATCGTTTCTCTGTACATTCCGGTATCCCATCTCATGCAGACGGAAACAGAAGTCCACATCATTATAAGCCACCGCCATGGACTCTTCCAATCCCCCTGCCCGGAGATAGAGTTCCCGGTCAACAAGAAGACAGGCCGCCGTCACCGCCAGCATATCCTGGGTGGTCGCGCCATGGCCCAGATAGTACATTCGGTCGTCCGGAAACGTTACCAGTTTGTGACAGGGCCCAATCTCCATATTGGTGATCCCCGCATGCTGGATCCTCTGGTCTCCGGGATACCATAGTTTTGCACCCACGGCTCCGGTGCCGGGGATCAGTGCCTGACCCACCATGATCCGCAGCCAGTTTTTCTCCAGGATTTCCACATCATCATTCAAAAGAAGGATGAACCGCCCATGTGTTATGTAAACCGAATCGTTGCACATGGCCGAAAAATTAAAGTTTCTTGATTTGTACAGGTAGGTGAATTTGATTTCGGGATATTCCTGTTTCAGTTCCTCCAGATAGGCCCCGATCCGATCGCAGTTCGACCGTGAACTTCCGTTATCACTGATGACAAATTCCAGAGAAGCGTAATCCGTCTTCTCCAAAAAGCTTCCGATACACTGTTTTAACAGATCCGGATGATCCTTTGAAGGGATCACCACCGAGACAAGGGGCTCTGTCCCACCCTTTTTCGGATCCGTCTCGGGCACCACCTGAAAAACATCCGGCCGGCAGGTTTCCACCACCTTCGGTACAAACCCGCGGCGTTTCAGAGCCTCCTTTTTGACGGAAACATACTTCTCTTCGTAGCCCCAAAGTGCCGGATCAAAGGAATAATCCGGGGATACCGTGGTCTCAAAATGACCGCCTTCAAAAGTCTCTTCGGAAAAGCCTTCCCATTTTGTATGGTATAAAACCCGGTGGGAATTCACGACCTGCTTTAAACCGATCTTCTCAGAGACCTTTAAGATCAAATCATAGATCCGCACCAGCGGGTCGGGCGCTTTACTCAATTCGAATTCGGACACGGCAGATTTGCGAAGTCCTACAAAACTTCCAAGGTAAAAACACCCAAGAAGGGTATTTTCCGACCACTCCGGCTTCAGCACAGGGGTATGTCGTCTTCCCGAAAGGTCCGCATGGTCCTCGTCTCCGTACCAGAGAAGCGTCTCCGGATCACGGAAAAAGACGGATGCTGCCTCCCCTACCGCTTCAGGATCCAATTCTTCCGGTTCCTTTGCAAAGAGAAGGACCTCTGCGTCCCCAAACGTCTCGCAAAGGCTCTTCATGTCCGGATAAAGGGATAATACGGCATAGGAAAGGACCCTGATCCTTTCATCGGACCCAGGCTCTCTGACGGATTTCCCTTCCTGCTCCATGGTAGAGATCCATTGCATGTAGGTGTCCTTCTGACGAAGAAGTTCTTCTTCGTAGCGCCGGATGCTCTCATCGGTCATTTCTCCCGGGGTGTTTTCCCTGCCCCCCAATGCTTTCCGAAGGGCTCCGGGGATCTTTCCCGCCCCGGAGATCCCGGCCTTTGCGGCCTTCCCGGCTGCATAGGCCGGATTCTTCGTGATCCGGGTCAGTTTCCCGTTCAGATCTTCGATCCGGTGTTCTGCGGCGCTTACCTCTTCCGCCAAGGCTGCTCCCTTTTTCTTCTGTTGTTCAAAGGCTGCCCGATAATAGGCAGCCCATGTAGCATCCGTTTGTTTCATCCTATTTTTGATTTCACCCGTGAGCGGAGACCACTACGGTTTCCGCGGTAAATTCATACAGTTTCTGACGGGAACAGGCATCTTCCCACAGATAGCCGATGAGGTACTCGCCCTCCGGCAGTTCCTCCTTGGGGATCCACACGCTGCATCCCGACAGTGCGGGATGATCGATGTGTGCCAGGGATTTTAAGGTTCCCGGCCGGTAAACCCTGTGAAAGGGAACTTTCCACATAGGTCCATCCACGGATTGAAGAGGCTTATCCTCATTCAGAGGCTTCAGCAGCAGACTGATGTCGTAGCGGCTGTTGTCCACCTGCAGGGCATAAAACCATCCCTGGATATACAGATCTCCGCCGTCGCTCTTTCCGTGTTCCCAAAGTCCTCTGTCTCCGGCGAACTCGATACCGCTTCGAAGCACATCATTGTGCCAGTCTCTTTGGACGTAACCGTCGCAGGCCACGGGATGAGCCGTCTCCGACACCCGTTTTTCGTCGTAATAATACCCCAGCACGTATTCCTGTTCCAATTGGTCCGTCAGGAACGCTGGGTTGTAATAAGGATCGTGGTTCCACATACCGGGATGGAGCCCGTAAAGGGTGTCCCTCTCCTGGTGGAGTCTGTGGAGTTTCTCGATCCCCGCGTCCAGACCTCGGCTGATGGACTCGTGATGGATCATCTTCGTGTTATTGCAACACACATTCTGATATCCAAGCGCCAGAAGGTGATAACACAGTTCCACATCGTTATAGGCGACCTGCAGATCTTCGTTCCATCCGCCGGTCTTTTCGTAAACCTCCCGGCGCATCAGCAGGCAGGCGCCCGTGACGCCGGCCATGTTCACTGCCATACGGGTAATGCCGTAATAATGAGAGATGAGATCCGTCCCTCTGGTGAGTTTGTGGGCCGGTCCCAAATGAAGATTGGTGATCCCCACATGCTGAAAGAATTCGCCGCCGGAATAGAGCAGTTTGATGCCCACCGCACCCACGTAGGGTTTGGCTGCTTTTTCCATCATCCTCGTCAGCCAGTCGTAATCCACCACTTCCGTATCATCGTTCAGGAAAAGAAGATACTCGCCGGTGGCCAGAGAGGCTCCGAGGTTGCAAAGTCTCGAGAAATTAAAGGGCTGGGGCGCATAGTGATAGATGAACTTGGGATCCATGCGCTTCTGAAGCCTGCGGATCAGTGCCTGGTTTTCTTCGTTGCTGCCGTTGTCCACCACGATCAGTTCCAGGTTTTCGTAAGTGGTAAAGTCAAAGATCGAATGGATACAGGTGGCAAGGAGCTTGGGATGATCCTTGGACAGGATGATGATGGATACTTTCGCCTTCTGTGCGGAAACATCCGCATCGGAATAAGAGAGTCCCTTTTTCAGGTCGTCATACTCCGGTTCAAACCCGAAGAAATGTCCCTCTCCGTCCCGGGGTTCAATGGGGCGTCTCCGCTCCTCAAATGTCAACGGTCTGTCCGGCAGGACCTGACCCGCTTCCGGATCTCCGGCATCTTCTCCCTCGTATAACACCACAGGCATGTGGGCCGCACCTCCCGCAAGATCGGCTCCGATGAGGGCCAATGCGTAGATCAGGCGATTTCCCTTTAATCCCGCGGTTGAAAAGGACTCTTTTTTCTCTTCGATCTTCTCAAGCACCTGCAGGACCAGGTCTTTTTTCATGACGAATACATGACCGAAGTAGAAGAAGGACAAAAGCGTATCCGGCGACCAGTCGGGTTTTAACCAGTTGGTCTCATCCGCATATAACAGTTTTGTTCCGGGATTTTTTGACAAAAACAGCCGGATATCCTCTGCCGCTTTGCTGTGAAGACGGGCAGGATCCTCCGCCAGGATCACATACGCTTCCTTCATTGCGAGAATACGGGTCTTCAAAGCCGCCGTTGTGGAATCCGAACTCCGAAATGCCGCATCGCCGTATGAAAGAACAAGGCAGGTGGTATCCTCCGCCAAAGGACAGGCATTTTCGGTCCTCCATGCCTTTCTTCGGTCCGCAAGATACTCTGCTCCCGTAATTGTCTGAAGTCTGATCTGTCTGTCGTATTCTTTATGTCTTGCCGCCACCAGGGTACCCTGAATGGCCTTTTTCATCGGATTGCTCAAAAATGAAATCTCCTTTTGGGTTTCGGTGCGGGGATAAAGCCGGCCGCCATTTCATCGGGCATCAGCGTCATATCCCACTCAAGCTCCAGTGTTTCCTCCTCGCCGCTGCCGGGATATTCCGTCCTCAGCCGGTTTAAGTCAAAGATGAACAGCGGATCCTGATTGGTAAAAACGTACACGTTCCCCTGCTCGGCTTTTGCGCCGTTGGTGGCAATGATCTGTCCCTCCCCGATGGTCACGGGAATCTCCTGATCGTTCCACAGGACTTTCTTTACATTGACAACACAGCAGGATAACGCGGGATCGATGCGAAGTCTTGTCATATCCCGTTCCACCCGGACCTTGATCCGGCGGGTGTAATCGTTCTCCTCATACTCCGTAACACGGGGATCATCCATGTAATACGAAGTCTCCGCCTTGAAGTCGTCTCCGAAGTCTTCGTAGATCTGGACCAGACCTCTTGTCTTTAAGACCTGCTGTCTGTTCAAAAGCGCCTTTACATCATGGGCATCATGGCGTAAAAGGTCCCGGAGTTCCTTCATGGACCTGTGATTTCCCGTTACGTATCTTTGGAATTCCAGCTCTCTTGCCCGGAATTCTTCCGCATCTTGGTCCGTCAGGTCAAGAAGGTTTAAGATGCCGTCAAGATGAAGGCGGTCACGCTTCTTATCCTCTAAGATGTAGCAGTATACGGCACGGAAAGCCTGTTCCTTGGGATCCAGCTGTTTTCCAAAGGTCCACTCGTAATCGATCAGGTTCCACACACCGTTCTCCACGGGATCAAAGGGCTGGCTCCCGTCCTTTGGCGTGATCAGGATATTGGAAAAGATGCAGTCAAAGTCCGCCGCAGGATAATCCGGCCTGTAAGAGATAAATTCCAGGTATTTGGAAAACAGCCTGTCAAAACCGGCCTGATCTCCTTTCTCAAGGCACTCATCCATGAGTTCCGCAAGGGTACGTCCGTTTAAGAACTCAAGCTCCACATAAGGCCGCAGGTTCCTTGCCTTTGCTTCTCCGTTTAAGATCTCTTCGCTGGACCTTCCGTCCCGTTTTTGATCTTCCGTTTCCACAAGATGACAGCGGTTGATCTTAAATTCGCTTCCCTTATACCGTTCCCGAAGTTCGAGATACGCCTTCTCCATGCCTCGGATATGCTCAAAGGAATCCGGCAGCATGGGATACTTTCGTACCACAAAGCTCTTTAAACTCTCCAGCTGAGATTCCGTCTCCGTGTGATAGCCCATTCGGTTTTCCAGGGAGATCTCGGTCTTGATCTGGAACTGTCTCTGACGGTCATTGGAGTACTTCACATACTTGACCGGAAGCGCAGGTCCCGTCACCACAAGGAAAGAATTGGAGAAATAGGGGAATTCCTTGTCTTTGACAAGAGAGTCAAAGGCCCGCTTCTCGTCAAATAAGAGCATTCTGTCTCTATCAAAATTACGCATGTTATCCGATAGTTCACCAATTTTCGGAAGGTACTCATCGGAGTAAAGGGATGTCATGAATTTATAGTCCGGATAGGGGTAGTAAAATGAATACTCCTCCACGCCGCATCTTTTTAGGATGTCTTCCAGCTCCGGCTTTGAAAATGTTCTTACCACTCCGCCGTCGGGATAGCCTTCCACACCGGAAAACCAGGTGCCGAGATGATCTTCCTTACAGCCCGCAAGATACTTCATCCCCATGCGGTTCTCGATGGCGATGACAATATGCCCATCCGATTTCAGGTGTTTTTTTAAGATCTCAAGGAACCTGTCATAGGGCTGCTCCGTCTGAATGTAAGCCTGTCCGTACTCAAACACGCCGATCAAAAGGATATAATCAAAATCCGTAGGAAGATCAGGCTCCACATCCGTAAAATTGCCTACCATGATATGGATATTATCCTGATCCATATGACGATAGGCATTGATCATGCTGCGCTTCTTGGAAAGATCAACGCAGGTTACGGACCCGGCCTTGGCAGACAGGGCTCCCGTGATGGCGCCGCAACCGGCTCCCACTTCAAGAACCTTACTCCGTTGATCCAAAGGCAGCCACTCTATGATATTTTCTCTTTGGATGGAAAGATGGTACAGGATCTCCCACTGATTCTTTTCTTCAATGATCCGGGGATATTCCACATCCGAATAATTTCTGGCAATGTCAAGAAGAACGTCCTCGATATCGCCATCGCAGTACAGATCTTCACCGGGATAGTGTGTCAAATCAAGATTTATTTTTCCGATCTTCAGGTTTTTCTCCTGCTCTCCCATGAGGTTCGCTCCTATGCTTCGTTTCTGTACTCAAGGATCTTACTGTCGTTCGGCTTTTTTTTTGCGTCTCTGACCACAACCTTGGACTCCGAATCGTAATAGCCAACGGTATCCTTATCAGAAACAACCGTTACGTTAACCGCATCATACAGCCTGTGATATACCGTAAAGTTCTCTCCTTCAAAGCCGGTAACACCAAAGGAGATCAGATATTCTCCGCCCTGAAGGGTCATTCGCTGGGTAAAGGTGATCTCTTTTGCTTCTCCCCCATGCACCGGCTCCAGAAAAGCCTTTTCCACCATGGTGTTGGTTCCGGTGATCTCAATCCCTTTGATGTTTTTCACCGTATAGGCGAAAATAGGGGCCTGGACGGTTTCGTTAAATCTAACTTTCATATGTACGGTATACTCCCGGCCCTTGACAATGGCCGTTGTCTTCATACCGTGTTCATCGGTCACATAGCTTTCGTAGATGGTCGCTTTTCTGCTCCCGTACTCCAGCGTGTCCTCATTGATATCGCTCGATTTTTTATCGCCGGCTTTTGCGGCGGCATTCTCGATATCGCTGTCCCGAAGAAGGTTCCCTTCCTCGGTATCGGGGATCTGATACTGACCCACCAGCACCTGTTTATAGATATCGATCATTTCTTTGGGCGTGCCCTCTCCAAGCTTTGCTCCCTGATTCAGGAGGATCACGCGGTCGCAGTACTTACTGATGCTTCCAAGATCATGGGAGACAAACAGGATGGTCTTACCCTGTTTTTTGAATTCTTCAAACTTGTGGTAACACTTGGCCTGGAAGAAAACATCTCCCACGGACAGAGCCTCATCAACGATGAGGATCTCGGGATCGATATTGATGGCCACCGCAAAGGCAAGACGAACAAACATACCGCTGGAATAGGTTTTTACGGGCTGATACACATATTCCCCGATGTCCGCAAAATCCAGGATATCCTGGATCCGCTCCTTGATCTCTTCCTCGGTAAAGCCGATCATGGTGCCGTTTAAGTAAATGTTCTCGATGCCGTTGTACTCCGGATTAAAGCCGGCCCCAAGCTCTAAAAGAGCAGAGATCCGTCCGTTTACGGTGACGGTACCGGAAGAAGGCGTAAGGACCCCGGTAATGATCTTTAGGATGGTGGATTTTCCGGAGCCGTTGGTACCGATGATACCCACGCATTCCCCGTTCTTTACGGTGAAATCCACGCCCTTTAAAGCATAGTGATCCCGGTGACGTTTCTTTCTTGAAAACCCAAGGGTCTCTTTTAAGCGGTCACGTCTGTGATCATACAGTTTATAGATTTTTTGAACTCCCGCGACCTTGATCGCGATATCGTTCTGATTATCACTCATACAAGAATAGCTCCAAACAGATATCAACTCCGTTGCTTACATGACATCCGCAAACTGCGGTTTTAATCTTTTGAACATCAGTGCTCCGATACCGAAGATCACTACGGTGACGATCCAGAAATAAACGGTGGAGAAAAAGTCGTAGAAGAACCAGGTTTTTTCCACCAGGCTGGACCGATATCCGTTTACGATGTAAACAAGCGGGTTTAACTTGATGATCTTCACCAGCCAGGGTTTATCGGCGATAAAGGTGATATTCCACAGGATGGGGGTTGCCCACATGCCAACCTGCAGGATGATGGCAATGATCTGCTGAAGATCTCCGAAGAAGATCACCAGGGAGCAGGTCACATAAGACATTCCAAGGACCAGCACAAACAGACAAAAGCTGTAATACAGGAGCTGAATGGTATAGACCGTAGGATAGATCCCGTAGCATGCTGCCAGCACCAGAAGGATCAAGGCAAAGAACAGGTGAACAAAGGTTGCCGCGATCACCTTGATCATGGGCAGGATGCTGATCTTAAATACCACCTTTTTGACCAGGTAATTGTACTCCAAAAGGGATGTGGTACCGTTTGACCAGGCCTCCGAAAAGTAGAACCAGGGCACCAGTCCCGCCGTCAGAAAGACTACGTAAGGAAGATCGATCCCTGCAGCTACTTCCTGCCGCCCGGTCTGCCCCAGGAAATTCTGGAACACAAACCAGTACATCACCACCGTGACCACCGGGTGCACCAGTGCCCAAAAGGCTCCGAGGTAGGATGTCGCATATCTCTTCCGAAAGTCGTTTTTGGCGAGCCTCCAGATCAATTTCCGATTGTCCACCAACTCAAAAGGCAGCGTCGTCAACTTGTCATAGAACCTGATAAAGATCAGGCAGGCACCGAGGATGACGCCGCACAGTATCAATTTTTTATATAACTCTTCCGTAGGGTTGGCTCTGGGGTTATCATGTAACACCACAATGAGCGCCAGAAGCCCGGCCAGCGCACAGAATACGATGATCCAGGCTTTTTTGGAAAGATGCAGTCGGTTACGCATGTACTACTTCATTCCCTTCTGAAAATCCGCAAATCCGCCGTGTTTCTTATCTTTTTCCGACAGAATGGGCTCCATGCCGTCGGGGATAGGCCATTTCACACCGAGATCAGGATCGGCGTAGAAAATACCGCCCTCATCCTCGGGATGATAATAATCCGAACATTTATAGGTAAACTCCGCTTCATCGGAAAGTACTAAAAACCCGTGAGCAAAATTCTTGGGGATAAAGAACTGTTTCTTATTCTCCGCGGAAAGGACAACGCCGTACCACTGTCCGAAGGTGGGAGATCCTTTTCGAAGATCCACGGCCACATCGAAAACTTCTCCTCTGATGACACGCACCAGTTTATCCTGAGGAAACTGTTTCTGGAAATGAAGTCCTCGAAGGACTCCCTTTCTGGAAGCGGACTGGTTATCCTGTACAAATACCTCGGGAATACCGATCGCCTTAAAATCTTCATACTGATAGGTTTCCATGAAATACCCTCTGGCATCCCCGAAAACCTTGGGGGTAATGACTTTCAGACCTTCGATCTCACAAGTTTCTACCGTAAACTGTCCCATGTTTTCTCCTTAACACATATTTTGTTTTATTTTTTCCGGAAGACCCTACTCCTCCGGTATATATCCGATATCAAGATCTACGTTGCCGTCGATACCGTCCACATGACCTCTTGAGGTATACTGCCACATCTGGTAGTACCCCTGATACAGAGGGACATCCCTGTACTCCGCAAGCCATATGTAGGACTGCTCCAGTTCTTCTGCCTGCACCATGTTATAAAACCAGTGTCTGCTGGCATAAACTCCGGACTTTTTGCCGGCGTTCTCAATGGTCCTGCAGAAAGCTCGGCACACTGCCGTACGGGTTTCCACGTCCAAAGGATCCGCTCTTCCGCCGGAGCCTTCGGTATCGATGTAGATCGGAAGTTCAATGCGATATCCTTCCGCCAGACTTAACGCCGCACTGGCTTCTTCCACCGCTTCTTTTTCATCCACTGCTTGGGTAAAGAAATACAGACCCACACGGATCCCTGCTGCCAAAGCACCTTCAACATTCTGTTTGAAATAAGGATCTTCGACGATGGCTCCTGTGGCGGAACCTCGATACCCCACACGGATCACGGCAAAGTTGATCCCGGCTTCCTTAACCTTCTGCCAGTCGATCTCACCGTTCCACTTGGAAACATCGATGCCGGGATACCCGTTGCCGTCGAATTCAAACACATCCGTCAGCTCAGTGTCATCCACATCCTCGGTCATCACGTCTTTCCGTGCCGTATCTTCCTCTTCGGCGATGATATCTTCTTCCGTTTTGATCAGGAGCGAGATATCTCCGATCCGGGTATATTCCACCCGGTCTTTGACATAGACCGTCATGGCTTCCGGCAGATGATAATTCTCCACCGGTTCTAAGGACACCACGTACTTCCCTGCCTTTAGACCGCCAAGGTAGAGGATACCGTCTTCGTCCTCATCCTTATACTTACCAAGGCCCTGGATATTTACCACAAAAGGGACCCCGGTTATGGTCAGGCCCTTATGGTTCAGGACCTGGATCCGCATATCATGTTCCACACTGGTGGCCATGAAATAGAGCTGGTATTTTTCCAGTTCCAATTGTTTTTCCACATTGCTCTTTTCCCGGTCAAAGAAGGTCTCGTCCTTCAAAAATGCGGACAGGGACTCCCCTCTTCTTCCGGAGGGATCCGAACCCGCAAATCCATCGGGAAAAAGGATCTCCGGCGCATCCGAAGGCGTTCCTTCCGAAGTCACCGCAGTTTCGGTGCCGGTCTGTTCTTTTTGCGGTAACAGATCCCGGTTGGTCAGCACAACGATGAGCCCCACCGTGAAAACGGCAAGGATCGCCGTCAGTATGGATAGCCTTTTCAGCTTAGAGTCCATTCGCTACCTCTACCAGATATTTACCGTATTCGGTCTTCATCAGAGGTTCGGCCAATTTCAGGAGCTGCTCCTTGTCGATAAAGCCTCTCTTAAATGCGATCTCCTCGATACAGGAAACATGCAGTCCCTGTCTCTTCTGGAAGGTTGCCACAAAGTTGGAGGCTTCCAGCAGGGAATCATGATTTCCGGTATCCAGCCATGCAAATCCACGGCCCATGGTCTCAACTCTCAATGTGCCGCGGCGCAGATATTCATTGTTGACACTGGTGATCTCGATCTCACCTCTTGCGGAGGGCTTTACATTCTTCGCGATCTCCACAACGTCATTATCGTAAAAATACAATCCGGGAACCGCATAATTGCTGCGGGGCTTCTCGGGTTTTTCTTCGATGGACAGAGCCTTTCCGGTCTCGTCGAACTCAACAACGCCGTATTCTCTGGGATCTCTTACATAGTATCCGAAGATGGTCGCTCCCGTTTCTCTGGATGCCACTTCCCGAAGGAGCTTGGAGAAGCTCTGGCCGTAGAAGATGTTATCGCCGAGGACCAACGCTACGCCGTCGTTTCCGATGAAGCTTTCACCGATGAGGAATGCATCCGCAAGGCCTCTGGGTTCTTCCTGGATCCGGTAATCAAAGTTCAGACCAAGCTGCTCACCCGTGCCGAAAAGCTCTTTAAAAACAGGAAGATCCCTGGGCGTGGAAATGATCAGGATATCTCGGATCCCCGCAAGCATCAGCGTGGACAGAGGATAATAGATCATGGGTTTATCGTATACGGGCATGATCTGTTTGGAGATCGCCTTAGTTAACGGATAAAGTCTTGTACCGGAACCTCCGGCCAGAATGATACCTTTCATGTGTTTCTTCCCCCTGTTATCTGTTCTGATACATGGAATCGTAATATTTCTGATAATCACCGCTGGTCACGTTGGCCATCCAGTCCTCATGCTCAAAATACCATTTGATGGTCTTTTTGATGCCTTCTTTGAACATGGTCTCGGGTTCCCAGCCGATTTCGGCTTTGATCTTATCGGGAGCGATGGCATATCTTCTGTCATGTCCCTTACGGTCGGTCACGTAGGTGATCAGTTTCTCGCTGACCAGTTCCTTGCGGGGATCTCCCTCGGGGAGCATCTCCTGCAGGGTATCGAGGAGGATGTGGATGATCTCGATGTTCTCTCTCTCGTTGT
>JAEEGL011243245.1_pt1 | contig 13108 bp, 15 predicted proteins | sample 9134231 | NCBI WGS metagenome assembly JAEEGL01 (sample SAMN16246548, study PRJNA631951) | gut metagenome | biome: gut microbiome; feature: rumen; material: fiber-attached | host: Bos | place: Iran: Karaj | collected 2018-10 | reverse complement strand
GGTCCTGGGAGAGGATCTGTGGTACCGGGTGGACCGGATCGCGAAGGTGCTGCCCTCCGATGTGTCGGACCTGGCGATCCGGCCCGGGGAGGACCTGGTGACCCTGGTCACCTGCACCCCCTATGCCGTCAACACCCACCGTCTGCTGGTGCGGGGCAGGAGGATCCCGCCTCCGGCAGAGGTCCCGGAGGAGGCGGAGGAGCGGACGGTCCGGACCACCCGGGACGCGGAGACGGAGGCCGTCCTCGCGGCCCTGAGCGCCATCTTCCTCCTGACCGCCTGGACCGTAAGGAGGAGAAGATCATGAAAAAACCATGGAGGACGGCAGCCGGCATCGCGCGGCTGCTCCTGGCCCTGGTCCTCCTGGCCGTCCCCGCCGTCCGGGGCGGCCTGGCGGAGAGACGGGAGGAGCGCTCCGCGGAGGCCTTCCGGGAGCGCGCCGCCGTTCAGAGAGTATGGGAGCAGGAGACCGGGCAGGAACCCTTTCCGGAGCTGCGGCAGGCGGCGGAGGAATACAACCGGCAGCTGCTGCGGGAGCGCCGGGCGGGCCCGGGAGAGGAGGAGATGGCGGAGAGCCCCCTGGACCTGACCGGGTACGGCCTGCCGGAGGGCGTCTTCGGCCTGGTGGAGATCCCCGGATGCGGCATCCGGCTGCCCCTTTACCTGGGGGCTTCCGAGGAGAACCTGACCAGGGGGGCCTGCGTGCTGGGGGGCACGTCGCTGCCCCTGGGCGGGGAAGGCACCCACTGCGCCGTGGCCGGACACCGGGGCTGGTACGCCGCCGACTTCTTCCGGCATCTGGACCGGATCTCGGAAGGAGACGAGGTGCTGATCCAAAACCCCTGGGAGACCCTCTGCTACCGGGTCCGGGAGGTGAAGGTCATCTCCGCCGGCGACTCCGGGGAGCTCCGGATCCGGCCGGAGGAGGACCTGCTGACCCTGCTGACCTGCCGTCCCTGGGCGGGCGGCTGGACCACCCGCCTGACAGTTGTGTGCGAACGGGCGGAAGAAGAAAGAGAGGAGACGGGAACGTGTACGACGACAGAAGAACGGCAGAGAGGATGAGACGCCTCTATCCGCCGGGCACGGCGGTGGAGGTGGAGCGGATGGGACCGGACCCCCGGCCCATCCCCCCGGGGACCCGGGGGATCGTGGAGACGGTGGACGACCTGGGCACCGTCCACTGCGTCTTTGAGAACGGACGCCGCCTGGGCCTCATCCCGGGAGAGGACGCCTTCCGAGCCCTCCGGGAGCGGGAGGACCGGGAGGAGCGCTGAAAAAAAGGACTCCGCCCCGCTGCGGGGGACGGAGTCCTCGTCCGGATGGAATGATGTGGGATCGCCGGGAAAGGCTCATTCGGCCTTGTCCGCTTCGGCTTCCTTTTTCGCCTTCAGGGCGGCCAGTTCCTGGACCGCCTCCCGGGCCGCCCTGTCCTCGGCGCCCTCGGGGATGATCAGGTTCAGGATGATGGCCAGCAGGGCGGCGGGCACGATGCCGGAGCCGCCGAACACCAGGTTCACGCTGGAGCCCAGGCCGGAGATGGCGCCGGCGGTGGCGCCCAGGCCGTAGCCCACGCCCAGAGCCACCGACACGATGGTGATGATCCGGTTGGTGACGCCGTACTTGGTGATCAGCTGGATGCCGGAGATGGCGATGGTGGAGAACATCATGACGGCGGCGCCGCCCAGGACGCTCTGGGGCATGATGGACACCACGGCCGCCAGCTTGGGGCTCAGGCCGCACAGCACCAGGAAGATGGCGCCCATGGACAGGGCGAAGCGGTTGACCACCTTGGTCATGGCCACCAGGCCCACGTTCTGGGAGAAGGAGGTGTTGGGCAGCACGCCGAACAATGCGGCGAAGGAGGAGCCCAGGCCGTCGCAGGTGACCGCGCCGGAGAGCTCGGAGTCGGTGGCCTCACGGCCCATGCCGCCCTCGATGCACCCGGCCGTGTCGCCGATGGTCTCCACGGCGGTGACGATGAACATGATGCAGATGGGGATGATGGCGCCCGCCTCAAAGACGGGTTTCACCGGCAGGATCTTCGGAACGGAGATCCAGGCGGAGGCGCCGATCTTGCTCCAGTTGATCACCCAGGCCTTGGTGAACTCGGCGCCCTCGGCGTCCACGCCGGTGGTGGGCAGCACGGCCCCCAGGATGGCGCAGAGGATGTAGCCGAAGATGATGCCGATGAGGATGGAGGAGGTGGAGGTGATGCCCTTGGTGAAGTGCTTGAGCACCACGATGACCACCAGGACCACGAAGCCCACCAGCAGGTTCTCCCAGGAGCCGAAGTCCTTGGCGCCGGAGCCGCCGGCGAAGGAGTTGACGCCTACGGAGATGAGGCTCAGGCCGATGGCCAGCACCACGGTACCGGTGACCACCGGCGGGAAGAGCTTGCGCAGGGGCTTGATGAAGAAGCCCAGGACCATCTCGAAGACGCCGCCGATGATGGAGGCGCCCAGGATGGCGCCGTAGCCGATGACGCCGCCGCCCATGGTGGCCGCCACGGACCGCATGACCCCCAGGAAGCCGGAGCTGGTGCCCATGATGATGGGGACCTTGCCGCCGATGGGGCCGATGGAGAAGAGCTGGACCAGGGTCACCAGACCCGCCACCAGCATGGCGTTCTGGAGCAGGGTGACGTACAGGGCCTGATCATTGGCGGTGATGCCGCAGACGCCGCAGATGATCATCAGGGGCGTCAGGTTGCCCACGAACATGGCCAGCACGTGCTGGATGCCGAGAGGGATGGCGTGCTTGAGGGGGATGCGGCCCTTGAAATCATAAGGGGTCGCAAAACCGGTCTTGTTGTCCAACGGGATCAGCCTCCTTTTCTGTGTCAAAAATGTATATTTACTTTATCATGATAAAGAAACGCTGTCAAGCGAAGAAGGGAATATAAGGATATTTTATGCCGAATTACGTAAGGAACCGGGTGTTCTTCGAGGGGACGCCCGATGAGATCCGCCGGATGCTGGAAGCGATCCGGGAGGAGAGCCTGGGAACGGGGACCATCGACTTCCGGAAGATCCTGCCCATGCCGGAGGATCTGAACATCGAGTCGGGGAGCCGCACCGACCGGGCCGTACGGAACGTGAAGGCGTACCGGGAGGCCCTGGAGGAGGGCGGCGATCTGACGGAGCTGGAGCGGTGGAAAAAGGACAACCCCGGGGACTGGGAGCTGGGAGAGAAGGCCCTGGCCAACCGGGAGCGCTACGGCCACGAGACCTGGTACGGCTGGTGCACGGACAACTGGGGCACCAAGTGGCCCGCCCTCCACCAGGAGGAACTGGGCGGGGACCGGAACCACCTGTGCTTCGACACCGCCTGGAGCTTTCCCCGGGAGCTGCTGATGAAGCTCAGCGCCGACTGGCCGGACATCTCCTTCGTGTGCCAGTGGGCGGACGAGGACGTGGGCCGGAACTGCGGCGAAGTGCTGCTGCGCTCCGGCCGGGCGGAGGAGCTGTATCTGCCGGAGGGAGAGCGGGAAGCCGTGGAATACGCCGCGGAGGTCTGGGAGACCACCCCGAGGGAATGGGGGCTGGTGCTGAACAAGGAGGGCACGGCCTATGAATACCGGGAGGAAAAGGAGGAAGAACGATGATCCGGACAGAAAACGGGAACAGGAGGATCGATTTTGACGAATACCGCTATATGGAGCAGGACGGGGAATTCGAGGGCCGCTTCGTCTGGCGATGGAAGAACCCCAGGGGGGACCTGGAGTGTTTCTTCGACCTGGACGACGGCCGGAAGATCCGGGCCACCACCTGGGCGGACCGGGAGTACCTGCACATGGACACCTTCCCCGTGGGCGACCGGTGCCGCCTGGAGTTCCGCCGTTCCGGCAGCGGCAGGCGCAGCTATCTGCGCCGGGTGCTGAGCCGGCAGCAGGAGCAGGCCGCCCCGGACCCCTTTGAGGAGTGTCCCTGAGCAGGGACCGGAGAAGCGGACAGCGACGGATCCCAACAGGCGGCCCCTGGTGACGGAGGTGACCCTGGACGGGCGCACCAGGAGGCGCTTCGGCACGGAGCGCACCGCCTGGCCCTCCCTGCGGGGCTATGACACCCTGCTCCTCCTCCGGGAAGCCCTGCGGACGGAGAAGCTGGACTTCCTCCGGGAGTTCCTCCGCACGCCGCCGGAGCGGCAGGGCGGAGGGGAAGAACTGGACCGGAAGATCTTCCGCAGCCACATGATGGAGCGGGGGACCCGGCTGTTCAGCGTGCTGTGCGGCATGACGGAGCGGGGAGAGATCTCCGTGGAGGAGATGCGCTGGGCCGTCTTCTCCACCCCGCACGGGGACATGGCCTCCCTGAAGGCCATGCTCCTGCCGGAGGAGGGGGAGGAGCCGGTGCCGCTGACGGCGTCCGGGGAAGACGTCCTGACGGTGTCGGCGGACCTGGACGCGGAGACCGCCTCCGTCCGCTGGATGGGACAGCGGGAGGACTTCACCTTCGCCGAGATCGCCGCAACTCCCTCCATGGACCTGTGGCGTCGGTTGTACGACATGGAGCGGCGCGCCAGGAAAATCGACCGGGAGCGGTGAGAGAAGGCCCTTGACAAAGGCGGGCGGGACGATTATAATTCCTGTTATATAACGAGTATTATACAACAGGAAAGGGGTGAGCGCCGTGCCGCCGGCAGCAAAGGTCACAAGGGACATGATCCTGGAGGCCGCCATTGAGGTGGCCCGCAGGGAGGGGTACGGAAACATCAACGCCAGGACCGTGGCAGGGGAGCTGCACTGCTCCACCCAGCCGGTCATGTACCACTTCGGCACCATGGAGGAGCTGAAGAGGGCCGCCTACGCCAGGCTGGACCGGATGCACACCGGCTTCCTGATGCGGCCTTTCGAAGGCGATCCGCTGCTGGGGATCGGGCTCAACTACATCCGCTTCGCGGTGGAGGAGCCCCAGCTGTTCCGGTTTCTGTTCCAGTCGGGCTACGCCGCGGAGCGGAATCTCCGGGAGATGATCGACTCGCCGGAGCTGGCTCCCGTCCTCACCGCCATGGGGCAGGGGATCGGGACGGACGCTGAGAGGACCCGGGAGATCTTCACCACCCTGGCGCTGTTCGTCCACGGATACGCCAGCCTGATCGCCGGCAACGGCCTGGAATACGATGAAAAGCAGGCGGCCGTCCAGCTGGAGCGGGTGTTCCGGGGCGCGGTGGCCGCCGCCATGGAGGAAGAACGATGAAGAAACTGTATGACAAGAGCGAGATCACCTTCGCGATCCTCTGGATCGTGATCTACACGGTGGGGATGGGCACCCTGCGCAATCTGGGGGACGACAGCCCCTGGATGATGGCGGGACTTATTGTGATCTCCGCCGTGATGTTCCTGTTCGTCCGGAAGAACAGCCTCATGGAGAAATACGGCCTGGCCGGCTGGGCGAAGAACAGCAGGGCCATGCTGTTCTTCCTGCCGCTGTGGGTCATCGCCAGCCTCAATCTGTGGGGCGGGGTCTCGGTAAAGTATCCGCTCCCCGGGCAGATCTTCGCCGTGGTGTCCATGGCCCTTGTGGGCTTTGCCGAGGAACTCATCTTCCGGGGCTTCCTCTTCAAGGCCATGCTGAAGGACGGCAGCGCGAAGACCGCTGTCATCGTCTCCTCGATCACCTTTGGCCTGGGGCATATCCTGAACATCTTCACCGGCCATGACCTGATCCCGACCCTGGTCCAGGTGGCCTTCGCCGTGGCCGTGGGCTTCATCTTCACCATGGCCTTCTACAAGAGCGGCAGCCTGCTGCCCGTCGTTCTGGCCCACAGCCTGACGGACGTGACGGGTCAGTTCTGCAGGCCCGACGCGCCTGAACTGATCAACTGGATCGCCCACGCCGTCGTCTTCGTGATGGCGGTTGCCTACTGCCTGTATCTGGCCCGCCGGGTCAGGACGCCGGAGATCAACGACATCGCCCGGAAGGCGTAGGAAACGAACTGCATACGGACGGGACCGGTGCGGCCGCGGGGGCGGCTGCACCGGTCTTTCAGCGTCCGGGGGTTGCGCTCATTGCGGGACTTGACCCAGGTCTTCAGTATCCGGGGGTTGCGCTCATTGCGGGGCTTGACCCGCGCTTTAAGCTGTGAAACCGCACATTTGCCTCTCCGGCCGCCAGGCGCTACCATGGAGAAAAAAACCGTACTGAGGCGGGGAGAGGAGAAGGACATGAGGAGAAGAGGAAAAGAGCGGTTCTGCCTGACAGTCAGCGTCCGGGAACTGCGGCTGCTTCTGGCGGTGATGCTGTGGTACCGGAACCGGGTGCTCAGGGAGGGAAAGCCCGCAGAGGACATCAACAACGTGATCCTGGAGATCGCCGGGGCGATGGGAAACTGAGATCATGTGCCGAAATGGCACCAAAAAAAGATGCAAACAGTGCCAAATTGTCACGATATCGTTGTATACGATGTCGTGACAAACGGGATACCGGGCATATATCAGTGTCTGAATGGCATTGAGGATACCTGAACAGAAAGCATATCCGGGGACAGCTGCCATTCACCGGAAGCTCCCGGTGAGGAATGCGGCCGGGGCGTACCGGAGGAGGCCCGGCATCATGAAAACAGAACATACAGGAAGACGCCGGCGCACAGCCCGGCGTCTTTCTGCGTTTTTTGCAGGATTTCGAGAGAAAGGAGAGAAGATCGTGAGACATATTACGTCCGAGGAGATGCGCCAGATCCGCAGCGTGGATCTGCTGACCTATCTCCGCTCCCACCGGCCGGAGGAGCTGGTGAGGCTCCCCGGCGGCGAATACTGCACCAGGGAGCACGGCTCCCTGAAGATCAGCAACGGCATGTGGCACTGGTGGTCCCGGGGAGTGGGAGGCACCAGCGCGCTGGACTATCTCATCCGGGTGGACGGGATGACGCTGCCGGAGGCGGCGGAGGAGATCCGCTCGGGGGGCCTTCTCCCGCCGCCTCCCCGGGAGAAGGGGAAAGAGAAGAAGGAGAGGACGCTCCGGATGCCGGAGACGGTCCGGGATCCGCAGCGGGTGAGGGAATACCTCCTGGACCGCGGGATCGGAAAGGAGATCATCGACCGGTGCGTGGCGGAGGGGATCCTGCTGGAGACGGCGGAGAAGCACGAGGCGCTGTTCCTGGGCCGGGACGCGGAGGGGAAGCCCCGGTGCGCCAGCCTCCGCAGCACGGACTCGTCCTACCGGGGAGAGACGGGCGGCAGCTGCAAGCGCTGGCCGTTCCGGATCACCCCCACGGCGGCGGCGAAGGCGGTCCGGGTCTCCCACACGGCCGTCGCCCTTCCCGGCCGCATCAGCATGGAGACCAACCGGCGCGAAGACTGGACGAAGGTCGCCTGGCTGTCCCTGTGCGGGGTCTCGGTGCCGGCGGGAGGGAGCGGCGTGCCTGCCGCACTGGCGCCGTTCCTTTCGGACAACCCGTCTGCGAAGGAGATCCGCCTGCACCTTGACAACGACCCGGCGGGGGTGGCGGCGGCGGAGGGGATCATGAGAGCCCTGGCCGCTTCGGGCCTGATCGTCGTGAACGATCCGCCCCTGTACCCCTACAAGGACGTGAACGAACAGCTCCGGTACATGCGCCGGGAGCAGGAACGGAGAAAAAAGGAGAGGGAACGATGAAGATACGGATCTATCAGATCGACACGGACCGGGACGCCAACGGCGCCGCCTTCATGCCCCTGGACCGGCTGGAGCGCATCCAGGGGACGGAGGAGGTGGACGCGTCCCTCTATAAGCGGGTCTTCGAAGGAGAGGTGGAGGAGGACGGCCTGGAGGGCGTCTGGGCCCTGTTCAACACGGACCGGCCGGAGGGATTCACGGGACGCTCGCTGTCGGTCTCCGACGTGGTGCGGGTCCTGGAGGGTCCCCCGGACCCCGGCGCCTATTACTGCGACACCTTCTCCTTCCGGAAGATCCCTTTCCGGGAGGACCTGGCCCGGCCGGCGGAGGGAAGGAGATCCCTCCGGGTGCTGATGGTGGAGCCGGGGAGAGAGGCCCGGCCGGCGGTGATCGGGGGAGAACTGGAGGACCTCCAGGCGGCGGTGGGCGGTCTCATCGAGGCGGTATACCCCTTCGACGAGAACGTCTGCCTGGTCTGCAACGACGAGGGGAAGATCCTGGGAATGGATCCCAACCGGGGCCTCTTCGACGACCGGGGAAACCTGTACGACGTCATCTGCGGCCCCTTTTTCGTCTGCGGGACCGACGGACCGGACTTCGTCTCCCTGACGGAGGAGCAGATGGAGCGGTACGAAGAGCGGTTCCGCCTGCCGGAGAGGTTCTGGCGCTCCGGCCGTCAGGTGATGGCGGTGCCCTGCGCCCCCTGGCGGGGCGGCGAGGCGCGCTGACCGCCCTTAAAAAGTTTACATAACAACTCCCTCATCAGGGAGCGGCAGAGAGCCGGAAGCCCTGCGCAGAAACGCAGGCGGCTTAAGGGTTTACATAACAACTATGAAAGGGTGAAAAAAGATGAGCTACGCGGGAGAAACGGCGGACCAGGTGGTCCGCATGTCCCTGAACGGCGTGGAGGTGGCGGCCAGGATCAGCGGCGCGGCGGCGGAACGGCTGGCCAGGCTGATCTACGCGGTGCTGAAGGACCAGAAGAAGACCCGGGGAAAGGCACGCCTCACCAGCATGCTCAGAAGCGGCAGGGAACTGAAGGTCTTCGCGGTGCGGGATGAGGAAGTGAAGCTCTTCTGCCGGGAGGCCAGGAAGTACGGCGTCCTCTACTGCGTCCTCAAGGACCGGATGGCGGAGGACGGCCTCACCGACGTCATGGTCCGGGGAGAGGACGCGGGGAAGGTGAGCCGCATCTTCGACCGGTTCGAACTGTCCCGGGTGGACGCCGGCTCCGTCCTGGGGGAGATCCGCCGGGACCGGGAGGAGGAAGCGCTCTTTCCCCCGGAGGCAAAGGAGGACGGCCTGGCCTGGTTCGACGAGGTGATGCGGGAACTGGGCATGGGAGGAGAGGAACTGCCGGAGGACCCCGCACCGGCCCGGCCGGAGACGTCCCGTCCGTCCGGGCCTTCCTCCGAACGCAGAAGGGACAGCCGGTCAGGACGGGCAGGAGGAAATGAACGCGCCCGCCCCTCCGTCAGGGAGGAGCTCAGGCGCCTGCGGGAGCGGCAGGAGAGACGGGAAGCGGCCGCGGACGCTGTGGAGAAGGCCGCCGGCGCCCTCAGGAGGGCGGGAGGTGAGGCCAGATGAAGGAGGAGAAGAAGGTCTCCCTGGACCGTCTGGGCTGGGGAGCCGCGGTAAAGGCCCTGGCGGAGATGCGGCGGGAGATGATCCGGCAGGGGCGGGAGACGGATGAGGTGGAGGAGCTCCTGGTGCGTCTGCTGGATGAGCGGGAGGCGGAGCGGTGAGGAAACGGCAGAAAGCCCTTCTGTGGGCTCTGGGAGCCCTGGCCGTCGTCTGGCTGGGGCTCCTTCTGGCGCCGTATCTGGAGCGCGGCCTTCCCTACGCCCTGTCCCATCTGGACGAGATGACGGCCCGTCCCTTCCGTGTCACCTGGTGCGCCTCCAGCGCAAAGACGGTGCTGGTGCTGCTGGGGGCGGCCGGCCTGGGGGCCGGGATCCTCCTCACCTCCCGGCGGCCGGAGCGGCAGGGAGCCGAGCACGGGTCCGCCCGGTGGGGGGATCCCGAAGAGATCCGGAAACGGTACGCGGACAGCGACCGGAGGAGGAACAAGATCCTGACGGCCGGCACGGCCGTCTCCCTGGACCAGCGGCGCCACATGCACAACCTGAACGTGCTGGTGTGCGGGGGCAGCGGCTCGGGCAAGACGAGGTTCTACGCAAAGCCCAACGTGCTCAACGCCAACACCAGTTTTGTCATTCTGGATCCGAAAACGGCTGGATATGCAATAATTGAAAAAGAATAGATATAATTGATGTCCGAAAAAAGGAAATTTATGTCAGGAGAAAGGAGGGAACCCGTTGTGGGAGAAAAGATTACGGCTCTATACGAAAGATTGTCGAGGGATGACGAGCAACAAGGCGAATCAAACAGCATAACCAACCAAAAGAAGTTTCTGGAAGACTACGCACGAGCAAAGGGGTTCCGCCATATCCGGCATTTCACGGACGACGGATATACAGGAACAAACTTTAATCGTCCCGGTTTTAGTGCCCTTCTGGAAGAGATAAACGCAGGAAACGTTGGGACACTGATAATCAAGGACATGAGCCGGCTGGGAAGAAACTATCTCCAAGTCGGTCTTTACACAGAAATGGTGTTCCCGGAAAAAGGGGTTCGCTTCATTGCTGTGAACAACAACATCGACAGCGATAATCCAATCGACAACGAGTTCACACCGTTCCTGAATATAATGAACGAATGGTACGCTCGGGACACATCCAGGAAGATCAAAGCGGTGTTCCGAAATCGGATGGAAAACGGACTTCGGTGCAGCGGATCGATTCCATACGGGTTTTATCTTAAACAGGGAGACAAACAGCACCTGTATATTGATGAAACATCCGCAGCTATAGTTCGCAGGATCTTTTCGATGGCAGCCAGCGGGAGTTCAGTTACGCAGATTAGAGAAAAGCTGACTGAAGAAAGGGTTCTGATTCCCGCAGCTTATCAAGGGCAGGCAGAAGGCCAGGTTTCGACCCACCCTTCATTTGCAGACCCCTATCGCTGGAATACCAGCACAATCTTGGGAATCTTGGAACGGAAAGAGTATCTTGGCCATACTGTGCTTGCAAAAACGACGTGTGAAAACTTCAAGACAAAAAAGCGGAAAAAACTGCCCCCGGAGGAATGGTTGATTTTTCCGAATACTCACGAAGCTATCGTGGATCAAGAGACATGGGAGATTGCCAACAGACTGAGAAAACGATCTCCCAAACGCGTGGCGAACGGGACGTATACACACCGCTTGTCCGGCCTTATCTTCTGTGCGGACTGCGGGGCGAGAATGGGGTATTCCGCGCCTTCGGCCGCAAAAGTCGAAAAAGGCATAGTCCGGGATTCTGACAGTAATTACAATTGCGGAAGATTCCGAAACCGCCCACATAATTGCACAAACCATTACATCAAAGCGTCTGACCTGGAAGCTGTTATCCTTCACACTGTACAGACGGTTTCAAGCCATGTACTTGAAGATGAAAGCGGTTTTATAGAGCAGATGGCAAAACAATGGGAGATGAAACAACAGGAGTCCGTGGCAAAAGAGCAGAAGGAGTTATCTTCAGCCAAGGCCAGGATTGCAGAATTGGACAGCCTGATAAAAAGACTTTATGAAAGTCAGATAAAGGAGACAATGCCGGAACGGCAGATCCAGAGGCTCATCTTGCAATATGACGAGGAGCAAATGAAACTTGAGGACCGTGTTTTGGAACTTGAGAAGTCAATTGGAACCACGGTTCATAAAAAGGTAGACATAAATCGTTTTGTTGCAATCGTGAAGAAGTATCAGCAGATTACCGAGTTGACTGACGCAATGCTATATGAGTTTATTGACAGGGTTGAAGTCCACACACCAACCGGAGGCCGTACAAAAGAACGGAAGCAGAGGGTTGATATCTTCTTCAGTTTTATCGGTCGTTATCTGCCGCCAGAATTAACGAGTACGAAAGAGGGATATATCGCTGAAAGTGCCATTGATGCAGAAGAGAAGAAGAGCGAAGAGCGGAAAAAGCGGTCGGAACGAAAGGGAAAGTGGTTGGCGGATTTAAAAAAGAGGGCTGTGCTTGATCCGGACGCCGCATCAAAACTGGAATCGTATTATGAACAGCGACGTGAAGCGGGAAGAAGGTATCGCACCAAGCAAAAGGAGAAACAAGCAGAAGACCCGGTGATTGCAGCCCAGAAAGCTTATGCCCAGCGCCGAGCCTATCTTAACAGGATTACTATCAGAGAACTGGAGATGATTGCCAAGAACAATCCGGAAGCTGCTGAAGTGTTAAAGATCCGCAGAGAAAGAACCGCAGAAAAAAACAGAAAAGCGAAAGAGAGACGTATAGAACGAGCTAATTCTGATCCGGTATACGCAGCGGAGATAGAAAAACGTCAAGCTGAATCGAAAAGAAGGCGGAACGAAAAAGTGCGTGCAGATCGTACTGGTTTGAAAGAAAGAGCAAAGACTGACCCTGTAGCCGCTGCTGAGTATGAAGCCCTACGAACCAGGGAAAGAGAGAACGCTAAGCGTTATAGTGCCACGCGAGGGGTGGGGATAGAGCGGGGAGAGAATATGATAGAGGGTGTATAGCTCGGAGTTTGCTTTTTATAAAGGGATGTGGCTATAATCGTTCTCAATCTGGTTGTAATCCGCGGATTCGTATGGTAAAATACAATTGTTAATCAGCATTGCGTGAAAGAATAAGCGGATCGAACGGGAAGAGGAGGCTGGTCACATGACGACATCGGCGGTGAAGCGAAGCATATCCTTTCTTTTAGCGCTCATTTTTACAATGTATCTCCTTCCCCTTCAGGCGTACGCGGACGAACGGACGGCATCCCAGGCGGAGGCCGACCGAGCCAGAGCCGTATATGACGTCACTGAAGGGGATTTTTCGTCAAATACGGCAGACGCGGAGAAGTCGGAGCTCATCGAGGAGATCCCGGACCGGCGGGATTTGTTCCAGAAGGAGTTCCTCATGGAGAACGGCATGCGCCTGGTCACGGTGTATCCCGTGGCGGTGCACTATGAGGAGAACGGGACGTGGGAGGAGATCGACAACACGCTGCGGCTGAGCGAAGAGGACGGCGAAGCATCCTATCGGAACACGGCGGGACCGTGGGAGGTGAAGCTTCCTGCGGAGCTGGACGCATCCCGGGGCGTCAGCGTGAGGCGGGACGGCCATGACCTGACCTTCCGCTTCGCCGGCGAGCTGAGTGAACCCGAAAAAAACCGGGAAGAAGATATTCAGCCTGAAGAAGAGGAGACAGAGCCGGAAGAGCAGGAGGAGGCCACCGCTCCGGCAGAGGAAACCCTGGAGGAAGATACGGAGCCTGCGGGAGAGGAGGACCCCTCAGAAGAAGGCGTTCCGGCAACTGATAGTGAAATCATGCCCGAAGGATCCGAAGAGACCCCTGCGGAAGAACCTGCGGAAGATACCATGCCGGAAGAACCGGAAGAGGATCCGGAGGAGTCCTCCAATGAAACAGAAGACAGATCCGAAGAG
>JAEEGL010675737.1_pt1 | contig 13108 bp, 7 predicted proteins | sample 9134231 | NCBI WGS metagenome assembly JAEEGL01 (sample SAMN16246548, study PRJNA631951) | gut metagenome | biome: gut microbiome; feature: rumen; material: fiber-attached | host: Bos | place: Iran: Karaj | collected 2018-10 | reverse complement strand
TGGTAGAAAAGGCTTCTGCTGAAAACGGCTTCTCTGGTAAACCTTACTTCCCGGCAGGCTCCCTCATCAAACGGTTAAAGGATGATACACTCTGGCTCTGTGTCCGACCTTCGGGCGGTACCATGTGGAAAAAGAATTCCGGATATTGGATTTGCCTTCACGGACAGGACAAAAAAAAGAATTTCGTCTTAAAGGGTGAAGAAAAGACCATGCTGACCCAGATAGACAGCACTCAAACCACAAAAGAAAAGTGGAACTTTGCAAAGGGGCTCATGTCTGAAAAAACTGCAAAGGCTGCCATTCATACCCTCAACTGTCTTGCCAGAAGTGATATATCTAATTCTGCCGCTGTCAGCAATACATCTCTCAAAAACGCAGGCACAATTCACGACGCTCTGAAGAACGAAGGGTACGAGTTACAGGCATTGTGGAAAGGTGTAAAAGTTACTGAAACTAACGGAGTTGACCTCAGAGGTTTCGGAGCTGACAAATCACCGTTTTATATCGCCTACGGTTCTGCAAAAAAAGACTCAAAACGCATTACTGGAACTGGCAGCAAGGCAAACGCAACCAACAACATTGTTCAGCCGTATTTGAGATGTTCTATTACTTCTGGGTCAGGCGTTCCTTTTACATTTAGGGAACAAATGGAGACCTGCTATTCTGGAAGTACAAAAAACTTCCTCTACTCGGCAACAGACAGCTATGACCTTAAATTCCTGACGACAGTCAAAAATAAATTCCCGGAAGAACTCGAAGGTTGGAATGGAGAGTCTTTCAATAACACAAAATACAACTATGAGGAAAGGGTTCTGGCTGCTCCACAAGATGAAGCTCTTGGTTTCTATGGCTATGTCACGGATGAAGATATGCTGCCTGTAGATAAATACATCATCTTCAGCCCTGAATTGAAGCTGAAAGACAACAAGGGCGAAAATGTCAATCCTCTTTCCAATACTCAGTATCAAGTTATATACAGGCCGACAACCGCTGTATTTGATTTCTGGGAGACACTGGACAAATTCGAGCTTACTGTAAACGGTAAGAAAATTGAATGGAAGAAAGTGACCAGTTAAAGCAATATATCAATAGAATTTTAGCAGGAGGAATTTTTATGAAAAAGGGAAAACTTATTGCGGCATTCCTGTTGACGGCGGCTTTTTCGCTTGCCCTTTGGGGATGTAAGAGTGACGATGATTCTGACTCGTATAGTCAGCCAAAATCGTCATCAGTGCGCTCCGGCGCTTATTCTGTGGCTGCGAATGTCGTGAACTACAAGATTGATACTTGCGGCACAAATCTTACGGTGGCAGGAAACGGACACTCAATCAAATTTGCGGTTCCGGGCGGAGCCGATGTCGAGTGGACGGCAAAGATTGTCTCAAACGATCCGGCGGAAGAGGGCGACACAAAATACCTCTTTGCTACATTGGGCAAAAAGAAGGGAAATGCCTCAGAGGACATTGTCCTTTATGTACATGAAAACTCTGTTTCTGCTGCCGACGATACCTCTGGCATTGCCCACAAGGCGACCCTCACGGTAACTTACGGAAACGCTGTAAAAGTCATTTCACTCACTCAGGAAGTTCCTGCCACGAACGATTTGAGTGTAACCCAGCAGCCATCCCGCATGGTCGGATTCGGCTACAATTCACACCTGGGCTATGCATCAAGCAAGTGCCGCGCAAAGCAGATTCTCAAAGTCACGGAACTTGAAAGCGAAGACGGAATTCCGCTCAATCCTGACAAGGAAGAGGAAGGAGCTGCCCACATTACAATCACGCATGACGCAACCCAGACCGAGTACCGCGAGGCTTCTGGCTCTAACATTGCGGAACTTGACGAAAAGCTTAAGATTTCTGTAAACGGAAGCCTTGAAATTGCAGGTTTTTCTCTGGAAACGGAAGACTCGTTTACAATGGCTCAGAAAGAGAATGAGGGAAACCAGTTCGCATGGCTTGACATCCTTGTAAAGCAGTATACCGAAGAAATCGACAAGACTTATGAAGTTCTCCGCAAAAAGCACATGATGGTCACAACCGCATACAACGACATCAACGGCGTGAGCAAAAGCTATAAGGGAAATGACAATGCCACTTTCAAAAAGCTCGTCCAGAACTACGGAACCCATGTCGTAGTCGGAGGAATTCTTGGCGGAAAAGCCGGAGTGCGCATGTCGGCAGACCAGAGCAAAATCAACGGTTCATACGACGCTCATGTCATGGTCAAGGCAGGATATGAGGGCGGAATCATCAACGAAAGCTCTGCAAGCGTAGAAGCCGACTACAAAAAGACCCTTTCAAACAACAAGGCAGCGTTCAGCTTTAAGGGCGATGTAAAGGGCGGAAGCTCAGAAGCCACGATTGCCCTCACCGATTCCATCAACAGCATGCTCACGGAACTTCCTGCCGCAAGCGACGGAGCTTTTGAGTCAAAACTTCATGAAAAGCAGTCTGAGCGGCATGAAAAGTACAGCGAATGGCTCAACAGCCTTGCAGGTGAAGAGAACATAGAAAACAATGTCCTCATCGATTTTGGCTCGAACATCGAAAGTTACCTTGTTCCTCTCTATGATTTCATCGATTTGTACCCGAACGAAGAAATTGCCGGAAGCAAGTCTGATGGTGACGATGAAGAGGATGAAGAAGAAGATGAGGATGGAGCAAAGCTTGTTGCAGCCCGAAAGGCAAGACGCGATGCCCTCAAGGCATACTTTGATGGACAGCTTAATAATGATTTCCCTCTGTCTGACAAGGCTGGCTATGTTCAGGTAACTGCCGCAGAAATTGAAATTCCACAATTCTCAACTTCAACTGCTGTCGAGGCAAGCCTTGTAAAGAACATAATGCTTCCGACTGGAACTGCGCGAGTTGCCGTAGCCTGCAGTGAATACATTCCAAAAATCAATGTAAAAGAGCGCGTTACGGTCATATATCCATGCTCAAATACACAGGTCTACTGGAGCCGAGGCGTTTACCTCGGCGATTCAGACCACTATCCTTCAACGGTAGCATGGAACGGAGCAAATTACTCTGTGACCCGCCTCTCTGATAAAAAAGGTGCCGTGAGCAAGGTTTATGTCATAAACGGCTCTATTGTTCTTGAAAAACCAAAATACCTCAAAAAAGAGAAGTTTGTAACTGATCCCTTGGTAAAAGATGCCGTCTACTCTGGCCGCATTCATAATTACGGCCTTGTAAAAATTTTCGATCATATCTGGATGAGAAACTATTCTTCAGAGTATCACTTCCAGGACGGAACCCACTTCCAGTTTGCGGAAGGCAAAAACGGCGAGCGTTGGGTAATCCTTGCCAATTCAAAAATCAAGCGATGGTGTGGTAAAGGTTTTACAGAACAAATGCCTACCACCTGGCTTGGCGATGTCGCTTATGTTCCATTGCAGACTATTTTCCTGTATTGGACTGCTCATGGATGGGTCTCACCGCCACACTGGGATCTTCCATACACTTCCGATGTAGATTTAATCATAAACAGGCTGAATGCTGTGAGAAGCTTGCTTCCTAATGGCAATGCCGGAGCGGAATTCCTTGAAGGCGGCGTGCTTGGCCTTCGCATTCCAAGGCGGGGAACCGGATTTGTCGGTTATATGGATTATTGGAAGGCAATGGATGACTATTATTTTGAGGCTGACAACTGGAACGCATGGCTTCCATGTTTCTATACTCCGGCAGCTAATGTCCTTCAGACGGGCTGGGATTCCCTTACACGCTATGTCATAAACACTAATGGCATTTCCTATGCAACGGGACTTCCAAAATTCCAATGGGAGACTGTGGCTGGAGTAAAACATTGGTCAGACGAAGGAGATATTAAGAATAAGAACGGTCCCTGCTCCCCGGTCTTGTATAGCGAGCATATCAACTTTTTCTAGGAGGACAGCATGAAATTACTTAAAAAATCAATGGCCGCTTTGGCAGTTATTTTTGCCGCTTCTCTTTTGGTTACGGCCTGTTCAGACAATAAGGATGAAGACTCAAAGCCTTCTGCGCTCACTCCTCCAGCAGTCTATCTGCCGGAAGAATATGCATCCAAAACGGTGGTCGGTCGCTATGTCTACCGCGCAAGCAGCACTTCTTTTGCAGACACCGAAGCCATTTTCCTTTTTAACGACAAAGACTATCTGATTACGGTAAGCGAAAAGAACGAAACTAAAACAAGCTCTTTGCCTTCTCAAAAGGGAACATACATCCTCACAGGTGACGCAACTAACGGCAATGTGACATTCACTGCCACGCATAATTATTACGGTGAGTGGAAGGATGCCACCAAGGAGACGGTATACGACCTTGAAACTCGTGAAACCAAGGAAATAACGATAGAGGTTGAGCCTGTTGAGTGCACAATCGCAAACGGTGTCCTCAAATGGTACGATACATCTTTCAATAAGGAGTAGTTGCTTATGAAACGAACTAAGATTATTACAACACTCGTTGCACTCATGGCGGCTTTCACGCTCGTAATGGCTGGCTGTAATAATGATGATGATGACGAGTTTAAAAACACAGATTCTGGAGATTCTTCTACCATTGCTGGCGGGGAGGAGCCTCAGCTTGAGCTTGAGACACTTGCGTTCAATATTCTTCGCGGGCTTTGCGCTCTCCCGACAGACAATTACGACTCAGGCAATGCCGCCACAAATTCCGAAGATCCCAACAAAGAAGATGAGAACGACGGAATCGAGGAACTTCCTGTTGCCTGGCAGTATTATAATTATGAGCTAGATCAGGCACTTGTTCCTGACCCGAATAATTCTGGCGAGTACTATCTTGCCGCCACCTGTGCCGCTGACGCAAGGGATTTCTTTTCTTCACTCATTGGAGAAGATATTTCTGATAATACTTACTACTGGTACAATAAAGACCTCGGTACGCTGAGGTTTACACTTTCCCCAACGGCGAGTGCTGAAGACACGCAATTGTACGCCACCATTGATGTCTCCATTTTTTTGATTCCTGCGCTTAAGACAATCAAAGTCGTTCCTCCGGCAGTTCTTCCAGATGCTTCAAACAAATTCAGTGGAAACTCATTCTATAAAGCCGGAGACATTGTATTCCGCAAAAAGGACAGCTCATACTGGATGTGCGTTCGCCCTTCAGGTGGTCCTGCTAGAAAGGACTACAGCTACTGGGTTTGCCTTAATCCTGGCGTAAAGGACAAAATCGTAACCACGACCAAAAAGAGTTACACGGTAAACAATGTAAAGCACACTGGCATATTCGCAAAGAACCTGATGAGCGAAAAGATTGCAAAGGCGACAATCCACACGCTGAATCTCCTTGCCCTGGACTGGTGGACGCCGTGCGGCAGCGAGCCGAATACAACCTGCAACGGAAAGGAAGTGTATGAAACACTGAAAGCCGCCGGTTTTGACATCAGAAACCTTTCAATCTGGTACAACACCAAGGAAGAAAAGCTCAATGACGGACATCCTTTCGAGAACGGTGAGGCAACATCAGAAAATAAAACTGGAATCGGAACTTTCTATGTGGCTTTTGGCGGCCCTAAAAAAGAAACGCGCTCGACTCAGGGCACAAAAGCTACGGAAGTGCAGCCAGTCATGTGGGGCACGGTAAGAAGGGCTGGCCGCTCGGAAATTCTTAATGAGTATCTTGAGACTAAGCCTGAGAATAATAATGGAGCCAGACACCTCTATCACTCGCTTACAGATTCCTACATTCCTTTCTTTATGAAGGATTGGTATCCGGACAATAAGGTGATAGAAAAGACTTATGATGTAACGGACTACTACCAGACTTATGGTGAAGACAAAATATCATGGTTTGACGAAGCAGACGATGGATGCACTTACCTTCCGACAGAAGCTAACGGCAAGGGCGGCCGTCATGTAATCATAAGCCCGGAACTCAAAATCAAGGATAACGGAAATGCGGCTAAAGGTTACGAGCTAAAGACTCAGACCGGGACAACCCCGAGCGATTACTGGACATCCCTGACTTACACGAACCGTTATGAAAATGGCAAGGAAGTCCGCCAAAACAAGATGTATGAGGAGTAGACTATGAAAAAGGTAAAACTTACCACACTCCTCGTTGCACTCACGGCTGCATTCTCGCTCGTAATGGCAGGTTGTTCCAACGACGATGATGACGACAAAAACTCAGGCTCTTTTCCTGTTGCACAGGAGATAGATCAGGAAAGCCTTCTTGAGGATGCGGCGTTCAATGTGCTTCGCGAATTGTGCCAGCTTCCGACAGACGGCGACGCTGAGAATTCAGGTGCCGAAAACTCAGAGGAAGAATCTTATGACGGCATCGAATACCTTCCCGACGGTTGGAAGACCAAAACATTTGAGCCGGTTCAGGGTTTTGCCAAAAGAGAAGGGGATTCAAAAGTGCGCTACAAGGCGTGCGCTTCCCTTGACGAAGCCCGCGAGTTCATGTCGAGCATGGTCGGTGAATCCGTTGACGGAACTTTCTCCTGGTCTATGACGGGGCTGGGCTCGCTCACTTACACCGAGCTTACCACAGATGATGCGGAAAATCCCGAGCAGTACGCAAGAATCGATGTCGAAATCCCGCTGATTCCGAACCTGACCCAGCTCAACTTTATGTCGCCATCATACATGGAGGCAAATTCGGCAACATTTGACACGGACGAAGGAGCCGAAAATTCCTACAAGGGCGAGCCGTACTACCGTGCGGGCGACATAATCAGGAGAATCAAGGACGGAACAATCTGGATGTGCGTACGACCGAGCGGCGGCCCTGCAAACAAGGGCTACAGCTATTTCGTCTGCCTTGACTCTTACGGAAATAAAACAAGAACAGTCATCAGCTCAAAGACAAGCAAGGTCATTGATTCCACAGGAAAAAAAGTCACATGGACTTACGCAAAAGGACTCATGGACTTTAAGACTGCAAAGGCAACGGCTCATACATTCGGCATCCTCGCTTCTGAAACGGCAGGTAGTCAATCAAAGAATATTTACAACATTCTTGATACTACTAATTCCATAATAGAACCTGGCAAACGCGCAAGAAATGTTCATAACTGGCTTGTTCAGAACAGCTATGACTTACGCAATTTGTGGGCACCCCTGATGGAGTTAACTGAAGATGACAAGAATAGTGTTGCTAGAGGGGATGAATGTATCTTCCTTATCGCCTATGGCAGTCCTCAGACTGATAAAGTCAGAAAGGGGCAGACCCCGATTACATTGGTTCAGCCATACCTTCGCGGGCAAATTGTAGGAAGGGATAGCGGAAGTGCATCTGAAGCGAATACATTTCAAGAGCAGATTGTGACAAGGTATACTTCTGGGGGCGACAAAATCGACTATAAGCAGGGGCAGTATTTCTCCGCTACAGATTATCACGATACCGATTATATGGAATGGACTTCGTCCTACAAAAAACTTGTTACCACTCCGTATGATTTTACAGAACTTCTGACTACTAAAGATCCGGGTAAAAGCCTCAAATATAAGTCAACTAATGCATATCCGGGTAAAAATGTTGGTGCGGATGTCTTCTATGAGCATGTTTTTTTCAGCCCGCAGATTAAGCTCGTTGACAAGGACCACAACAAAAAGCCGAGCAAAGACTATGAGGACATTTTCCGCTCAGAAGTACAGTTCCCGGACAAGTATTTTGATTACTGGGCAACGCAAACTCCAAACAATATAAGGGCTGTTGATTACAAGAAGGTTAACTGGGCAAAAGAGAACAAGGAGTAGTAAACTATGAAAAAGACAAAACTTATCACAACACTAATCACTTTGATGGCTGCATTCTCGCTTGTAATGGCAGGATGCAAGAACGACGACGATGACGACAAAAACTCAGGCTCGGGAAGTGCTCCTTACAGCGAAGTGAGCGACTCCCAGCTGGAGATTGATGGGGCTGCCTTCAATGTGCTTCGAGGACTTTGCTCGCTCCCGACCGATGCGACAAATTCCGAGGAAGAGGCTGGCGACGGAATCGAGGATTTGCCTTCAAACTGGCAGAGCTTTTCCTATGAGCTTGACCAGGCGCTTGTTGCTGACCCGAGCGAAGAAGGCGTTTACTACATTTCATGCACATGCGCCGACGAAGCAAAGGAATTCTTTTCTTCTTTGATTGACGACGAGGTTTCAGAGGATTCCTACAGCTGGAACGTGTCAGGCTTCGGTTCGCTCAGATTTGAAGTTTCTCCAACTGCTGAGACTGAGGGAACGAAATTGTTTGCAACCATTGAAGTGAGCATCGGTATTCTGCCGCAAATTCAGACAATCAAATTCGTTCCGCATACCGCGCTCCCGACCGGAACAAACAAATTCTCAGGTGCTCCTTACTATCATGTTGGCGACATCATCAAGCGCAACAAGGACAACACTCTTTGGATGTGCGTGCGCCCGTCTTCTGGCCCTGCAAAAAAGGACTACAGCTACTGGATTTGCCTTAACCCAAGCGAAACACTCATAAAGACTGAGCGAAAGACAATTTCAAACAACGGCAATAAACAATATTTTTACGCCAAAAAACTCATGTCAGAAAAAATCGCAAAGGCAACGATTCACACCCTGCACATGCTTACGATAGGCGGTTGGACTGGCTCTGGCAATGGCAAGGACGCAATGCAGCAGCTTTATGATAAGGGTATCGATTTGAGACGGCTTGTCAGTACGAATGTAAGAAAGCTCCCCGCATATTTTCCCGAGGAGGGCGAGCTTTTCAGTTGGTGGCAGTTGGATGCAAAAATCAACAAGTCTTTTTATGTAGCCTATGGCTCTTCAAAAAAAGATTCGAAGCGAATCGTAAAAGGCAGCTCAAAGAATGCGGAGTTCAACCTCGTGCAGCCATTCCTGGCAGGTTCTTTCTTCTTTGCTGGTGATTCTCAAAAACAACAGCTTAAAGAAGATATAAATACTAATCTTCTGGCTACGGATACAACAAAAGCTTTAAAAGCATATTATTCCCTTACGGATTCTTATGACGCAACTTATTTGAACGCCAATTCAAAGGACTTCAGTAATGCAGTTGTAATAGATGAAGTTTTTGATGCCCGTAACGGCAGGCAGACGTGTGAACAGGATGGTAGGAATATCGGCTGGAGAAACAGCAGTGTGTATGCATGGCTTTACAATCAAAAACAAAGGACAGGCTATAATGTAATCATCAGCCCGGAGCTTAAGCTTAAGGACAACAGCAACAGCCCTGCCAGAGGTTATACAGAAGTTTTCCATAACACGCAGGCTCCGCTTCCTGATTACTGGGGGTCCCTCAAATCTGAAAATACAGATCGAAGAATCAACGGTAAAAAAGTGAACATGTCAAAGCAAATTTCTGAGTAAGGATTTTTTATGAAAACGCCAAAAATTATTGCAAGCTTAATCGCACTTACGGCTGTTTTCTCGATGCTGGCGACTGGCTGCAAGAATGACGACACAGAAAGCGTTTCTGAGCCTTCCAGCACGGAAAAGCCTACCGTCGCGAATGTCTGCGTTTTTTATACTCCGGGTTCGCTTGGGGACGGGGCGTATTCTGACACGCTCTGTCTTGGCGTTCACAAAACCGCGCTCGAAAAGAACCTGTCGGTCATGGATATTTGCCCCTCTGACTGGCAGGACGCCGAAGAGACTGTGAGCATGCTTTTAAAGACCGTGGGGGGCGCGCACAAGGAAAAGACACTCTACATCTTTGCCGATGCCCTCTACGGTTCTCATCTTTCGTCCTTAAAAGATAAAAAACTCGTTTCAGAAACTTTCCTGCTTTTTGACTCCAAGGAAAGTTCACTTCAAAACCTGAACACTGTTTTCACTTCTTTCTACGGAACAAGCTATCTTGCGGGGCTTGCGGCGAAAAGTCTTCTTTCTTCAAAAGAAAGCAAGCGTGTCCTTTCCGTCCTTGCTAACGATTCTTCTGCCGTCCTTCAGGACAGCCTTAAAGGATTTGCCTTAGGTTACGGCGTGGAAGAAAAGGACATAAAAATCTACGATGCAATTCCTTCTGAATCGGTTGGCGCGGAAGATTTCGGAGAGATTGCCGAGGGTGGCTTTTGCGCAGTAAGGCTCTCTGTCAGCGAAGGCTATTATGCGGGTTACAAGAGCGCGGGCTTTCTCTACAATGCCGCCAGCGTGATTCAGGCTTCTTTCCCATTTGACTTTTACTTTCCCCTGTGCGGAAGCAGCGTTCAGGGACTTTTGCGTTACAACCGCGAGAAGGGTGAAAAGTCTTTCTATACGGCGGGAATTGACATTGACTATTCGCCATATTCAAAGCAGGTTCCTTTTTCTGTTGTAAAGCACATTGATTCGCTTGCCGGGGACTGCATAAAAAAATGGCTCGAAGGAAAACTTCCCCATCATCAGGAACTTGGGCTTAGTGACGGCGTGATAGAGCTTGTCGTTTCTCAGAATTATGATTATTTGCAGGAACTTGTGAATGGCGCAAAAGAAGATGCTGTTGAAAAGGAGGCGGCGTATGAAAATGCAAAAGCTCAAAACTAAAATCCTTGCATTGATTTTGTGCCCGCTCTTCCTTTTTTCATGCAGCACCGATGACGAAAAATCTTCTTCCACGGTCTCTGATGAGGGATGGAGAAGTGTGAATGTCGCCGTAATTTTGCCCCTTTCGGAAGGCTCTCTTCAAAAAACTCGTTTCAACCGCATTGCAGACTGGTACCTTTCCACGCTCAAAAGCACGATGAGCAGTTTTTCAGGCTCGAAATTCACTTTGAACCTCGAATGGTACGATGAAAACTCCGTTGATCTGGAAAAAACGGCAGAAAGACTTTCCGCCCGCGATGACCTTTTTGCGATTGTCGGCCCTCTTTATGCGCCGAACGTGCAGATTGTCGCCGAAAAATGCTTCAAGAAGAAAAAAACGATAATCGCTCCCTGCCTTTCCAGCGAGGAAGTCGTTCATGCCTATTCTGTGAATCCCGTCGTCAAAAATCAGAAGGAGCCTTTCTTGTGGTCTCTCACCGAAACCGATGCCACCCAGTCGGACGCTCTTCTCTCAAAGATTGCCGCCTATGGTGGAAAAAGCGTTTCTCTGATTTCCAGCGCGGACTTGTACGGAAAGACTTTCTTTGAGCGCGTTCCATTCTTCGCAGAAGAATTAAACCTCAATCTCGTTAAGAATGTCCGCTACACATCTCCGAACACGGGAGCGGATTATGAGGCGGGAACTGCCGCCGTTGATTTATCCACTGCCGCCCTTTCCGTCATGGATAGCGGCGCGGACTATGTAATCTGCGCTCTTTCCTCATACAAGGATGCACAGGCGATTCTCGAAGCCCGAAAAAACAAGGGAAATAGCGCGCCCAAGCTTCTTTTTACGGATTCAAGTTTTTCGGCTGATTTTCTGTCTTACGGAGAGCTTTGTGAAGGCGTTGAGGGAACTTCGCCCTATGCAGACCCTTCAAGCGGCTTTGCAGTGAATTACCTTGCCCGCTTTGGCGAAAATCCCGTTCTGGCTGAAGCCCAGTTCTATGATTCTCTTCTTTTGTGCGGCTATGCGGCGGGAATCTGCCTCGGGGAAAACTTCTCAGGCTCATTTGACAACACTGCCGTAAACAATGCGCTCAAAAAACTCTGCGCCGCCCAGATGTACAGGCAGCAGATCTGGAATGACATGGGAATGAAGCTCGGCTTTGCGCTCATAAGTGCTGGCCGGGAGAAGGGCGAGTATTTTTGCGTGACAGGAGCTACAGGCTACATCGACTTTGACAAGGAGACTTACACTTCGCCGGTCAAAAGCGTCTATGCCCATTGGACTGTAATCGAAGGAAAATTCGTTACCGTTGACTTTACGAGCACGGACGGCGGCGAACACATAGGCGCGCACCGAGCGTTCTGGACCTGGTCTGCCATTTACGATGATACTGAGGCAGAGGCAAGTAAATCCGCCAGCGTTCACTATGAAAACCTTGAAAACCAGTGGGCTGTGATTGTGGCCGGTTCCAAAGGCTGGTCAAACTACCGTCATCAGGCGGACGCGCTTTACATGTACCGGCTTTTGAAAGACAACGGCTGGAGCGATGACCACATAATCCTGATTGTCGCGGACGACATTGCGAACAACATTTACAACTCAAGGCACCGGGGAAAGATTTATGCCCGCCTCTATGACGATGAGAAGGCAAACAACCTTTACCCGGAAACTCCCGAAGACCTGCAGATTGACTATCTGATTGATGAAATTAGCGCGGAAGACCTTTCAAAGATTCTGCAGGGAGAAAGCGTTCTGAAAGGCGATGACCTTGAAAATCGAGCCAAGCGCATTGCAGGAACTTTCGTTGACGATGGAAAAACACAGAAACCTCATCCTCATCTTGTTGATTCTTCGAAAATCACAATCCTGAACACAAACGAGCACTCAAACATCCTGTGGTTCTGGTCTGGGCACGGAGCGAACAACGGCACAAGCTCAGACGGCTTTTTGGTATGGCAGGGTAAGGGCAAGGAGAAGACTCTGAACTTCACCACTGACCTCATGCGCGAAACCCTCACAGCCATGAAATCAAATAACCGTTTCCGAAAATTCCTGATTGTCACCGAAACCTGCTATTCGGCAAGCGTTCTCCATGTCGCAGATGGAATAGACGGTGTTCTTGCCTTTACCGCCGCAAACGGTCTCGAAACCTCGCTCGCAGACCTTTACAGCGTTGACATCGGCGTATGGCTTTCAAACCGCTTCACGCACAATTTCATGGATATGATTTCGTATGAGTCAAACGGAAAAATCATTTACAGAAACACCGACCCGGAAAATGGCGAAGTGAATACTTATTCCCATATTTACCAATACCTCGTAAAGCACACAATCGGAAGCCATGTCTGTGTCTTCAACGCTTCCCACTTCGGAAACCTCTACACAAACGATTTTTCAGAATTCTTCGTGAAGTGAGAATAAACTGCTAAAATTCCAATCCTTTTACGAACGCCGTGTCAGATTGATGCGGCGTTTTTTTTGTCGAAAAAAGTTTTTCAAAAGATCGCATCATCATCGTTTTCGGACAGATTTTAACAAATTTGACATAATCCGTTCAATTTCCGACAAGAAAAAAAATGAGAAAATCTTTAATTATCGGCGTTTTTTAGGTTGACTTTAGTGAATTTGGGGGATAAAATGGTAACCAAGTG
>JAEEGL010667149.1_pt1 | contig 13108 bp, 3 predicted proteins | sample 9134231 | NCBI WGS metagenome assembly JAEEGL01 (sample SAMN16246548, study PRJNA631951) | gut metagenome | biome: gut microbiome; feature: rumen; material: fiber-attached | host: Bos | place: Iran: Karaj | collected 2018-10 | reverse complement strand
GCCGTCCTGGGTGATAGCCAGCACAGGAGCCTTCTCAACGGGCGTAGCCTTGCCCTCGTAAGTCACCTGGAACGACTTGATGTAGCGGGCGCTACTGGCCGTGAAGGTGATGCTGTTGGCCTCACCGGTCCACGTCGTAGTGTTGTCAGCAAACGAGTTGGAAGTATTTCCAACGCTTGCAGAAAGACCGGGGTCGCTGGAGTTGTCGAACGTAAAGACAATCTCCTGGATGGTTACGTTAGCATCAGCTCCGGCAATCGTCAGCTTATTGCCTTTCTTCAGTGAGGCATAAAGCTTTGAGCTGTTGAATGAGGGGAATTGGTCGCCAGAACCGTCTGACCATGTCAGCACGAGGTCGGTACCGATTTCACGGGGCAGAGCGGTGCTCGAAGCACCGTCCCATGTCACGGTCTCAGCGGCCCACACGCTGCCGCACACCAGCGTCAGTGCAGCGAGCAGCATCAAGCGAAAAGTTTTAATCATTGCGTTTTGTTTAAAATGTTAATATAAAAAGATTGATAAAATATAATTCCTGTTCCGAGAGTTCCGCCTGTCCTTTGGAGTATAGGAGTGTAGACGATAGCCTTAGCACACCATGCTGCGAGCTAAACTAACGTCTAAACTCCAGCGACTGAAAGCCGCGAAAACTCCTAAACTCCTTGGACATGCGAAACCTGAGCATTTAATACTCTTCCAGCTCCTCGTCCTCCCACTGTTCGTGGCGGCGGGAGCGCCAGTCAGAGCCACTATATTCGCCCTCACTGGGCGTGACAGTGGCCTGACTGTTGTCTTCATTACGTGTAATCTCTCCCGAGGCGGCCAAGAAAAGGTCCGTCTCAACAACTATATCTGACAGTTGCGGTGAAATATAATCTCTTTTCATGAGTCTTACATTTAATAGTGTCTGTCAATCATGCTTAGCTTAGCTCACTTCACAACGACTTTCTTGCCGCCCTTGATAACGACGCCCTTGGCGCTGTTGTCGACACGCTGGCCGTTGAGGTTGAAGAGATTCAGCTCGTTCATCTCCTTCGAGGTCAGCACGCGGCTGATGCCCGTCGTCACGTCGAAGATGACGATGCGCACACCACTCACTTCATCGGAAGCACCCGACAAGTCGATGTAGGCACGGAAAGGCTTCATCGTTGAGTTGGCGGCACCCTTCTGCACGGTTCCGTCAGGCGTCACGCCATACTTGCCCTCCATGTCGAACTCATACACGTAGTTGGCCCTGAACGTGATGCTGTTGCGGTTCACGTCGTGTCTGTCAACCGAGTAATGGGTAGCGACGGTGATATTGCTGAACTCCATCGGAGCAAGGTTGTCATTCTGCAGGTAGAGCAGATACGGTGTACCGGCAACGAGGGCTTTGGTGGCCGTGAAGGTCAGGTTGCCATTGTTGTTGCTATCGTATGCATAGAGCGTTGCGTCAGCACCGAACTTCTCAACGAACGTAGCTTCGTCCATGTCGAAGGGCAGTGCCACCGTGTTCCATCCAGCCTTGAACGGGCGGTTCAGCGTCACCTTATTATATAATGTAGTGGTGGCGTTCTCGAAGGACTGCGTATCGACAAGATCCATCGTCTTGAAGGCAGTGACGCTGACGCTCCTTGACATGTTGTAGGTAGTGTTGCTCACGTTCTCCTTTGCAGTGAACGAAACGGTGGCATCCTCGGTGGCCTTACCTGTGACGGTGACCTTCAGCGTGGTGGTCATCGTCGGCTCCAGCATCGTCATCGACTCCGAAGTGAACTCTGCAGTCTCACCTTTATAACCGGTGAACTTCACGAGGTTACCGGCAGCCAGCGTCATGTCGGCAGACTTGTTCCAGACGTTATTCCAGGGGTTCTCGTCCGTTCCGGCTGGATTGACGCGGCAGATGATGAAGTTGGTCTTGCCGTTCAGGTCAAGGCTCCAGAAGCCGGGATTGACATTGGTGAACGTAGCCCAGAGGCCATCCTCAGCGGTGTTCCAGCACCAGGCCTTCAGCGTGCAGTCAGCGGCCATGTCATTACCACTGGCCACGGTGTTCATATAGAGCACGTTGCTGTTCTCAGCCGTCCAGGTGGAGGTGAATGTCTCGGCGCCGACCAGGCTCACGCTGACATCTCCGGCAGCGATGCTGCCCGTGCCGACATTCTCCACGGTCACGGTGAACGTAGCGCTGTAGTTGTTATCCTCGTCGGTCTCTACCTTGTTCTGCAGGGCGGCGAAGTCAGTAATCTTCAGCTTGTAGGTGTCGGCGATGGTCACACTCTCATGGACGGTCTCGACAGCGATATTGGCATTGTACACCTTGGCATACACATCGTAGGTGCCGGCAGCGGGAGCCGTACCCGTCAGCGTGAAGGCCTTCGTGGCACTGGTCGTGATGGTCTGCTCAGTCAGCTCAGCCACCTTCTCCTCACCGAAGTAGAGCTCAGCGGCTACGATTTCCTCAGCACGCAGCGAAGCCACATTAACCGTAGCGGTGATGCTCTTACCGGGCGTCACCTCGACGGTAGGCAGCGTAGCGCTGACCAGGTAGAGGTCGTGCTCAGGAGCGGGCACCAGTCTCTTCACACCCTTGACATTGTCGATGGTGGCATTTGCAGCCTCGAACTTCACGTAGAACTCGCCATCAGCCAAAGCGGCGAGGCTGAAGGTCTGCATCTCGTTGGTCAGTGCGAAGGTCTGAGCCTCGCTCCAGGTCTTGCGGTCGGCAGAGGTGTATACGTTCAGCGTCTGTGATTCGCCAGAGTAAGCCTTGGCGTCGAAGCTCAGCACGTTCTTGCCTTCCTCGGCACCGAACTTCTCGGTAATCATAGGCTTGGCAGTTCCAGCACTGATGCTGACAGCACCACTTCCGAAATGCCAGCCGCTCCAAGTTGTGCCAGCAGCCTCGGCATACCAGCCAGCAGGCTTACCATTCTCGAAGTCCTCGACGAAATCGGACGGGTCGACAGCCTCAGCGGTGTAGTTCACCTCAACGTCGCCTACCCAGCCCTCGCTGGTGATGGTCATCTTACCAGTCTTGGCACCGTAAGGTGCTGCAAAGGCCATCGTCACCTTAATTGTAGCGCTCTTACCGGCAGGCACGGTCACCTTGTAACCATCGATGGTCACGTCGTCGCCACTGATAACAGCGGTGACATCCTCCACAGCCACGGTCGAGACGAGGTCTGCATTACCGTTGTTGGCCAGCGTATAAATAGCGTCCTTGTCGGCGCTCAGGTTGCCGAAGTCCTTATCCTCAGCTGCTGCGCCATTCTCAGTCAGACTGAGCATCGGGGCATTAGCCACCTTCATGTCGCCGCTGAAGTTATCCATCTTCAGATAGTTGCCATTGAAGTCGAAAGCGTAAGTGCCAGCCTCAAGTCCGGTAATCTCGAAGCTCTTCAACGAAGAGACAATCTGGTCATTGAGGTCATAGACAGGTTCCTCCTCCGTTCCGAAGTTGTAGTTCGTCCATGTCACACCACCGTCCTTCGTATAGCGGACCGTCAGATGCTGATAGTTCGAATTGCCGTATCTCTGAGCCTGGAAGGTCAGCTTATCGGTAGTGGCGGCAACGGTCAGCGGAGTAGAAATCAGTGAAGAGGCAGCAGAGGCAGTAGAATTGCTGTGATAAGCATAGCCGGTATTGGTGTAGGTGGAGTAGTAGATGCTCCAGTCGCCATAGTGCTGCCAGCCTGCAGGCCACTCGTTCGAAGTGTCGAAGTCAACGTCAAGTGCGGTGTGGTCGACGGTGTTGCCGCTCAGAGCAATCTCCTTCGACTCGACGCCCGTAGCGGAAATGGTCAGCACGGCACTGTGAGCACCCAGGTTGTCCTTCAGCTGGGTCACGGTGACGGTAGCGCTCTCACCGGCAGCGACGGTCTCAGCGCTGACAGCAACAGTATAGTGGTCAGCATTATCGCCGCTCAGTGTAGCTGTCAGGCCAGCCAGTTCAGCCTGACCCTCGTTCTTCACCGTAAAGGTCTTCTCTGCGTCACGCTCGTCGGTCACCTTGCCGAAGTTGAAGGATGCAGCGGCAACGGTCTCGCCATCGTAGACCACCATCTCGGGAGCATTGGGCTTCGAGAGACCATAGATGCGCTGAATCTGGGCACAATTGCCAGTGAAGCGAAGCAAATAGTCGCCTGCCTCTGCTATTGTCTTGGCAAGAAGTGTCCATTCTGAGCCCTGGTAAGCATACTCTGCCAAGTCAGCCCAGTTTTCATCACCCACCTTCTTGATTTGCATGCCGAACCGGCCGTAGTTCTGAGAGTTCTTAACCTTAACAACCAGCTTTTCACCTGCCACTGCAGTCAGTGTTGTGGTTTCAAGTGAAACGCCTGCGCTACTGTAGTTGACCTCAATAAAGCCGTTGGAGTTCTTTGTCCAGTCGTTTTTCGTCCAGCTGGCAGGGATGTCCTGCGAAGTGAAGTCAAGGTCGAACTTTCCTTCTTCGGGCAACACACCAACCACAGAAACCGTGAAATTGCCAAGACCTGTTGCTGTGACAACGGCGTCGCCGCCGAAGTAGCCCTTGGTAGCATCCTTTGTAATGGTCAGCGTGGCATATTCGTCAGCGGCCACTGATGTCTTGTCAAGAGAGGCTGTAAGGCCGGTTGTGCCATCAGCCAAGGTCAGGTTCATTGTGCCCGTTCCGTCATTCTTAATATAATAGGTGATGGGGGCGTCCGGAGCAGCTGCCAAGAAGCCATAGTCATTCTTAACACTGGAAGTAGTTATCTTGTTTGCATCCGTGAAGTCAACAGCGGTATAGACGCCCATCTTCGGGTCGTTCTGAGACTTATGATAGAGATAGATATTATCCATTTCGAAATATTTGCCCTCGAAGCGGACGAACCAGTCGCCAGCGGGGATGGCGTCAATGCTCAAAACGGTCCAGTCGGTGGCTGAAGGAATCTCAGCGTCAGTCAAAGTGACAGCTGTGGTCCATTCGGTAGCATCAGCCGTAGCTGCGTATTTGATGGCCAGCGAGGGAGCTGTATAGGAGGATTGCCTGCGAGCCTGGAACATCATGGCTTCACCATCCTTTACCTCAACCTTCTGAGTGGTCACGTAATGGCTGGTGTATCCATTCGAAATTATATAGTTCGAGCTGCCGGCCGTTTCGACTGACACAATCGTATTGTAATCTGTTGTCCAGCCTTCGGGCAGTCCCTTGTCCTCATCGAAATCGAAGTGCAGGGCGGTTCTGTCAACCACGGCACCCTTTACGGGAATCGTAAAGCTGGTGGCGTTGAGTGCATCGAAGGCAAGGGTAATCTCACCGCTCTTTGAGCCAAGTGTCTTAGTGTTCATGCCAACAAAGAATGTGGCAGAACCGTCGACATCTCCACTCTTGGCAGGAACAATGAAGTCCTCGTTTTTCCAAGTATCTACCGTCGAGCCATTGAGCCAAAGGGCAACGACATCTTTGAAGTCTGATGTGGGGATATCAGGTGTCTGATTTGTACCATCGTTGAAGATGACGGTGGTGGCACCCTTTGGCAATGCGGCGGTATAAATCCACTGGCTGAAATCATTCTGTGCAGCATTGGTCACCTCGTCGCCAGGCCAGGCTGCGGTGAGGTAGCCCGTGCCATCAAAAGCATACATGTAGAGTTTCTCACCCGTCCAGTCGTTAGGCTTGGTGAACATCACAGTCTTTGCCACATAGAAGTCGGCTGCATCGGTGAATGAAACAGGAAGGGCTGCACTACCGCTATTGGTAATCGTAAACGGCAGACTCTTATTGAGATTCTGACCAACCAAGCCAAAGTCCTGTGTCGTACCATTGGTGTTAATTGCAAATTTGGCACCCTCAGGCATCTCACCGCCGTAGATATTACGCAGACTGATATACCAGCCATTGAAGCGGATACGCTTTACGCCATCAACAGGAATTGTTACGCTGCGTTGTGTCCACTCACCATAGACATCATCGGTAAAGGCATCGCCAATGGCCGTCCAGCCCGTAGCGCCCGTTTTGTCAGTCGTATACTCAACGGTTACCGAAGGATTATACCACGTTGAATTTGCGAATTTAGTCGTCTCAAAGAATATCTCTTCTCCATTAGTAAAGTTCAAGACTGGCGAAACAAATTTGCCAGCGTAAGTAGAATTGGAAGCACTATAGGAAATATAACCGGTGCTTGGTGTCCAATCGTAATTTGAATAGCCAGAGCCATTGCCATCCGAAATCCAACCTTGAGGCATGCTGCCGTCGGCAAAGTCGAGATATACCTTATTAGCGTCGCGAATCGTTCCACTGACATTGATGACAAATGGTTCTATCTCCGTGGCGTCAGGCGTAATGGTCACTGTGCTGCTGGCTGTCGCATCCGGCATGGTGAGCGTCAGCGTGACGGCATCACCGGCCACAATCGTGGCTGCTGAGAGCGTAGCATTAAAGCTGCCGTTCTCGGTCGTCTCTGAAACAGAGACACCAAGGTCTACGGTGCCAGGATTGCTCAGCGTTAACACATGGGTCGTTCCGGCTATTGCCAAACCGAAATTGTAAGTGTAGGGCGAAGAGACCTTGCTGCCATCCTTGACGGTAAAGGCGGGGCCCTCTGCAGCTTCCTTCTGGGTGTAAGTCATATCGTCGATGGCCGCATAATTTAATGCGATGGCAACCTGTCCTTTATAGTCGCCCAGATTGGCAGTATAGGAACTGAAGCTTGGAGTTGAGGACGTTTTCATGTTTTCCGTCACATACAATTGGTCTCCGAGAGCAGAGCCGTCGTAAGCATAGATGAAAACGTAAGCATTCGCATTCTTGTTGTAAGCTCGGGCATAGAATGTGATAGAGCCTTCAACAGCCTCCGTAACGAGATAGTTGGCATTGTCCGACTTTGAAGATGTCCAAACGCCAGAGCCGCTACGGGCACGGTCTGAATTCTTTTCGAGGTCTCCGACGAGGCTCCACCCCTCTGGCAAATCGCCATTGAAGTTCTCTGTCAAAGTTTCCGCCGAAGCAGAATTCACTCCTCCCACAAGTCCTGCGAAGAGTGTCAAGAGCCACAGTTTACTCTTTTTCAGCATGAAATAGTTTTTCATAAGCTTTTAATTTTAGTTAATAATTTTGGTTTATAATCTGTTGTTTTTTCCTTTTCCCTTTGTTATTATATATATGATAGGCTGCAAAATTATGAAAAGTTATTGAAACAAAAGTAAAGAGGTGTTTCCTCTTTGTTCATATTTGTAAATGTGAACAGAAACGGACAAAAGCAGCAAGGAAAGTACAACGCGGCCCCCACAGCAGAGAAATGTGAGCAAATTGGAAAGAAACAGGGATAATGAGAATTATTTGGTGTACGGGAAATACAGCCACTTGAAGTGTTTCAGGGCCGGAAACACTGTGTCTCAGCGGCAGAAACACTGTGTTTCCGGCCCCGAAACACTTTTAACACTCCAAAAAGACTCATGCTCATTCGAGTGAAAAAAAACGCGACCGCCCCGGGCTATTGCCCCGAGATTACCGGCGTATAAAAAACGACAGCAGCTGCAGCCGATGAAGGCTGTAGCTGCTGTCAGAAGAGTATATGGGTATATAGGTGTTATCACCTGTCCCGGTTGAATGCTGACCATTCAACCGCATGCGGCAGTCTCAGCCGAGGTTACTCCTCGTCGTCGAACCCCTCGTCGTCGAACCAGACGCCGCCACGACGCGAGGCGGCCTCGCCGCCGTATTCGGTCTCAGAGAAGGAGACGCTGAAGCTGCTCTCATTCTGCTTTCCCTCCAGGTTAGAGAGGGCGATAAAGCCCTGCGTCATTACGCTGACCACCAGAACATGTGGCTTAGAATATGTCTTTTTCATAATTCGCATTTTTGATGTTTAACAATTCTGAAACGAATCACTTCACCATCTGCTTCTTGCCGTTGATAATGTAGAGGCCGCCCTTCCTGAGCTGCTCCACCTTCTGGCCGTTCAGGTTGTAGGCGCCCTCGGGAGCCAGCTCCTCAGCCATGATGGTGCGGATGCCCTGCGTCTCGTCGTTGATGACGATGGACAGACGGGCACCATCAGCGGCACTGAAGTAAGCACGGAAGCCCTTCATCGTGGTGCTGGAATTAGCCTTGAACAGTTTCGTTTCTTCGTTCTTTGTACCAACGACATACTTACCTTCCAATGCGCCATCAGCCATCTTATTATAGGTTCCCTGGAAGGTCACCACGCCCTTGGTAACGGCAATTGGCGTAACAGCACTTGACGGTACATACATATCAGTAAGGAACTTTCCATTCAATGCATCAACATCAATAGACTCAGGAATATAAAGCAGATAGGGATTTCCGGCCGTTAACTCTGTAACAGCGGAGAAGCCGAGACCAGTCTCAGCAGAATAGCTGGTAAATGCGTATGCCTTGACATTCGTACCAAAGAAGCTGGAAACACTATTAGGATAGGAAATCTGAATTGGCAGGCAAACTGTATTCCAACCATGAATGAAGGAACGATTGAGAACGATATTCCTAGTGTAACCCATACTGCTTTCAATGGTATTGTCCGTAGAAGCTTCGTCATAAACATCAACAGCCTTAATAGTCACCGAAGCCGTTGCACTATTCAGTGTCACATCCTCGTAAGTCACTACAATCTTAGCTGTTCCGCTGATAGCGGCATCAGGTGTAAAGGTCAGCGTAAAGGTGGTCTCGCTGCTTGCTGTCAGGTTCTGAGTATCAGAGGCCATTTCTACATCGTCGATATAAAGTTTAGCAACAACACCTGTCTCTGCCTTACCAGCAGTTTCCAAAACAGTTACAGAAGCAGTATATACCATGTCCTCATAGCCAGAAGTAGGAATACTCTGTGCAACAATCTTAGCGCTATGTTCTGGCACATAGAGTTGGAAGCCATACATGCGCTGGATGTCGATATATGTGCCTGTGAACTTAATAAGCGCATTGCCAGCAGGAATGTCGGTAATGGCCTTTACATCGTAAGAAGTTGAAGTTGGCTTGATGACAGAATTTCCGCTTGTCCAGTTCTCGCCTCCATCAAGCGAATATTGATAGCTCAGGCTAGCAGAACTTGGATATTGGCTCTTCACTAAGATAACCAAGCTTTCGCCAGCAGCTACAGTATAGGCAGCCGTGAGAACAGCACTGCTGTTAGTGCCTGTAGTTGCTTTATCATTGGCCGTCACACTCCACTTGTTTGCCTCCCAGCCGGTGGGGAAGTCACTAAGCGTTGTGAAATTGACATCGCTCTTAGAACCAACAACTACACCGCTTGAAGTGACGGTGAAGGTGCCCAGCACATTGTCTGCAATGTCCGTAGCTGTCAGAACGACATCACCTGCATGGTAACCTTCGTTCGTCGCAGCGTCGTTGGCCATGCTAATTGTCAGCGTCGTACTCTCATTTGTGCCAAGAGCAGCTTTACTCAATAATGCAGTGAAGCCTGTAGGTACAGCACCCAATGCAATATTCATCGTGCCCGTACCATTATTTTTAACATAATAGGTAGCGGTCTTGTCTTCGTTGATGAAGCCCCAAACATTAGTGGCAGAAGTGCCAGCGTCCACAGTGCAGCCCTCATTGCTATACATAGCGAACTTCGGGTCATTGTCATCGTAGTTGAAGCCTGCAATAGCATTTACGTAAGCATAGTAGCCAACAAGACGGATGCGATTCACTGTAGCAGGAATATCTTCAATCTCAACAACAGTGAATTCGGAATTATTAAGTACGTCAGTGCTCAACTGCTTGCTATAGGTCCAATCGCTGGTCTCGGTGTTATAACCTTCTACCTTGACATAATAGCTTGCATAGTTAGATGACAACTTAGCGCTGATAGCCAACTTCTGTCCGACAGCAACAGTCAGTTTCGGAGAAACAAGCTTCGATGAACTGCTGGTAGCATAGGCAGCACCATTGCTGATGCTCCATGAGGTATTCTCCCAGTTGGAAGGCAGCGCTGTAGTCATAGTCTCAAACATCTGCTCACTGTCAGCCACATAGCCCTTCACGGTGAAAGTCTTAGAGCCAACTCCTGTACCTCCGACCGTTACAGTACCTGTCTGCGCACCTAATGCCGTTGTCTTCAGAGTTACGGTAAACGTAGCAGTACCACCGTTAGCAGCAATCACGGAAGCATTATCGGCAACAGAAACCTCAAAGTTGCTGTTGTCACAAGTCACTGACAGACCGCTCAACTGAGCCTCACCAGCATTAGTGATAGTATAAGCTTCAGAAGGAGTATTGGCATTAACCATACCGAAGTTCTTTGTGGTGCCTTCAGCGGCAAACTCCATGACAGGTTCACTAACGGTTGTGAAACCATAGAAGCGACGGATGGCGACGCGAGAACCATTGAACTTCACTTTTACTTTTTCCCCAGCCACGCCAGGAATAGCAAATGCCTTCCAGTTGTTATAGGAAAGACCATCAACAGCCGTAGCTGCAGTCCATTCACCATCGCCGACCTTGAAACTATAAGTCAAAGAAGCCGCATTGTACTGATTAGTAGCCTGAGCCTCGATAAGCATCGTTTCATCAGAGCCAATGGTATAAGTCTGCGAAATCAAGTCGGAGGCAGTGCTTGAGCTATTCTGTACATAGCTGTTAGCCGTAACAGTCCAGCTGCCCTTCTCCCAACCTGCAGGCAGGTCACTGAGCGAAGTCATGTTGATGTCGTTCATTGAGCCAGCCACAGCACCATTAGCGTTAACGGTTAAGGTACCCAAAGTGCCATCGGTGTCATGGTTCTTTGCAGTCACAATAATTACATCATTGTGAAGTCCTTCTGTAACATCCATAGTAATTGTTACCTTTGCTACTTCGTCTGCTGTCAAGGCAGCATCGTCAACATCAACGGTAAAGCCAGAAGGTGTGTTAACAGTCAAATCAATCTGACCCGTACCTTTGTTCTTAATGTAGTACATCTGCTCTTGCTGTTCTGTGATGAAGCCGAAGCTCTTATTCACCTCAGCATTTAAACTGGAAGTACAAGCCTCATTGCTATAGAGAGCCAAAACGGGGTCCGCAGCGTAGGTATAGCCATTGAAAGCATTCATGTAGACGTCTTCACCAGTAATCTTAAACTTATATGTTCCTGCTGGGATAGAGTTGATAGTGACCAGTTGGAAATCAGATGTGGTCAGACCGTTATTAGCATAGTTGCAGGTGATGGCATCAAAGGCCGTCCAGTTCTCGCCATTGTCTGAAGAGCCTTCAATCTTCAAGTAACCTGAGCTCCAATTCAACTTGAGGTTGACTGCCAGCACTTCGTTTTCTGCTACGACAATTTTTGGAGTTGTGAAATAACGAGAAGTAGAACCAAACTTAACACCAGTTTTAGAATCGTAGGCCACAGTGCCACTTTGAGTCCAACGATTGGGAAGACTAGCAAAGGTCTCAATAATCTTAGTGTCATCGAGCATATAGCCACTCACAGTAATGGTTTGGGGGGCAATGTCGGTACCAGCAACAGTGATAGTGCCCTCCTGTAGACCTGCAACTTCCATCTTAACTTTCACAGTGAGTGTAGCACCAGCAGCAAGTGTATTGGCTATAGTATTTCCCTCTGCATCGGTGATTGCGAAAGCATTGTTGTCGGAAGTAATCGTCATATCATTCAGTGCTGCGCCACCCTCGTTGCGAACTGTGAAGGTCAGTGTCTGGGCAGCGGCGTCGGAAACGAGGCCGAAGTCATGACTGGTTTCTGACAGCACGATGACAGGAATGGAGGGAGCTTCCAGACCGTAAATAGCATCAATATCTACGTACTGTGCAGTAATCTTCACAAATTTTGCCTCTGCAGGGATTGTGAAGGTAGCGGTCTGCCAAGCATCGGTGCCGAAACTGCTAAGAGCCTCTCCACTCTGTGTGTAGCCGCCGTCGATAGCTGTAGCCGTGTAGACAGCAAGTGTGGCAGCGGCGTTGTTAGCTTTGTAACGCAGTGTCAGAACTTCTCCGGCCGACATAATTTCGCTGGTGATGATTGAAGCCGACGAGCTGCCAATGGTGGCATAGCCAGCAGCATTCACACTCCAACCACTTTCCAGCGTCCAAGCTGCGGGCTTGGGGTTATTATCGTCGAAATCAACAAAAATCTTATCCATATTACGGACAATAGCCTTCACAGGAATCACCACGGGGTCAGAGCCAGTACCTGTTACAGTAATCATACCACTATAGGCACCCGGTGTTGCGGTGTTGACCGTAATCGTAATTTCTGTGCTTCCCTTGGCATCAATGCTGGGCAGTGCACCTGTAGTCGACAAAGTAATAGCTGCATCACCACTATATGATACATTAGCATCGGTTAATGCTACGTTACCATTGTTCTTTATCGTAAACGATGCAGTATTATTTGCAGATGTGGAGGATAGGAAGCCGAAGTCGTATGCAGCGTCAGACAAAACTTGCATCTTGGCTGCAGAAGTCTGAGGCATGGAGGTGATTGTCATTTTGGGAAGAAAGCCCTGTGGATTAATTGACGTGCCATATCCTCCCATTGAAGCACCACTTGCATCAACACCTGTCCATGTAGTCGTTACATACTGATTGCCTCCTGTTTGTTTGAATCCAATAAGTATGTTACCCCCAGAATAATCAAATCCTTCTTCCAAGGCAATTGTCATCTTTCCATCAGTAATAGCAAGGATTCCACTATAAACTTTCTCCATCGTTGAGAAGTCTGAGAGAGAAGATATTGATGCACTCTCAATCTCTGTTAAATAAACATCAAACGTATTTCTGGCTAGATAACCAGCATTATTTTCAGTTCCATAGAATACCATCTTGGTAATCCGTCTTCCATCCAACGATGTAAGACTTGCTCTAGGCAAAACAAACTGACTTTGCACCGTACCTTCATCCAAATAATAGCCATAGATAGGTATATATCCATTTGTTTTTGTACCTTCATTAATAGTTGTGAGTATAGCAGCTGATGGTGTAAAACTTATCTCATCACTCCAATTACTATAGTTACCACTTCCATAGTCGGCACGGATACGAGCATAATAAGTTTGTTCAGCTGTAAGCCCCTCTAAAGTATAGGGGTTGGTCGTAACCGTAACAGGCGAAACGCTCTCTACATCGAAACCTGTGCTAGTTGAATATGCAATCTGCCAAGCAGTCTCTTCACCACCCGAAGTCCAAGAAAAGCTGGCTGTTGTTGAT
>JAEEGL010531769.1_pt1 | contig 13108 bp, 10 predicted proteins | sample 9134231 | NCBI WGS metagenome assembly JAEEGL01 (sample SAMN16246548, study PRJNA631951) | gut metagenome | biome: gut microbiome; feature: rumen; material: fiber-attached | host: Bos | place: Iran: Karaj | collected 2018-10 | reverse complement strand
TGATGTTACATACGGAACGATCGTATATCAGGAACAGGTAATGCAGATTTTCCGTGAACTTGCCGGATATTCTCTCGGCGCCGCGGATATGGTACGTCGTGCCGTTGCGAAGAAACAGGCGGACGTGCTTGCCGAACAACGTAAGTATTTCCTTTACGGATCGGACGGAACAGACGGCGGCTCAAAATGCGACGGCTGCCTGAAACGCGGCATCAGCGAGGCAGCCGCAAACGCCATATTCGACGATATGGCTTCGTTCGCCTCCTATGCATTCAACAAATCGCATTCCGCCGCATATGCGCTGGTTACCTATCAGACAGCGTGGCTGCGCTGTTATTATCCCCAGGAATTTATGGCCGCCATGCTTACGAGCGTACTGGATAACACGGATAAAGTGGTTGGGTATATAAACGAGTGTCAGGCAAATCTCGGCTTTAAGGTCCTGCCGCCGAGCGTAAACGAATCCATGGAAACGTTTACCGTAGTTGGGGAAAACATCCGCTTCGGTCTGCTGGCGATCAAAAATCTCGGCAGCGGCGTAATCAATACCATCCTTACGGAACGTGAAGAGAACGGCCCGTTTGAAAGCTATTATTCATTCTGCAAGCGCTGTTATGGCAAAGATTTTAACCGCCGTTCGCTTGAAAACATGATAAAAAGCGGCGCGCTGGATTGCTTCGGTCTCAATCGTAACCAAATGCTGCAGATGATCGACGATATTCTCGGTCAGCTGGACGGAGAGAAAAAGAATAAAATTGAAGGACAGATCGGTTTCTTTGATCTTAACGCAGCACTGGCTGCAGCGGTAGAGATCCAGGCGCCGGACGTACCGGAACTCTCGCCGAAAGAGCGTTTGCAGGGAGAAAAAGAAACGACGGGTATTTATATGTCGGGGCATCCGATCGCGGAATACACGGAACTCAGCCGACTGCTTCACTGTGCAAAGACTTCGGATATCATTGCCTCGTCCCTTACGGAGCCGGATTCTCCTTATCAGGACGGCGACGAGGTCCGTATTCTCTGCATCCTTTCCACCGTCCGCAAGAAAATCACTAAAAACAATACGACGATGGCATTCTTAAGTCTTGAGGATGTTTACGGTGGCGTGGAGTGCCTTGTGTTCCCCAAGATGTATGATAAGATCGGTCAGTATCTGATAGAAGACGATATCGTATTATTGACGGGCAAAGTTTCACTTAAGGACGACGAGGTGCCGAAGCTGTTATGCGAGGACGTCATTCCGGAAAACGAGATCCCCGAGGACGAATTGATTTTAAGAAATTATAAGGTCCCGGAGCGGGATTATGAGTTAAAGCGCACTGCCGTAAGCATTTACGAAGAATCCGATAACCGTACAGAGCAGAGCGCGTCCGAAAAAGAAGAGCCGGATAATACCGGAAAAGCTGTTAATGCGGTTGTTGCCGCAAATAAAACCGATGCAGCGCCGAAGGAGAATCAATCCGGCAAAACAGCGCATAGGGGTATTTACCTTCGCGTGCCGTCCGCATCGTCTTTGGAATGCGAACGGGCGAAAAAAATGTGCAGTATATTCAGCGGCGCGCTTCCGGTGATCCTGTATTATAACGACAGTAAAATCAAAGATTACAAAAGCGGAATTTCTGCGGAAGCCGAACCCGCACTTGTAAAAGGTCTCGTTAAGCTTTTGGGCGAGCAGAATGTAGTTGTGCGCAAATAAAAAACTATTGACTTTATTTGATAAAAATAATACTATTATTAAAAAAGATGCTTATTCGATGGAGGAAGTTATGAAAACCATTGCTGTATTGACAAGCGGCGGCGACGCTCCCGGTATGAACGCCGCGATCCGCGCCGTAGTTAGAACCGGATGTGAAAACGGCGCAAAAGTCCTCGGGATCCGTCGCGGATATGCCGGACTTATGAAAGGCGATATGTTCGAGATGAACCTTCGCAGCGTTTCCGATATCATTCATCGGGGAGGAACGATGCTTTATTCCGCCAGAAGCAAGGAATTCTGCACGGAGGAAGGTATGCAGAAAGCCATTGAGGTTTGCAAGGAAGCCGGGATCGAAGGCATTGTTGTGATCGGCGGCGACGGTTCGTTCCGCGGGGCAAGGGATTTAAGCCTCCGCGGGATCAATTGCGTCGGCGTGCCCGGTACCATCGATAACGATATCGCCTGCTGCGATTATACGATCGGCTACGATACTTGCCTTAACACCATTATGGATATGGTGGACCGCATCCGTGATACCACCGAATCCCACGACCGTTGCTTCATTGTAGAGGTTATGGGACGGCACGCGGGATATCTGGCGCTCAATGCCGGTATAGCAGTAGGCGCAACCTCCATTCTGATTCCTGAAATCGAATTCAGTATTCAGAGAGACATTATAGACCGTATGCGCAGAACGCAGAAAACTGGCAAGGAGCATTTTATTATCGTTGTTGCAGAGGGCGTAAACGATAAGCTCGAGGCGCAGGGCATCAACGGCGTTTCCGCGCTGGCAAAATACATTGAACACAACCTCGGCGTGGAATCACGCGCATCCGTTCTCGGGCACGTTCAGCGCGGCGGTTCTCCTTCGTGCAAAGACAGAGTTGTTGCAAGCCAGATGGGCAGTTATGCCGCGCATCTTCTGTTGAACGGCATCGGCAACCGTGTTGTGGCGATGCAGAAGGAACAGATTCTTGATTACGATATTTTTGAAGCGCTGAATATGACGAAACACATAGATCTTTCGCTTTACGATACCGCGATGGAGATCTCCATCTGATCGTGTGAACAGAGTATAAACCTTTTATGTTGTTTTTGTTACATATATAGACATTTCATATTGTCTTAAATATAATTAATTAAAAAAAGTAAAGGAAGATGAGAGAATGAAAACCGTATTTTTGACCGGCGGATCCGGCAACATGGGTTGGGCAGCGTTTCAGGAGCTGTATAAACATAAAGACATAAAAATCAATTTCCTTGCAAGACCAAGCGAAAAGAACAAGGACCTTTTAATGCCTTATATGGGCAAAAAAAACGTTGAAATCATCTGGGGCGATTTCCTTGATTACGAGGCGATCTTAAAAGGCATTACCGGTGTGGATTACGTACTGCATATCGGCGGTATGGTTTCTCCCGCGGCGGATTATAAACCCTATTCAACCCGTAAGGTGAACGTGGGCGCGGCAGAGAATATCTGCAAAGCGATCCTCGCACAGCCGAACGCGGATGATATCAAGGTATGTTATATCGGTTCGGTTGCCGAAACAGGCGACCGCAATACTCCTATCCATTGGGGCCGCTGCGGCGATCCGATCAAAATCTCCGTATACGATCATTACGCTATTTCCAAGGTTATGGCGGAGAGAGTATTTGTTGAAAGCGGCATCAAGCACTGGGTGGTAATGCGTCAGTCCGGCATTCTGTATCCCGCCATCCTGCACAATATGGAGCCCATCATGTACCACGTTCCTCTTAACGGCATGCTGGAGTGGTGTACCGTTGAAGACGCGGGGCGACTGATGTGCAATTTCGTTACCGAGGATCTTCCGGAAGAGTTCTTCCGACGTTTCTATAACATCGGTTCCGGCAAAGAGTACCGTCTTACGAACTTTGAATTTGAAGAACTGCTTCTCGGATGTATCGGCCTCGGCTCACCGAAGAATCTGTTCGATCCCAACTGGTTTACCGTAAAGAACTTCCACGGTCAGTATTATGCGGACGGCGACGTGCTGGAATCCTATCTGCATTTCCGTGCCAATCTGCCCGTAAAAGACTATTTCGATCATCTTGCGCAACAGGTGGAATTCTATTACCGGATCCCCAAAATGCTGCCCTTCAAAAAGCCGATCGCCGTTGCCGCTAAGCCCTTTATGAAAAAGATCGCGCTTACGCCGAAATGGGGCACGCTGGATTGGGTAAAAACAAAAGATCCGGTACGTATGTCCGCGTATTTCGGTTCCTATGAGGAATACCTGAAGATTCCGTCCAAATGGGAGGATTTCCGTTTGGAAAGCCCCGATAAGAGCAACGAGGCCGCCGGTAAATATAAGCTTTCGCACGGATACGACGAAGAAAAGCCCAAGAGCGAGCTGGACATTGAGGATATGAAGGCTGCCGCCGCGTTCAGAGGCGGCGAATGCCTCAGCGATTCCATGGAGAAGGGCGATCTCGTTACCAAGCTGAAGTGGAAGTGCGGCTGCTGCGGCGCTGAATTCGAAGCAAGTCCTAATCTGATACTTCTGGGCGGTCACTGGTGCCCCGAGTGTTATCTGCCCGAAAAAACCTGGAATTACGACGAGATCGCAAAGACGAATCCTTTCTTCGCCCAGGTTTGGTATACGAACCATACCAAGGAAGAGCATAACGTATATCACTTCGACGATATCTTTGCCGGTTGGGAAAAGAAATAATAAAGATACTCTTGACAAGAGTTTATCGTTGTGTTAAATTATTAAAAACGATAGAGGTGCACCCGAAATCAGTACTTCGCATCTTAAAGCAGCCAATGCCGCGAAGGAAAGGTGACGGTGCCGAAACGGGAACGGCGGCGCGTTCCTTGTTGGCAGCTCAGAGAATATCTGTTCTGCTGTCGCATTAACAATGCGGAGCGCTATTCGTCATAGTTTATAATTTGCTATGTTGAACGGATATTCGCATTTTTATAAGCGAGTATCCGTTTTTCGGTAAAAAAGAAAAGGATGGTTGATAAATAATGAGAAATACGATATTTGAAGGCGCAGCTACCGCGATCGTTACTCCGCTCACCGAAAAAGGCGTTGATTATGAGAGTTTCGGAAAACTTATCGATTGGCAGATAGATAATGGGATAGATGCAATCGTTGTTGCAGGTACCACAGGAGAAGGCTCCACGCTGACGGATGAGGAACATAAAGAAGTTATCAGCTATTGCGTTAAAAAAACGGCGAACCGGGTCCCTGTGATCGCGGGTACCGGATCGAACGATACGGCTTATGCCATAGACTTAACGGCTTATGCCTGCGACGCAGGTGCGGACGGCGTGCTGCTCGTAACGCCTTATTATAACAAGGCGACCCAGAACGGACTGATCCGTTCCTTCGCGGCGATTGCCGATGCTGCAACAAAGCCCTGTTTTTTATATAACGTCCCCAGCCGTACCGGATGCAATCTTTTACCGAAAACCATCGCGGCACTCGCGGAGCATCCGCGTATTACCGCTTTGAAGGAAGCCTGCGGCAATATTTCGCAGATCGCAGAAACCGCGGCGCTCTGCGGAGATAAAATAGATATATATTCAGGCAACGACGATCAGATCGTCCCCGTAATGTCTTTGGGCGGCAAGGGAGTGATTTCGGTTTTATCCAATATCATGCCGGCGGAAACCTCACAAATGTGCAGATATTATCTTTCCGGCAACGTAAAAGAAGCAGCGCGGATGCAGCTGAAATATCTTCCGCTTATCAACGCGCTGTTCAGTGAAGTAAATCCGATTCCTGTGAAGGCCGCGGTCGCTGCTATGGGCTTCGGTGAGGACTGCTTGCGGTTGCCTTTAACGCCGATGGAAGACGATCACCGTAAAGTACTGTTTGATTTGATGCGGGAGCAGAACCTGATTGCCTGAAAGAGGTGGACGTAATGAAGATCCTTATAAGCGGCATCAACGGTTTTATGGGCAAGGAGGTTTATAAGCTTTGCGCCCGGAGCGAACAGTACGAAGCTGTTGCAGGTGTAGATATTCACAGTGACGTGAGCTCGACAGTGCCTACGTATGCGGATTTCGGTTCCGCGCCGTCGGATGTTGACTGTATTATAGATTTTTCTCATTTTTCATTGACCGAACAGCTTCTGGCCTATGCAACGAAGTACCGCATTCCGCTTGTTCTTGCAACGACCGGCCAGTCGGAAACACAAAAGGAACTTATCCGTGAGGCATCGGAGCAGATCCCGCTGTTTTATGCTGCTAATTATTCTATGGGCGTAGCGCTCCTGATCGAGCTTGCCAAGCAAACTGCTGCGGCATTCCCGGATGCGGACATCGAAATCATAGAAATGCATCATAACCGTAAGGTGGATGCGCCGAGCGGAACTGCTCTCGCAATATTTGAAGCGATCCGTACCGTTCGGCAAAACGCCGTAAAAAAGCTCGGCAGAGGAGGTGCTTGCAAAAGAACGCCGGAAGAGATCGGGATCCATGCCGTTCGCATGGCGAATATCGCCGGGATTCATGAGGTGATCGTTGGAACGGCGAATCAAACGATCACTTTAAAGCACGAAGCGCATAACCGCGCAGTGTTTGCGGAAGGCGCGCTTTCCGCCGCGGATTTTCTTGTAAAACAAAAACCCGGTTTATATAAGATGACCGATCTGATCAATAACTGAAAAGGGGAGCGATTTATTGTGAAATTGGCGATTTACGGTTACGGTAACCTTGGACGCGGTGTGGAATGCGCCGTAAAACAAAATCCAGACGCGGAGCTTGTTGCGGTGTTTACAAGGCGCGATCCTGCCGCGGTATACACCCTTACGGGAGTTCCCGTATATAAAGCCGACGATATCCTTTCGTTTAAGGATAAAATCGACGTTGTCATTATATGCGGCGGCAGCGCGACAGATCTTCCGAAGATGACGCCGTCCCTTGCCAAGCATTTTAACGTCGTAGACAGTTTTGATACGCACGCGAATATCCCGGTTCATTTTGAAAACGTGGATGCCGCGGCGCGAAATAACCGCAATATCGCGTTGATTTCCGCAGGTTGGGACCCGGGAATGTTTTCTATCAACCGTGTTTACGCCTCTGCGATATTGCCGGACGGCGCAGATTATACGTTTTGGGGGCGCGGCGTAAGCCAGGGGCATTCGGATGCGATTCGAAGAATCAAAGGCGTGAAAGATGCGCGTCAATATACCGTTCCCGTGCAGGAAGCCGTAAACGCCGTGCGAAACGGAGAAACGCCCATCCTTACCGCACGGCAGAAACATACAAGGGAATGTTATGTGGTTGCGGAAGACGGCGCGGATACGGCAGCTATAGAGCGGGAAATCATAACGATGCCGAATTATTTTGCCGATTACGATACAACGGTTAATTTTATCTCCGAAGAAGAACTGCACAAGAACCACGCCGGAATCCCTCACGGCGGCTGTGTGATACGTACGGGCAAAACCGGTCTTAACAAAGAGTGCACGCACGTAATAGAATACAGCTTAAAACTTGATTCCAATCCGCAGTTTACCTCAAGCGCATTAGTCGCTTTTGCACGCGCGATATACAGAATGCACGGCAGGGGAGAAATCGGGTGTAAAACGGTTTTGGATATCGCCCCCGCAGATCTTTCGCCTTTCAGCCCTGAAGAGCTGCGCGCACACATGCTTTAAAAAGGAAACGTTTATGGACGAAAAATATTTGATTTGTGATAATATCTCATCAAATAAGGATGGGGAACTGTTATTTGCAGGACAGAATGTATCATTGCTTGCAAAACAATACGGTACGCCCCTATATCTTATGGATGAAGCGCTTATCCGGCTGCGCTGCAGAACGTATATCTCTGCGCTTAACGAAGCGTTCAACGGCAGGGCAAAAGCGCTGTACGCCTCAAAAGCCGCGTCATTTAAGCGTTTATACCAAATCATGCGTGAAGAAAATATGGGCGTTGACGTAGTATCTTCCGGTGAAATATGCACAGCCGTAAAAGCAGGCTATCCGCTTGAAGACGCATATTTTCATTCAAACAATAAAACAGACGAAGATATTGTATACGCTATGCGCAATGGCGTAGGCTATTTTGTCGTTGATAATGAGGATGAGCTACGCGCCCTGCAGAATACAGCCGCAGAAATGGGGTTGAGTCAAAAGATCCTTTTGCGCATCACACCCGGGATCGACCCTCATACGTACGCTGCGGTTGCAACCGGCAAGGTGGATTCAAAATTCGGCAACGCCATTGTAACAGGTCAGGCCGAAGCGATCACTCAGCTGGCCCTTACGCAGAAAAACCTTGTGTTGAAAGGTTTTCACTGCCATGTAGGTTCTCAGGTGTTTGATTCCGGCGTTTATCTGCGCGCGGCCGACGTGATGCTCGATTTTATTGCGGATATATATAACAAGACAGGATTCCTTGCGGAAGAACTGGATCTCGGCGGCGGATACGGCGTAAGATACGTCTGTGATCAGCCGGTCATCGATATTGCGGAAAATATAAAGGAAGTAGGAGTGTTTATCCGCAGTAAATGCGATGCGCTACGGATACCGGTTCCGGTTATCGCTATGGAGCCGGGCAGAAGCATCGTTGCGGACGCAGGAATGACGGTATATACGGTTGGGTCCGTTAAAAGGATTCCCGGCTATAAGAATTACGTTTCGGTAGACGGAGGCATGACGGATAACATCCGGTACGCGCTTTACGGATCTCCTTATACGATCCTTCCCGTATCCGATAAGGCAGAAAAAAGCGATATGCTGTGTTCCGTTGTAGGCAGATGCTGTGAAAGCGGAGATATTATTCAGGAAAACGTACATCTCCCGTCCGGTATCAAAAGAGGCGATCTTTTGGCTTGCCTTACGACCGGCGCGTATCATTATTCCATGGCGTCCAATTACAACAGGATCGGCAGACCGCCCGTCATCATGCTTTATGAAAACGCCTCCTATGTTGCGGTAAAAAGGGAAACACCCGAAGAATTAACAAGGCTTGATGTGTAATGCATCAAGCCTTGTCGTTATATAAATATGGATCATAATGCAGAACAACCGTAACTGTTAACAAGCGCGGTTATTTTTACTCCCTTTTTGCACAGCGGGCACTGCGCGGAAGGGCCGGAAACATATCCTTCAAGATCGTTTGGATTGAATATAGAGTTTACCGGGATCCCACCGTATTCGTTCATCGTAGCAAAAATGGAGCAGATGCCGATTGGCGTGCCGCCGTAATAACGCACAGCCTCCAATGCCGCATTGGCGGTAGCTCCCGTAACCACGGAGGCAGCAAGTACAAGAACCGCCTTGCCCTGAATCATGGAAACGATATTATCTCGGAAATACAGCTGTCTGCCGGTAATCTCCTCAGGCGCGAGTACATAAATATCGTTTCCCGCATTTACGTGGTAACGGTTGCCGGAAGTAAGGATGCGCGCAAGACATGTGCCGATTACTTCGGTCCCGTCCAGACAAAGAACCGTATCTACGGCTGTTGTGTATTTGATATGCTCAGCAAGTGCGTCCGCAACAGCGTCCGCTTCGTGCAGATTTGATTTGTTGGATGCGATATCGATATAATAATTCATGTGGCTGTGAGAAGTAGCAAAATGCCCGCGATAAATACTTAAATATAAATCACGTTTACTGGTATGGATCCTCTGGCATTCACCAAGCGGCATAAAACCCCTCCGATCATCTGTCTTGACTCAATAATATCATCGTTTTTCAAAAAAAACAAGTCCCGCGGAGAACATCTTTTTATATTGACGGAACGGGAATATATGTTAAAATAGAACCAGCTCATTTTATCGGAGGAAACAAAATGCGTTATTTACCGGAACTGTTAACAACGAATCAAGGCATTCAGGTAACGGATGAAGCCGGCATGCGTCTGCGCCGTTTGGAATTGCTGCATGTTTTGCAAGAGAACGCTTACGGCAGATATCCCGCAAAAACGCCTGTAACCGGGAAACTGATCCATGAAACTGAAAAGTGCTGCAGCGGAGACGCCCGCGAACTTACATACGAAATAAGCTGCCTTTTCGCCGAAAATGCATTTTCATTTCCCTTCAAGCTGTTTTTACCAAACGGTAAAAGAGATATGCCGCTGATTATCGTAATCAATTTCCGTCCGTCGCCTTACGACGAATATATCCCGGTTGAGGAGATCATAGATAACGGTTTTGCGCTCGGTCATATCTATTACGGCGATATAACAGAGGATAACGGCGATTTTGCAAACAAACTTGCGGCGTTTTTTCCGCGCACGTCAAGCGGCAGCGATCCGGGAAAAATAACCATGTGGGCATGGGCGATCAGCAGAACTCTGGATTTCGTTTTAACATTGGAGCTTCCGATCAACCGAAATATGATAGGCGTTATCGGCCATTCACGCCTCGGAAAAACAGCGCTGTGGTGCGGCGCGAACGACGAACGGTTCAACTATGTTTGTTCCAATGATTCAGGCTGTATGGGCGCCGCGTACGCAAGAAGCTACCACGAGGGAGGGGAACCGATATCTTCCATCACCAGGGTATTCCCTTACTGGTTTTGCGAAAACCTCCAAAAGTATAAAGACGACGTCGGTGCTATGCCTTTTGACCAGCATTATTTATTGGCTGCCATCGCTCCGAGGCGTGTATTGGTGAACAGCGCAAGCAAGGATGATTGGGCCGATCCCGTATCGGAACAGAATTCCTGTATCGCTGCGTCTGACGCATGGCTTTTGTATAAGCGCAGAGGATACTGCGGAGAAAAGCGGCCGTATGGGGAAAACGACGGCTGTCTGACCGGAGATATTGGTTATTATAAACGTTCCGGTGTGCATTTTCTCGGCAGAAAAGACTGGTTGCATTTTATGGGGTTTATGAAAGATCATCAAGAATGACGCAAAAAGACGGCAAAATGCTTGAATTACACAAATCGATTCAGTATAATAAATTAAAAGAAAAATATGAGGTGAAAGAACATGTATCTCGGCATTATCAACGGATGGGAAGAGGGACATTTTAAGGCCGTAAAAGAACTCGGACTTCAGGCGGTAGAATACTGTATCAATTACAATTACGATTCCGCCGAAGTATTGGCAAGAGCGGATGAGATCAAGGAGAATTCCGAAAAATACGGGATCAAGGTCGGTTCTATCGGAAGATGGGGTATGCGCAGGCTGGACGATAACGGAAACGCGATTTCTGAAGCTTTGCAGCATGATAAAAACCTGATCGATCTTGCGTACCGTGTTGGATGCCCGGTATTCAACGTGGGATGCAACGCCGTGGAAGGAAAATCCTTTTACGAAAACTGTCAGTTTGCAATACTTTATTTCGGAACGCTGCTGGAGTACGCAAAAGGAAAAAACGTAAAAATCGCCGTCTATAACTGTGATTGGGAAAACTTCGTATATAATGATAAAGCATGGGCGGTAGTTCTGAGCGCACTGCCTGAGCTCGGAATTAAATTTGATTCTTCACATTCAATCAATCGCGGCGAGGATTATCTGCGTGTCCTGTGCGACTGGAAAGACCGCGTATATCACGTGCATATCAAAGGTAATCTGCGGATAGCCGGTGAGACATACGACGATTCCCCCGCGGGGCTGGACACTACGAATTGGAACGCGATCATGTCGCTGCTTTATATCGCGAATTATAACGGCATGCTCTCGATTGAACCGCATTCCGGCAACTGGCGCGGAGCGAAGGGGCAATGGGCCGTCCGGTATACCATCGATTATATGCGTCCGTTCATTATGCCGGAAGGCATTGTATTTGCCGACGATGTATATATGCCGTAAATATGAATAGCTCATTATTTGAAAAATTCAAAAAGTTTGTTTTCCCGGCGTTCTATATCGCAGCTGCGGCAGCGATCTGTTTGGTTTTGATACAGATAAAACGCGAAGTAAAAAAGACGGCGCCGGAGCATTCGCAGACGGCGGAATTCACCGACGGCGGCGAAATATCATCGGTGGAGTATAATACCGAGGTCTCTCCGGGGTACGTGGATTATATACCAACCGATAAGACTGCCGCAGTACAGCTGATGTGTGAAAAGCTGAACATTATGTCTGTTGAAAACCGCACCAAAACAAGCATTGACAAAAGTGTGGAATTTACCGATGTAAACCTGGAAATAGCAGAAAAAGGACAAAAACTGAAAACGATTTCCGACGCGGTAAATAAATATATGCCGGATGCGGAATATGATTACAGCGAATTAACAGGCGGTATCCTTACGGATACGCAGAAGTTGGCCTCACCGCAGGATTATAACGTAATTATGAGTGAAGACGCCGTATTAACGTTGTCGTTTAACTACGGTAAAGCCGAAGCGCAGAAGCTATGCGATCCGTCAGCGCAATTCTTTATTTCGGCAGTTCAAAACGATCTGAAAGAGCTTTTAACCGTAAAAGATGAATCCGTTTATGTAAACGGCGCGCAGGTGATCGCACATATAAACGAACACAGCGGGTTGCTGTATTCTTTTGAGGTCGCCGTTAATTACATCTGTATTTGCGAAACGTCGTTTTCGGGCATGGGTATGCAAAAAGTTTCCTTTAACGTCACAGAGCGCACGATATATGCGTTTGAGAGGGAAGGTATCTATTTTGCTGATAAGAAAGTAGTCCTTTCTCACGGTGACGATTTTGTATTCCGTGTGGATATTCATTTGCCGGCCGGTTATGAAAATGAACCTTACGATCTGACCTTCCGTTCTTCCGCCCCGGATATTCTTCGTATCGATCCCGTTTCGGGAAAGGCTACTGCGCTTGCCGTGAGCGAAGAGAGCTTAGACGTTGTTGCGATCCTGAGCTTTAAGAACCGGTTAAAGGTTTATCAGGATATCTGTGAGGTTAGCGTGAAAAACGCAGCCCCGTAATAACATCGGCAGAAAACAGTTTATATTATCTGAATAAAAAAGGCGCCGTTCGGCGCGATCACTTAGGGATTTCATTGCCACAGCGGCGCAATTATTTGTGAAATACTTCGTTATAGGGGTCGGATATCCGTCAGGATTATCCGACCCCTACGCCTTGTTTTATTTGTACTTATCCAGGATTACAATATCCTTGCCTTTTTTTGATTTCCCGCCGATCTCCCTTACGGCGAATTTCCCGTATCCGCGTACGGAAAACCGGTCGCCGGGTTTCAGAAGCCTTTCGGGCTTTTCACATAACACACTGTTAACATACAGCTTTTTTTCTCGAATCAATAAATCTGTTTTCGTACGCGACAGATTACAGGCCGCGCTCGCCAGACAGTCGGTCCGCAGAGAAGAAACCGTTAAACGAAGCTCTTCGGTTTGAAACAGTTTTCCGTCCGGAATTCCATCGCATACGGAAATACAAATGTCGTTGTGCCGTATCGTATGAAGATTATCGGTTATATAATCTGCGATTTTGTCTGTGCAGAACACAAATGCCGTATCCGCACGAATAACGATGTCTCCGATAC
>JAEEGL016554457.1_pt1 | contig 13109 bp, 9 predicted proteins | sample 9134231 | NCBI WGS metagenome assembly JAEEGL01 (sample SAMN16246548, study PRJNA631951) | gut metagenome | biome: gut microbiome; feature: rumen; material: fiber-attached | host: Bos | place: Iran: Karaj | collected 2018-10 | reverse complement strand
TTTACCAGCTTGACTTTGAGATGGCATTTGCAACACAGGAAGATGTATTTAAGGTAGGAGAGGAAGTTCTTTCAGCAGCATTTAAGAAGTTTGCACCTGAGGGAGCAGTAGTTACAGAGGCTCCGTATCCTATTATCAGCTATAAAGAGGCTATGCTTAAGTACGGTACAGATAAGCCGGATCTTAGAAACCCTCTTGAGATTATTGATGTTACTGAGTTCTTCTCAAGATGTACATTTAAGCCATTCCACGGCAAGACTGTAAGAGCTATCAACGTTCATGCTAAGCTTTCTAAGGGACAGCATGAGAAACTACTTAAGTTCGCACAGGGCATCGGTATGGGTGGACTTGGCTACCTTGAGATCTTAGAGGATATGACTTACAAAGGCCCTATCGATAAGTTTATTCCGGATGATATGAAGACTGAGATTGCAGACCTTGCAGGACTTAAGGCTGGCGATACCATTTTCTTCATCGCAGACAAGGAAGAGCTTGCTAACATTTATGCAGGTCAGATTAGAAATGAGCTTGGTTCAAGACTTGATCTCATTGAGAAGAACGCTTATCGTTTCTGCTACATTAACGATTTCCCAATGTATGAGTACGATAAGGAACTTAAGCAGTATATATTTACGCACAATCCATTCTCAATGCCACAGGGCGGCTTAGAGGCACTTAATACCAAGAAGCCTGATGAGATTCTTGCTTATCAGTATGATATCGTATGTAACGGTGTTGAGCTTTCGAGCGGCGCCGTACGTAACCACGATATGGAGATCATGGTCGAAGCGTTCAAGATCGCAGGCTATGATGAGGAAGTTCTTCAGAACAAGTTTGGAGCTTTGTATCAGGCATTCCAGTTCGGTGCTCCTCCGCATGCGGGAATGGCGCCCGGTGTTGACCGTATGATCATGCTTCTTAAGAATGAAGAAAACATCCGTGAAGTCATCGCATTCCCGATGAGCGGATCTGCGCAGGATCTGATGTGCAATGCGCCGAATGAAGTGACGGAGCAGCAGCTTCGCGAGGTGCATATTAAAGTTCGTGATTAAATCTGCTTAGCACTCGTCACAAAGCATTTATCGCAGGCACGCTTTCGTTAGTTTCGCTTCCTCACGTTACTAGGCTCGTGGAAAACCTCGCCAAGTAACAAGGAGCTCAAACTACCTGCTTATAAATTGCTTTGTGCCTCGTGCCAATAGAGATAACGCCTTAATGAGGGTTAAAAATGGCAAATATAATTTCAGATGAGACAATTGAGTATGTCGGAATACTTGCGAAGCTGGAGCTCTCTGATGAAGAGAAGGAAGCTGCAAAATCCGATATGGGCAGGATGCTCGATTATATCGACATGCTGGGTGAACTTGATACGGACAATGTAGAGCCGATGTCGCACGCATTCCCCGTACAGAACGTGTTCAGGGAAGATGTTGTGACGGGTACGGATATCCGTGATCAGATACTTGCGAACGCGCCGGAAGAAAAGAACGGCATGTTCGTGGTTCCGAAGACATTTGATTGATATAAGACCAATAAAGGACAGATACAGATATGAGCAGTATCACAAGTTTAGATGCCCTGACACTGGGCAGACAGATAGCATCGGGTGAGGTGAAAGTTGCTGAGGCGACGGAAGCTTACCTTAAATCCATAAAAGAGCAGGATGAGAAGTATAACTGCTATGTAACGGTGGATGAAGAAGGTGCGATGAAAACGGCAGCCGATGTGCAGGCGCGTATCGATAAGGGCGAACTTAAGGATTCACCTCTTGCAGGCGTTCCCGTAGCCATCAAGGATAACATGTGCACGGAAGGTCTTCTGACCACATGTTCATCTAAGATTCTCTATAACTTCGTACCCACATTTGAATCGACTGCGGTAACGAATCTGCGCAATTCAGGCGCAGTTATCCTCGGCAAGACCAACATGGATGAATTTGCCATGGGTTCAACCACAGAAACATCATATTTCGGTCCCACGCGCAATCCTGCCAATCCCGATCATGTACCCGGAGGAAGTTCGGGCGGATCAGCGGCTGCAGTGGCAGCAGGTGAATGCGCTTATGCCCTGGGTTCGGATACAGGCGGATCCATCAGACAGCCCGCTTCTTACTGCGGCGTTGTAGGTATCAAACCTACTTACGGAACGGTATCAAGATACGGTCTGATCGCATACGGATCATCGCTTGATCAGATAGGTCCGCTGACTAAAACCGTATCGGATGCAGCGGCTGTTCTTACTGCCATCACAGGTCATGATCCCAAGGATTCAACGTCTGTTGACCGTGAACATGTCAATTACACCAAGTCGCTTACAAAGGACGTTAAAGACATAAAGATAGGTATTCCGAGAGATTACTTCGGAGAAGGATTGGATCCCGAGGTTGCATCAGCTGTGCGTAAGGCTGCGGATGTACTTAAGAGCGCAGGAGCAACGGTTGAAGAGTTTGACTTAAGTCTCGTAAATTATGCGATACCTGCTTACTATACGATAGCAGCGGCAGAAGCAAGCTCAAACCTTGAGAGATTCGACGGTATCAAATACGGATACAGGACCGAAGAATACGCAGGTTTACATAATATGTATAAAAAGAGCCGTTCGGAAGGATTCGGAGCTGAAGTTAAGCGCCGTATCATGCTCGGAAGCTTTGTATTAAGCTCAGGTTATTATGATGCATACTATCTGAAAGCTCTTAAGGTAAAAGCGCTTATAAAGAAGGCGTTTGATGACGCATTTGCAAAATACGACATCATCTTAGGCCCTGTAGCACCTACACCTGCGCCTAAGATCGGCGATTCACTTTCAGATCCGATCAAGATGTATCTGGGAGATATATATACGATATCCGTGAACCTCGCAGGTCTTCCCGGAATCAGCGTTCCCTGCGGAACCTCATCGAACGGACTGCCGATAGGAGTACAGCTCCTTGCAGACTGCTTCAACGAAGAGAAACTGTTCCGCACCGCATACACATACGAGCAGGAGAGATAAACACTTTTATGAAAGCGCCCGTTGAATATAATCCATCGCAGGGACGCTTTCGCTCGATGAATCTTGCTTACGTTGCTAAGCTCGTGGAAAACCTCACTAAGCAACGAGTAGATTCAACGCCCTGCTTATGGAATTATATCCACCGGGCGCTATAAAAGTGATAGATCAATCCGTACGTGAATAGAAAAAGAGGAAATAAAATGTCAGATTACGAAACCGTCATAGGTTTGGAAGTTCATGTGGAACTTGCCACGAAGACCAAGATATTCTGCGGCTGCTCGACCGAGTTCGGCGGAGAGCCCAATACACATACATGCCCTGTATGTACGGGTATGCCGGGTTCGCTTCCGGTACTTAACAAGCAGGTGCTTGAGTATGCCATAGCAGTCGGTCTTGCGACCAATTGTGATATAACCAGGTATTGCAAGTTTGACAGAAAAAACTATTTCTATCCCGACAATCCGCAGAACTATCAGATATCACAGTTATATCTTCCCATATGCCGAAACGGCCACGTGGATATAGAGACCGAGAGCGGTGTTAAGAAGGCTGTCCGCATACATGAGATCCATATGGAAGAGGATGCGGGCAAACTCATCCATGACGAGTGGGATGACTGCTCTTTGGTTGATTTCAACCGTTCGGGCGTGCCGCTCATCGAGATCGTATCGGAGCCCGATATGCGTTCGGCAGAAGAGGTCATTGCTTATCTTGAGAAGCTCCGCATGACGATATCCTATCTTGGAGCGAGCGACTGCAAACTTCAGGAAGGCAGCATGCGCGCGGACGTAAACCTTTCGGTTCGTAAAGCCGGTGAGACAGAGTTCGGCACCCGTACCGAGATGAAGAACTTAAATTCATTTAAGGCCATAGCGCGCGCCATCGCAGGCGAGACCGAGAGACAGATCGATCTCATAGAGGCGGGAGAAAAGGTCATTCAGGAAACCAGACGCTGGGACGATGACAAGGAATGTTCTTATGCGATGAGGAGCAAGGAAGATGCGCAGGATTACAGGTATTTCCCCGATCCCGATCTTGTACCGATCAGGGTATCCGAAGAGATGCTCGATGAGATCAGGGCGCGTGAGCCTGAGTTCCGCGAGGCCAAGATCGTAAGATATAAAGAGGAATTCGGACTCCCCGATAAGGATATACAGATCATCACGGAGAACAAGCATCTGGCTGATATATTTGAGGAGACCGTTGCAACAGGCGCTCCTGCCAAGAAGGTTTCAAACTGGCTCATGGTGGAGACCATGCGTCTGTTAAAAGAGAATAATCTCGATCCGGAAGACATCAGATTCAGCCCCGCTCATCTGGCGGCTCTTATAGATCTTACGGAAAAGAAAACGGTCAATTCCACGGTTGCAAAAGAGATATTTGAGGATATGTTCTCGACAGACTGTGATCCCGTAAAATACGTTGAAGAGCACGGTCTTGCGATGCAGAATGACGAGGGAGCTCTTACAGAGACCATTAAGAAGGTCATAGAAGAAAATCCCCAGTCTGTGGAAGACTATAAGAACGGTAAGGAAAAAGCGATAGGATTCTTAGTCGGACAGACCATGAAAGCAATGCAGGGCAAATGTGATCCCGGCAGCGTTAATACGATCCTTAAGGATCTTTTAAAATAATATATCTTAGGAGAGAATGCAAAATGAGAACGATCAACGAAACAGAGCAGTTAGGAAATGAAACGCATGAAAACACAAACATGCGGGAAGTGATCAGGAAAAGGAGAAGGAGTTTCTTTGCATGCCTTCTTACGATTATCCTTTTGGCTGGGTCATTTTATATCCCCGCTGATGCAAAGGGAACTTCCGATGATTTGCCTTTAAATGTGAATCTGCAGCCCGGAGATATGATATCATGGCAGAATTTAGGCGGAGAATCCGGCGAGTATACAGTGCGCTATATTGTTCCTGAAGATGAATCTGCACAGTTGGATCACTGGGTACTTACCGATTATGTAAAAGAAGACGGCGTCATGAAAGAGATAACTCTGACTGCTGTTATGAGTTCGGGTGCAGATACCACCGGCAGAGTAACGGAATATTTAAGAACATATGGTGACGGCGATGATGACACGGCTGATCACCATCATCATAAAACCGCTGCTACCGTCAGTGCTGCAAAAGTCGAAGAGAAAAAGGTGGAAGTTCCTCCGCACGAACATACTTTTAAGTGGGTGGTAACACGTGAAGCTACCGAGGACCGTGAAGGCGAAGAATCATATAAATGCGAGTGCGGACATGTTGAGTACAGAGTACCGCTCTCTGCAGAAGGCGTATTTATCAAGAACACGATCGACAAGATCAATAAGGCACCCCTTAATTCCACCGTTAAGATCAGTACAAACAGATGGCTGATGTTTAATACCGCAGTTTGTGATGCGTTCTCAAAAAGACCCGATCTGACAATGGAGTTATCCTATCTGGAAGGCGGGCATAAAGGTGACAGATTAACCACGACCATTCCCGCGGGAACAGATCTGCATAACTATCTTGACGCTAACGGATATGAGGGATTCCTGTATCTGAAGACCCAGTTTGATACGGTTCGGACACCCCAGTGAAAAAGAAACTTTTTACCTGTATATTGATCTATATGTTGACAGCAGCATCGCTTACGGTGCTGCTGTCGTTGACAGCTCTTATTCCGCGAGAGTCGATCAGATCCAATCTGTCTGCTTCCGCGGAGTTTTTATGCGGATCGGATATGTTTGCAGAGGTGTGGGAAGGTACCGATGCGAGCAGGATCGATCATTATGCTGACTGCGTTCTGCTTGGGATAGCCTGGCAGTATGATGATTCAGCTCCTCTGACATCCGTAATGGAGTCGTCCTATTATCACAATGAAGATAAGGGCGAGGCAATCAATCTGCGCGATGCAGTTACATCGGATCTGAGCGCCAACAAGGAGTATTTAAGGTATTGGCACGGCTCAATACTTTTAGTGAGACCGCTTCTTACCATAATGACGATCCGGGGTATCTATGTTCTTTTCGCCGTGATACTTGCGCTTCTGCTTCTGATTCTTCTATTCTTTCTTATCAGGTCAGGGGACATTTTATCCGCAGCAGGGTTGATGCTTGGCATGGTACTTACTTTTTCCTGGTTTGTTCCTTTTTGTCTGGAATATATCTGGGTATATCTGATCATGCTTGGGGCATCCGTCGCTGTGGTTCTCATGAAGGACGATGTCCGCCCGCTTATTGTCACTTTGATGGTATGCGGGATTCTGACGGCTTTTATGGATTTTCTAACGGCAGAGACTCTTACACTTACTATTCCGCTTCTGCTTGGGATAAATAAACTGAGGCGCTCGGGGACTTCAGAACGTGATCTCATAAAAGGCACTGCATGTTCTGCTATAGGCTGGGTGGCCGGATACGGCGGAATGATGGGACTTAAGTGGATACTTGCTTCAATAGTTCTTGGGATTAACAGTTTGGAATATGTGACGGGAAACCTGGCCGAAAGAACAAACGGTCTGGTTCTCAGCGAAAACTATTTCAGTTTCTTTGGCCCCATTAAGGCAAATACCGGATGCATGATCCCGTTTTGTTTCGGGACGGCAGGCATCATATTAGGGATCATTGTGCTTTTGGGATGTATCTACTCCGGTTACGTATACAGAAGAGGAACTGCGATTAGGGCTGCTGTGATAATCTATGCTCTGACAGGCCTGATACCGTTTGTAAGATTCATGGTGATCCGGAATCATTCCGTTTTACATTATTTTTTTACATTCAGAGCACTTATGGCGTTTGTTTTGGCAGTTATCCTGATCATGGGAGAATTGCTGCGTAAAAAAGGATGATCTTCCGTCAGGCGATTCCACGGTCAGTTTGATCAGGGAGCTTCTGTAAGATATTCTATACCGATTATTGCGGCGTCCGTACGAGGCGTTCCGAGAGGAACTCCGATGACGGGCGCTCTTTCATGCCCCTGATATGCATCAAATCCCGGCAGATGGGAGTAAACTCCGGATTGAACAAGCCTTGAAGATTCATCCGGGAATATACCCACGGGGACGGGATCTTTCATGGCTGACGGATCGTGATGGTCTACATTGTATGCCGCCTGCCTGGAGATCACATCGTCATTGATATCGTCATAGTCGGATGCCGTTGACATATCAGTGTAATAGATCTGACCGTTCAAGGCATTGAGCTGTTCTTCGGTATATATATCCCTCAGATCCGTAAAAAAACCATTCTGCGCATACTGTTCAAATATGGAAGTATCCGCTGTGATTATGTCTATGGACTGAGAACTGACCATGGCAGCGACTTTCTGGGATGACGAATACTCCTGAGTGGCAGATGCAGAACCCATCCCCAGCATTACGGTCGTATCTATGGCCACTTCGTATTCTTTGGTATCAAAATCCAGTATGGAAGTCAGATCACCGGTCCATGTATCTGTCACGCCCTCAAAACTGTCGGCGATCGAGTTTATCATCACTATGCTGAGCGCATAGTCTTTTGAAGTGGCCCACGCATGTACCAGTGATGCGATAAGCGCGATCACGGTTACGGCTACTATTGTGTGGATCTTATAGTATTCCCAGAAATACTCGAGTTTTTCTTTTAAGGGGCGGCCTTTCATCTTGGCGCCCTGAGTCTTGGTCTCTTCCCAGATGGTGGTCATTTTCTGCAGTCCTTTCAGTTTTTACCGAATATTTCCATGCACAGTTAACGGATTAATGTAGCTGCATGTAGCACAATTTTACCATTTATTGCCGTATTATTCCCATCAGGATGTGCATTTTTCTCATTTTTGTTTTTTTGCACGATTTTACTATCTCTTACCCGCTCAAATAGTGTAAAATAATATGAAATATATTTTAATGGATATAGTGTATTCTTTTATCAAGAAGAAGGAACATCATGAATAGTGAAACGTATGTAGAATGTCTGGTAGCGCGGAAGTCTTCCGTACTCATGAATTTTCTGAAGATCCTGTTGATCATGCTGGCAGCGGCTTTTATATTTATAGGACTGATGGGTCCTTTTGTGGCACTGCTGATTGGTATTGTCTGTGCAGTAGGCGCATATTTTGCGGTGCAGCAGGCTACCATAGAGTATGAGTATCTGTATCTGGACAGGGAGATCTCCATTGACAAGATCATGGGACGCAGCCGCAGGAAAAGAGTAGCCACCTATGAAGTAGACCGCATGGAGATCCTGGCTCCCATGAATTCATATCATTTGGACGATTACCGCAAGCGCGATGTTAAGGCCAAGGATTATTCGACAGGTGTGGTACCCGAGCCGGATACCAGATATGCGATGTATTACGAGGGCAACGAGATGATCATCTTTGAGCCCAATGAAGCATTTTTAAACGCAGTACGTAATGTGGCACCCCGCAAAGTTTTTAAGGATTGATCAGCTGTAAACGGGAAAGCAGCCAAATGTGATTGGGGAATCACGTAATTTACATCTAAGGAGGAGAATATGGGACAGATTATCGGAGACGGAATTACTTTTGACGACGTTTTACTTGTACCTGCTTATTCACAGGTGATACCCAATCAGGTCGATCTTACGACCAAACTGACCAAGGATATCACGCTCAATATCCCGATGATGAGTGCAGGAATGGACACTGTTACCGAACATGACATGGCTATCGCAATGGCACGTCAGGGCGGTATCGGTATCATACATAAGAATATGTCCATCGAGGCCCAGGCCGAAGAGGTGGACAAGGTCAAACGATCAGAGAACGGAGTCATAACGGACCCGTTTTCTCTTTCTCCGGATAATACATTGGAAGACGCGGAAGCGCTGATGCACAAATTCCGTATTTCCGGTGTTCCCGTAACAGAAGGCCGCAAACTGGTCGGCATCATCACAAACCGTGATCTCAAGTTCGAAACAGACTATACCCGCAAGATCAAAGAGGTCATGACGAGCGAGGGCCTGATCACTGCCAAAGAAGGCATCACCCTGGAAGAAGCCAAGGAGATCCTCGGCAAGGCCAGAAAAGAAAAACTTCCGATAGTTGATGACGACTTTAACTTAACAGGTCTGATCACGATCAAGGATATAGAAAAAACCATTAAGTATCCTCTTTCTGCCAAGGATTCCCAGGGCAGACTTCTCTGCGGAGCAGGTGTCGGCATCACAGCCAATGTTTTGGACAGGGTTGCGGCGCTTGTTGAAGCCAAGGTCGATGTTGTGGTTCTTGATTCCGCGCACGGCCATTCAGAAAACGTGCTTCAGTCTCTCCGCATGATCAAAAAAGCATATCCCGACTTAAACGTGATCGCAGGAAACGTTGCTACCGGTGAGGGAACCAAAGCCCTCATCGAAGCAGGCGCAGATGCGGTCAAAGTAGGTATAGGTCCCGGTTCCATATGTACGACCAGAGTCGTGGCAGGCATCGGCGTTCCGCAGATCACCGCGATCATGGATTCTTATGCGGTTGCAAAAGAGTACAACATCCCGATCATCGCTGACGGCGGCATCAAGTATTCGGGCGACATGACCAAGGCTATCGCGGCAGGCGGCAATGTCTGCATGATGGGTTCAATGTTCGCAGGATGCGAGGAAAGCCCCGGAATGACAGAGCTTTATCAGGGGCGTAAATACAAAGTATACAGAGGCATGGGCTCCATCGCAGCCATGGAAAACGGCAGCAAGGACAGATACTTCCAGCAGGATGCCAAGAAGCTCGTTCCCGAAGGCGTTGAAGGCCGTGTACCTTTCAAGGGTTCCGTAGAAGATACCGTATTCCAGTTAGTCGGCGGTATCAGATCCGGTATGGGATATTGCGGAGCATCGGATATCAAGACTCTTCAGGAGACCGCAAGATTCATCAAGATATCCGCAGCATCCTTAAAAGAGAGTCATCCCCACGACATACATATCACCAAAGAGGCACCGAACTATTCGGTGGAATGATTTAGTTAAGCATCATGCAGATCAACAGAGGCAGAGACAGCATAATAGATTTGGAATATATATCCCAGCTTCAGGACAGTTTCTCCAAAGCAGTAGGTGTATATGCCTATTGTCTGGATTCCGCGGGAGTTCCTGCTACTGAGGCAAGCGGTCCTTCAGAAGAGATCATAAGACTCATGTCTTATATCCATCCCGAGACCGTGGCTGATATATTCTACAGACTTACACAGAGCAATCTGGAAGATCAGGTTATAGAAGATACCGAGATTCCCAATATCAAGTTCGGATTAACCACTGTGCGCGTTAACGGCCAGCCGCTTCTTACATGGGTTCTCATAGGCGTCATATCCGATTATGATCCTGAAGGCTATACAGCAGAGCCTGCAAAGGACTTTTCCCAGAGCGTTACTTATGATCAGTTCCAATATGCGCTTGATCTGATCAGGGAGACGTGTCTGTATCAGATCAATATCAGACTTTCTGCAGTCAATGCGGAAGCCCAGAACAGAAAAAACAAATATTCCGAGGCCGAGCTTTCCGAAGCCCTCAAAAGATCCGAGGTCATGACGTCCATCGTCCAGCTCATGGACAGAGACGAGATCGCGGAATCCCTTGGTGTTGCTGCGCTTAAGATGATAGGCGAGTATCTTCACCTAAGCAGCGCCCACATCTATATAACCAATATTCACGATAAATCTTTGATGGATATCATGGCAGAGTGGTATGCCCCGGGCATGATCCCGAGGTTTGATACAAGCCGCGACCTGCACAGATATTCTTTTTTGTCAGGAAGCAAGCTTCAGGCCATATCGAGCGGATCGGGCGTGATCAATCCCGAGTGGCTTGATGAGATGGATTCGCTGGGCATCAATGCCATGGTTGTGGTTCCGATCAAGTCATCAGACCGTCCCGCATATATGTACGCTTGCTACGACGAGTGTGAGCATGAGCGCTACTGGAGCGTTGATGAGATCAACTTCCTTTCCGATGCCACGAGGATCCTTGAATCCATCATAGAGCGGCGCCGGTATGAACTTAATATCGCATCGTCTTTTGAAAGCGTCAGGGCATCCCTGGATAATGTCGGTACATCGATCTACGTCAGGGAATTAAAGACAGGCACGCTTCAGTTTACCAACAAGACGATGATCGCAAACTTCACTGCCGAGGTAAAATACGACAAGACCGAAGACAGGCCGCTTGAGAGGATATTCGAATCACAGATCCCTGCGGACAGCGATTCGGGATGCATCGAAATATACAATCCCCAGCGCAGCGAATACTATGAACTGTATTATTCGCATATCGTATGGATGGGTTCTTCACCGTCCCTTATGTGCGCGATCCTTGATATCACCGAGAAAAAGAAAAACCAGAAGAAGATCGAGCAGCTTGCTTATACAGACTTTCTGACAGGCCTTTATAACCGTATGTGCTGCGAGAGGGATCTTGCAAAACTGGTGGATACTGCCGTAACTGATGGAACTCAGGGCGCAATACTGTATCTGGATCTGGATGACTTTAAGCACATCAACGACGGACTCGGACACCAGTACGGCGATATCCTGCTTCAGGCTATCGCACACAGCTTTACGAGAGTTGCCGGCGTTGAAGAGACCTGTTACCGTATGGGCGGCGATGAATTCGTCATCGTGGTTCCTCCGGATTCATATGCATATCTTGACCGTATCATCACCGACATCAAAGCCATATTCAATAAGCCGTGGTTCTTAAAAGATGCTGATTATTACTGCACGATGAGTATGGGTGTGGTTTCTTTCCCCAACGAAGGAACACAGATCCAGGATCTGATCAAAAAGGCCGACATCACAATGTATGAGGCCAAGAAGAGCGGCAAGAACAAAGTCGCCGTATATAACAACGACATGGACAGCCAGTCCAGCAAACGTCTCGACATGGAAAAATACATGAGAGAGGCGGGCAGGAACGGATACGAAGAATTCCTGGTTTATTATCAGCCGATCATGGATATCCAGAGAGACGGAACGCCCTGCGTCGGCGCTGAAGCGCTTGTCAGGTGGGATTCTCCCGCTCTCGGTTTCGTATCACCCAATGAATTTATTCCTTTTGCGGAATACCTGGGACTCATAATCCCGATAGGCGCCCATGTATTAAGAAAGGCCTGTGAATCCTGTAAATACTGGAACGAACACGGTCATCCCAACTACAAGATCAATGTCAATCTGTCGGTTGTCCAACTCGTGCAGCCTGACATAGTCCAGATAGTCAGAAGCACGCTTGAAGAAACAGGCATCAATCCGCATAACCTTACGCTTGAGGTTACGGAAAATCTGGCTATCAATGATATGAACAAGATGAAAGAGGTCCTCTCCGCAATCAGAGACTTGGGCTGCAGGATAGCGCTTGATGATTTCGGTACCGGATACTCGTCACTCAACCACATCAGGGAACTTCCGATCGATGTCATCAAAGTCGATCAGAGTTTCGTGCGTGAACTCGCCAGCGATTCATATTCGCAGGCATTCGTAAGATACATATCAATGCTTGCTTCGATGATAGGCATGAGCATCTGTATTGAGGGAATAGAAACAGTGGAGCAGTTCAATGTATTATCCGACATGGATGTTCGCATGGTTCAGGGATTCTACTTTGACAGACCGCTTCCGCTGACACAATTTGAGGAGAAATATGTATGAAAAAACAAAACGTGTATGACTATCTGAGTGCCAACTCCTATCCCGGACGCGGCGTGCTGATCGGCAGAAGCGCCGACGGAGAATATGCTGTAAGCGCATATTTCATCATGGGACGAAGCACCAACAGCCGTAACCGCATCTTCGTTGAAGACGGCAAGGGGATCCGCACCGAGGCATTTGATCCGGCCCTTCTTTCAGATCCCAGCCTGATCATCTACGCACCTGTCAGAGTATTCGGAAACACCACGATCGTAACAAACGGTGACCAGACGGATACGGTATTTGACGGACTTGCTGACGGCATTTCTTTTGAGCAGAGTTTACGCTCACGTGAATACGAGCCCGACGGACCGAACTACACGCCCCGCATCTCAGGCATCATGAATGTCAAAGACGGCGCATACGATTACGAGATGTCCATCTTAAAGAGCAACGGTGATGCGAGCGGATGCGACAGATACACTTACACATATGAAAATCCCATCGCAGGCGAAGGCAGGATAATCCACACATACATGGGTGAC
>JAEEGL015752496.1_pt1 | contig 13109 bp, 13 predicted proteins | sample 9134231 | NCBI WGS metagenome assembly JAEEGL01 (sample SAMN16246548, study PRJNA631951) | gut metagenome | biome: gut microbiome; feature: rumen; material: fiber-attached | host: Bos | place: Iran: Karaj | collected 2018-10 | reverse complement strand
TTAATCTTTTGCCTGTTTTCATCATTCCATTCTAACTCATCATAATCATCAGATATCATAGTTCTATTGACATTATATCCACAATGATAACCGCCAGTTAATATTAACACATCAACTTCATATATATCATTTTCTTTCTTATTAACTACACCATAGTAATCAAGTTCATATCCGAATCCAATTTCGCCTAGACTGCCATGTCCATGAATTGAACTATCACACTTATATTCGTCATTATTATATACACAAAAAGGTAATTTATCATTTCTACAAATAATATCTTCGTATTCCGATATTTCTTCACCATAAATATTTTTATAATCTTCATAAACGTCCTTTTTTGTCAAGGCGTCTCCATGGGCATAATAAATAAGTTCTAATTGTCCGTTATCTGGTTTATCACTAAATTCAATGTCCTTATTATATATGTATTGAAATCCAGCTAAATTGTATTTCTTAATTTTATCAATCAAAATATCATCAACATTATTTTTTGAAACAAAGTACATCAAGAGAAAGAAAACACATATTAATATTACACCAAATATTATAATCATTATTTTGCACTTTGAATTATTTAGATTCATAATTACTCCTTTTAATTATTACATACATATTCATATACTTCTTCTACTGTTTTATTAAAGTCCTTGAAGTTAACATCAAACCATTTAACATCCATTTGATGATTATAGAATGTATATTGTCTTTTAGCGAAGTTACGACTATTTTTCTTTATTAAATCAAGAGACTCTTCAAGAGATAGTTCTCCATCAAAATATTTATATAATTCTTTATAGCCAATACCTGTCATTATAGCTTTAGTATTAATGTTACTATCATATAGTTCTTTAACTTCACTTATCAATCCTTCATGAACCATCTTATCTACTCGATTATCAATTATTTTATATAAATCTTCTCTATTAGTAGTAAGTCCAATTAAATTAAAGTCATATACTTTTTCATTCTTTTTATTAGTGTTTTTAGTACCGTTTTTAATCTTATTAAGTTCACGTACTAATCTTTTTCTATTATTGACATGAATATCTGTTTCATGATCTTTTTTTATTTCATTAAGTATTTCTTCATTACTTAGTTCTTCAAATTCCGAATGAAAATCTTCTTCATTAAATTCATAGTCATATAAGGCTGCTTTAATATATAAGCCAGAGCCACCAACCAAGATTGGTGTTTTACCACGTTCTTCTATTTCAGATATTACTTTCCTACAATCTTTTTGATAATCATAGATAGTATAGTTTCGATCAACATCACATATATCAAATAAGTGATGTGGAATACCTTCTTTTTCTTCTTCTTTAATCTTAGCAGTTCCTATATCAAGTCCCTTGTATACTTGCATAGAATCAGCATTAATGATTTCACCATTAACTTTTTTAGCTAGTTCAACACTAAGTTTTGTCTTACCAACTCCTGTTGGTCCTGTTATTACAATTATTTTCATTACATTGACCTCTTAAACATCTTTTCTAAATCATATTTAGTATAACTGATTATAGTTGGTCTTCCGTGTGGACATGTATAAGGATTATCAGTCTTAACAAGTTCGTTAAGTAAGTATTCCATATCTTCAATACTTCTTGCATCATTACCTTTAATACTCATCTTACATGCCATCGTCATTGATACATAATCAGAGAATTTAAGTTCTGAGAAGTCATCTGTTGTAATAATAATATCAATTATTTCTCTAATTGCATCATTTACTCTAAAATCTTTAATCCATACCGGATGACTGCGAATAACAATTGTATTTTCGCCAAATTCTTCATAAATGAATCCTAACCTATCTAAGATATCAAAATGACTCTTTAAGATTAAATACTCATTTGCAGGTAGTTCAATCGTAATTGGGATTAATAAATCAATGATGTTTTTAGAATGATCAAGGATTGCTTTATAACATTTTTCATAATTAATTCTTTCTGCTGCTGCATGTTGATCGATGATATACATTCCTTTTTCATTGTAACCAATGATATATGTTCCATGAACTGAACCTATTGGAATAATTGGTTCAATAGTTACTTCATGTTTTGGGATTAACTCTTCTTGTTTATCAAAACTCTCTTTAATCTCTTTTTCTTGTAACTCATCTTTTACTTTTAAATATGTTTCATTATTATCATCTACTTCAAAGTTAAGTCTTAATTCTTGGACATTCTTATCATAATAAGCTTCATCTACTTTACTTTCTTGTATTTGATCATAAATAAAGTCTGTATTAACGTGAGCTTCTGGGATTAATAATGTAGATTTAAGAGCTTTTGTTATTGATTCTGTGATTAGTGTCTTTAATTCTTCCATCTTAGAGAATTTAACATCCATCTTTGTAGGATGAATATTTACATCTATTAAGAATGGGTCACATATAATATTTAAAACTGTTACTGGATATCTATCATGCGGCATAAAGGTATGATAACATTCATGTACGGTTTTTATTAATTCATAGTTTTTAATTACTCGATTATTTACTAGTAATGTAACATTATTTCTTGTACTTCTATTTACTTCTGGATATGATGTATATCCAATAATTTCAAAGTCATCATCACTAGCATTTATCTCTAACATCTTTTTTGTTACGGCAAGCCCATAGATATTATTAATTACCTTAAGTAAATTACCTGATCCTTCTGTATTTAATAATTCTTTATTATTATTTATCAAAATAAACTTAATATTTGGATAAGATAGAGCCATCTTATTAACGTAATCCGTAATATTAGCAAGTTCTGTATATAAACTCTTTAAATACTTTAATCTTACAGGTGTATTATAGAATAAATCAGATACGGTGATACTTGTTCCTTGTCTTAAATCGCATTCAGTTACTTCAAGAACTTTACTACCTTCTATTTTAACTAAAGTTCCTACTTTACCATTAGAGGTTTTTAATGTAACTCTTGCTACACTGGCGATTGAAGGCAATGCTTCACCACGGAAACCTAAAGAATTAATATTAAATAAGTCATTAATATTATGTAATTTACTTGTTGCATGTCTTGAAAAACATAGTACAGCGTCCTCTTTATCCATACCAATACCATCATCAATAACAGATATTTCTTTAACGCCACTATCAACAAGTTCAATACGAATTGTGGTTGCTTTAGCATCAATACTATTTTCTACTAATTCTTTAACAACATTCATGCAACGTTCGACAACTTCTCCAGCTGCTATCTTATTTGCTAAATCATCACTCATTACATTAATCTTACTCATAAACACCTTCAAAAATATTATATAGAAAATTAATAAAAAAAGAAATATATAATCTTATTTTACATATTTCTTACTTATTATTTCATATACCTTATCTACAGCTTGATCAAGTTCTCCATCTTCATTAAAGACAACATGTTGATACTCTTTAAGTTGCATGATCTCATTCATAGCTTGTTTAATTCTTCTTCTTATCGAATTTTCATCTTCTGTTCCTCTATTACGAAGTCTTGTCTCTAACTCTTCAACAGATGGCGGAGCAATAAAAATACTTGTATGGGGAATACCTAATTTCTTTATTTGTTGATATCCATTAACGTCCATTTCAATGATAACGTCATATCCATTATCTAAATATCCAAATACAACATCCTTTGGTGTTCCATAATATTTATCTCCATATTTATTATATTCAAGTAATCCATTATTATGAATTAAATCAAGAAACTTTTCTTTAGAAACAAATGTATATTCTACACCATCAGTTTCTCCTTCACGAGGAGTTCTTGTTGTATATGATACTGAAAAATAGATATCTTTACCTTCCTCATGATATTTATCGATTATTCTATTGATTATTGTTCCTTTACCTACACCACTTGGTCCAGATATAATTATTAATTTGCTCATAACATCTCCAATGACGTATATTATACATAAAAGAAAAAACATTGTAAATACTTACAATGTCTTATCGATTGATATTTTTAATATTATCATTATTGTATGTTAAACCTTCTTGTTTAATAATGTTTTGCACGTTATCTAAGGATGCTAGTTCATTGATTTTCATCTCTAAACTTTCATTCTTTTTTTCTTGTTTTGCAATTGTCTTTTTCATCTTTTCAACTTTGATGTTTACTTCAGATAAATTTGATTTAACATAAACAATAGCGAACGGTGTGACAACGATTAACAATAACAATAATACTATTAAACGACGCTCAATCTTGCTTTTAATCTTATTGCTTTTCTTCAAATTATCACACTCCTTCTCTTCTATTTGATTCTTTCAATAATTCTTAATTTGCTTGACCTACTTCGATTGTTTTCTAATAATTCTTGTTCACTTGGAAGGATCGCTTTATGATTTATGATTCTAAAATCAGGTAAGAGTTCATCTGGAATATTAGGTAAGCCCTTAATATTTGGATCAACGTCACTTACTTCACGAAATATATCTTTAACGATTTTATCTTCCAATGAATGGAATGTTATAACGACAATTCTACCTCCTACTTTAAGGAGCGATAGAGCGTCTCGAAGAGCAATTTCTAGTACTTCAAGTTCATGATTGACTTCAATTCTTATAGCTTGAAATGTTCGTTTACCTGGATGCTTATCACGTCTATCTTTAAAGGGAATTGATTCCTTAATAACATCTAATAAATCAAATGTTGTTTCAATAGGCATCTTTTCTCTTCTTTTTACGATATTACGTGCTATTCTTCTAGCATATTTTTCTTCGCCATAGCGAAAAATAATATCACTAAGTTTCTCTTCACTATAAGTATTAACTACATCATAAGCTGAAAAGTCACTAGCTAAATCCATACGCATATCAAGTCTTGCATTCTTATGGTAACTAAACCCCCTGTAATCGGAATCGAGTTGTGGACTACTGACACCCAAGTCAAAGAGGATGCCATCTACTTCCTTTATATTTCTTTTATTAAGTTCATCTTTTAAATATCGAAAATTACTTTTAATAATTTCATAATTGGAAGCAATTTTATTAAGTTTTTGTTCGGACCAGGCAATAGCTTCACTATCCTGATCGAAGGCGAATAAGAACCCCTTCTTAACCCGCGTTAAAATCTCTGCTGAGTCTCCGGCATAACCCAAAGTACAATCAACATACACACCCGATTCGTTCAGATTCAGTGCTTCTATAGACTCATTTTTCATTACTGTATAATGCATAAAACCTCCTATAGATCTAAACCTGAGTTAAATAAATTTTCTGCGATATCTGATAAACTATCAATGTTGTCCTCAATAAACTTATCCCAATTATTACTATCCCAGATCTCGATATGATCTGATACCCCAATAATAACGACGTCTTTATCAAGGGATGCATGCTTCATTAAATAATTAGGCAAATTTATGCGACCTTGTTTATCAAAATCTAAAGTGCTGGCACCACTGGCGATAAAACGGTTATAGTATCGAACATCACGCTTTGTAAATGGTAGTGAGTTCAATTTTTCCATTAACTTCTCCCAACTTTTTTTGTCGTAACCAAAAAGACATCCGTCAAGCCCACGGGTAATAACTATGTCTTCTCCTAAGCCTTGACGTATCTTAGCTGGAATGATTAACCTACCTTTTTCATCAATTGAATGTCTATATTCTCCTGTAAACATACAATCCCCCACTTTTCACCACTATTTCCCACACTTCATAATAAATATACTATTTTTTATTGTTAAAGTAAATAAATTGTGAACTTATTTTTTTCACTTTTACATCAAAAATGTAAAAAAAAAGAAGATTTAAAATCTTCTCTTTTATCTTCTATGTGTTGAAACTACAGTTGCATAGTTATAACCATCTATAACATGCTCTTTACGTGGATTAAGACTAGGGTCTAATTTCTTATATAATTCATTTAATTGTCTCATTTTATTCTTACGATCAGCATCATTAACATCGCCATAAGCACCAACAATAATATCTTGGAATGGGAATTTATACCAATCAGCTATTTCTTTATTAGTATAAGGATTTTGTGTTATAAACTTATCAAACATATCACAAGGAATAGCATGAGTAGCATGTTCTCTTTCTTGTACAAAAGATGGGAAGTTTCCATAAAACTTCAAATTAGCGATTGTAACACGACCTTTATAATTTTCAAAACCATCATCATGTGGTGTTACAATCTTTGTTCTATAAGGAAGAACAATTGTATCTGTAATAGTTTTACCAACTTCAACAGTCTTAGTACTATTAATGTTTAATCCCATTTGGCCTAATAATGAACGATAAAAGTCATCTTTTTCCTTTTTTTCTTCACTTAGCCATTCAAAAAATGTCCTAATTAATGTTTGATCATTTTCATTAACTATTTTTATTCCATATGCCTTACAAAATTGATTAAATAAACCCCTTAAATTGTTTGTAATTTCCATACGCCCTCCATTCGATACAATTATGATAACAAATGAATGGGAAAGCGCAATAATTATAGACACAATTATACAAAAAAACCATGTGTAAACATGGTCTCTTATTATTTAATCATATTCTTTTGTAAAAACTTCTTAGAAAAATTAGCATATACATTTGTCATATCTCTTTTTATTCCCAAATCAATAGCGGCCAATTCTTTTGGAACATGATTACATAAGTTAAGTGAGAATTCGTCAAGAAGGTCAAAATCAGTAGCAAGTTTAACAAGAGCATTATATTCTAACTCGCCTTGTGTTATAACTTCATTAAATCTAGCTAAAATAGTCGCTAATTCTTGATTTGTTAATCCTTTTCTTTGGGCAAACAATTCAAGTTCCAATCCTAAATTCCAGTAATATTTTCCTCTTTCATCACTTTCTTTAGTAACAGGAGGTAATTCATGGCCAACAACAGTTTTTCCATTGACTTGCATTTCATGATCTCCAGAAAAGCGTGTTGGATCGGTTAAAAGCGGATCTACGCCTGCAGCTCCCATTACTCCACCTTCAACAAGTGCCTTCCCACCAACTTTTAAGGCAGCTTTTATTGCTGGAAGCAATTGGAATCTTAAATGCGTTGCTCTTTTTAACTCTTTACCGCATTTATATAGAATTCTTCTTGTTGAAGCATCCAAATAATTCCTTTGTTCTACGTCACTTAAATTTACTTTATTATAATCCATATTCTCCTCCTATTTTCTACTTGGTAAAAACTTCTTCCAAAGTACTTTAATTATATTTGCACGTGCTTTACCTATTTTTTCAGCGTCACTTATAATTTCATCATATGTTTTACCTTCAGCAAGATCAGATATTAACTGAAGCATGCCAATAGCTACATCCTCATTAGTATAATCGATTAAATCTTCACCGACAGTTTCAAGAAATGTTTGATCAAATTTGCCATCTTCAAAGAAATCCATAGCAAAATCTACTAATACTGTTCCTGGCATCATGGTAGCATCAGTAACTCTCATTTTAAAATACGTTTTAATTAGGTCACCGACGAAGCCTTTTCCTCCTGGAACTTTAATCAAACCATCATATTCTTTAATTAATTTTGTAATCCATCCACCATTGACATTATCTCGTTGCAATTTATATACTTTATCTCCATACAATATTTTATTAATAACGGCATATTTAATAAACTCATAAGTAAATTTTATTCCACCTGCAGCATATGCATAGCCCAATGAAGTACCATAGTCACCTGTTTCATCGTACATTGATTGATATATCTCTCCAGCTTTTGTACCAGCTTTTGATGCTGCATTTAATCCTATACCTAATAATCCCACGCCAAAATAAGATGTTATTGCTGTAACAGCAAGACCAGTTCCTGTATTAGTTATATCATATGAAAGTTCATACGCTTTTCCCAAACAACCGAAGTTGAATGATGAAAATTTTCCACTCTTAATGCTATTACATATTGAATTACGCAAAATATATTCATTATAAGATATTTCACCATTTTCATATTTAGCATAATTATCTACATATTTTTGATCGTCAATTGTCTGAAATGCATAATCAGCAAATAACTGGGTATAATATTTTTTCAAATAATCTGATTGTGTTAAACCTATGCCTGGAGCAGCTAATTTAGCAATGCCCATAACATAGTCCTCGAGACCTTTAATAGAGCCCCACGAACTATTAGCTAAATAATCAAGCGGTCCTATACCATTTTGAAGAAATAAAGTCATGCAATTAACAGCAGCTTCTCTACCTATTCTCTTCTTTTGTTCGTTTTTTAATGATTCAATATATTTTTTTCTATCAATACCATTCTTGCCAAGATATGCACTCATTGCAATTTCTTGTGGAGTCATATATTTGATATTTAGTCCTTCACTATTTAAACCCAATAATTTATTAATTTCATCTGCATTTTTTATATTATGATTCAAATCATATTCAATCTTAATTAGTTTACCACTGCTATCATATGCAAAACCAGATAGCAGCTTTCTTCGAATCGATTTATATTCATCAGTTGTTGTATATTTTAAATATGGTAATTGCCTTTTAAAATTCTTAGCGGATTCTAAACTTTCTTTATATCCATTATATGTAAGCTGTAAAGATGTGTATCCCAAAACCGAGTCTGCAACAGCAATTTTTGCTTCATTAGAAAACAATTCTGGAAAATCATCGCAATACTGCATAAACGTATCATAGAAATTTTTAATACCTGCATCATCAGCGTTAACAGAAATACCAAAAATCGGATTACCATCAGCATCATATTGACACGTCTGTTTTAACCGCGACGATGTTATGTCATTCATATTAGCCACTTGCAACAGTGTAGCATAAACTCCTCCACCATATTTGCTAATAATTTCATCACGCCTTGATTTAATCCTATCTACTGAAAGTTCTCCTTGATCACCGAATAAAAGTTTCCAAGTATCTTCATTAAAGAATATACCATCTTTTAAATAGTTGTCATATAAATCTTGAATGTCTTTCTCCAATTCAGTAATAATATCATCAACCATTTTTCCTACATCAGTTTCAAGTTTGGCACTCCAAGTTTCTTTATCAAAATCATCACTAAAAATTTTGCCCAACAAATATGAATCTAAGAAGCCCTTAAGATTTTTATCACAATATTCATAAATTGATACACATATATCAATTTGCGAACTCAATTTATCTGCATTTGCTTTTAACTCTTCTAGTTTGCCCTTTTCAGCCTCTATCGAACTTTTATCAGCAGTATCCTCTTCCGGTAAACTACTTGCTGCTGATTCAAGCGAAGTGTTAATAGCATCTATTTTTGATACTACTTGAGATTTCATTTGATCAATAAGTTGATAATATTTGTCTGAGTCTTCAATTGAAATACATGGTTTAAACGCAATGTTTCTATTTTCACGATACATTCCATTATAAACAGACATATCACTATATTTATAATCTTGTTGGCTTGGAACAAGGTCATTGTTTTCTGACTCCCCTTCCAATAGTTTTTTAATATCATCTTTTGAATACTTCGATATATCTGTTCCTAATGGTATTTCTTTAATAGTCTTTACTAGCTTACCATCAACTACTTCTTCAACCACATATTGAAGATAATACTCTTTTTCGCCATTAGCATTAGTTCTTGAAACAATATCTCCATATTTAGCTACTTCATCATCAAATAGCATGTATTCTTCACGAAGACATTTATTATCTACTACATTATCAACTATCTTGACAAAATCATTAACATCTTTTGATTCATATACTGTTCCGTCTGGGTATATAAATTTATATGTAACAGAAGAATCATCATTTATAATATATTCAATTCTACCTTCACCAGAATTATTTAAATAATATTGATTAACACGGTAGCAATCAACAATGCCATAATAATCTTCTTCAGAAATTGTCGGTGGTAATGTGGGCATTGCTACTGGTTCATTTTTAAGTTCTGGATAATGACTCACTACTTTTTTCTTATTAGGTGTTTGTCCGCTTTGTGGCTGACTTGGTGATGGTGTTGGCGATGGTGAAGGTCCTGGTGTTGGAGTCGGATTGTTATTATTCATTTTTCTTCGCCTCCTCATCACGCAACATTTGATCAAATACTTTTTTCCACTCTTCTATTGCTTCTTCATTAGCTTCAGTATAATTTGTGGATGCTTTTTCCATAAACGAACTATAAAAATCTATCATTGTTGTTATTTTTGAAAGTTCAGCAATTTTTGAGCGATAGCAATCTAAAAAAGTCTTTTTAGATTTGCCACGCCACGTAATATTATCAAAAGCTTTATCTAATTCTTCAATTTTTGTTTTTACATTTTCATTATTATAATCAGATAACTCTTTACTTTTTTCTTTTAACACATCCATCTTTACTATACATCTCATACTATTCTCCCTCCCCTTTATCTTTAGGGATACTATCAATAGCCGCCTGACGATTTTCTCTCGTTTTTTTCTCGTCCAATTCTTTACAAACTGAGGTTATATTAGTTTTAATAGCATCACATGCATTACTACTACTTTGAGCATCACTTGATAATTTATCTAGTCCCTCAATAACTGCCGTCGCTAAAGCATCATAACCATTATCTGTTTTAGGAATTGTGTCTTTACCAGTAGATATGAAAGTATCAATAGATGATAATTGAGTTTTCGCTGAATCAATATGACCACAGGCTGTATTACCTTTAGCTGCATATTCTTCACTTTTTTCATAGCTTATAGTATGACCATTATAGTTTTCCGTAACTCTAGCCAATGTAATCAACTTCTTTCTTAATAGATGAATTTAAACTCTTATATACAGAACAAATCACATCTAAAGATTTTACATATTTTAGTAAATCACTTTCTAATTTAATTTTTTCTTGAGAAATGTATTTTTCAACCATCTCACGGAAATAATCTGCTGATTCAGTATCAAAATATTCTTTACTGTTCTTTAAAAGCTCTGCTACATGATCTAGCATACCATCTAATTCCGTAATTTTAGTTACGACATCATCTTTTACCTTTAAAATCTCATCCGTATCAATTAACGTTGTAATCCTAGCATATTTAACCATAATACTCTCCCACCTATTATTAATACTATACAATAAAATTATAACAAAAAAAATATTACATTACTAGTAAATAGTGTAATATTTTAAGGGCTTTACGGCACAAAAAAAGATATCCTCTGATAAAAGATACCAATTCGAGTTTAGAAAAAGTTATAACATTTACTACAAGAGTAAATTCCATAAATATTATCAGTATTTATAATAACTTATTATCTTAGAGTTTACTTTCTCATATCCAATTGTAATACCTAGGGGTGATAACGACTGTCTATTAAACAGTTCTTCATACCCGAATAGAATAACGATAGAACAATATCCAGAGTATACACAAGGTATACAAATTATAAATCAAACAGCTAAACAGTATATCATAGATACTATAAAGGATCGAAATATAATAACCGTAATAAGGTAATACAATATATAAAATATTGCAGTCTTGAAATAAATCAAGACTAATATCAAATCAAATAAAAGGTAAAAACCAATAAAAGAAATGACATCATATAAGATATTGTCTAAAAATGTTTTCTATCATCTAGACAACTACATTATAATATGAAAAAAAATATAATGCAATAGTTTTTTATAAAAAATTGCAACAAAAAAGATATCTTCTGATAAAAGATATCAATTCGAGTTTAGGAACATTGCAACCATTAATGTAATTAAACATTAATATTAATAAATATTATCAGTATTTATTAGCAATTGTTATCTTATGAGTTTTCTTTCTCAATACAATTGTAATGCTTAGAGGCGATAACCGATAAAAATCTACTCTACCATATAGAAACATAATAAGTAACTAAAATATAATTAAATAAATAATAAATATAATAATTACAAAGCGTTAAATAATTAGAAAATATTAAATGAACAATAATATTATTAATAAAAATAATAAATAAAGACAAATAATAAATAATTAAATAACAAAAATCATTAAATAAAGATAATATTGAGTAAACAATAAATTAAAATTAAATAATGAAAGACTATTAACATTTAGATATAAAGTAGACACGAAGTCAACTAATTAAATATAAATAAGAATGAATTAGATATAAATACTAAATTAATAATAAATAAATATTAAATAATGGTTCTCTATAAATAAAACAGAAAAATAAATAGATAATTATAAATTATAAATAAATAATTAAATAATCATAAATGAATATTAAATAATATCAGGTATAGCATCAATAAAGATGCAGTTACTATAAAAAGTAACAGTCCCTATAAAAAGAGACAAAGATATTACAAAGAATATCAAATTCTTAAATTAATAAGAATAAACCAGTGATAAATTAATATTCGATAAATAAATGTTTCTATCATTTATCTAAGCATCTTCATTGTATAATAGTTTTTTTGTAAATGCAATACTTTTTTTAAAAAAAATTTACACTTGACAATTTGACGTAAAAAAAAGAAAGTTATGCGCGTGATACATACTTTCCATCTTTACTACTTACTAAGATAACTTCATCTTGTTCAATGAATAAAGGTACTTTAATTACTTTACCAGTTTCTAGTGTTGCATCTTTCATAGCACTACTAGTTGTATTTCCTTTTACAGCTGGTTCAGTATGAGTAACTTTAAGTTCGATCTTATCAGGCAAGTTCATACCTAACATCTCTCCTTCAAAGAACATAATATCTACTTCTAAGTTTTCTTTTAATAAATCAACATCATCACCTATTTGTGATTTATTGATTTCAACTTGTTCATAATCATTCATATTCATGAAGTAATAAACATCATTCATTTGATATAAGAATTGCATTGGTTTCTTTTCAATTCTTGCAGGTTCTACCTTATCACTTGAATTGAAACGATTTTCAATAATTGAACCACTTCTTAAATTCTTAAGTTTAGCTTGAACAAAGGCAGCGCCTTTACCTGGCTTAACATGTTGAGTATCCATTACAGAATAAATATTATTCTCATACATGATAGTCATACCAACTTTTAAATCATTTACATTAATCATATTTTATCCCTCTTATTTCTTTTCTTTATGTACTGTATGTTTTTGACATCTTGGACAATATTTACTTTATTGTCGTCTTTCTGTTGTGTTCTTTGCTTTTTTATTAGTACGATAGTTTTCTT
>JAEEGL014415684.1_pt1 | contig 13109 bp, 9 predicted proteins | sample 9134231 | NCBI WGS metagenome assembly JAEEGL01 (sample SAMN16246548, study PRJNA631951) | gut metagenome | biome: gut microbiome; feature: rumen; material: fiber-attached | host: Bos | place: Iran: Karaj | collected 2018-10 | reverse complement strand
CGCGGCGTCGTTGCAGATGAATCTGACGTTTGTGAGCTTTTTTGCCGCAACCTTTTCCATCGCCGAGACGATGACGTTTTTTACCGTCTCGACTGCGATAAAATCAATGTCGGGGTGTTTTTCTGCTATGGCTGCGATAAATGCCCCTCTTCCGCAGCCTATTTCGACCATCAACGGTCTGTCGGGCGCTCTTTTTATCATGACGCCCGCTTCCGTGTCTAACATCAGACCGGAGACCTTTTCAAGCCTTTCCGTCAGATGCTTTTTAACTCTCATTCTCATATGAAATCCCTCCGGGAATCCGTAATCCGGCAGTTCATTATAGTTTATTAAGACGCCTGTTGTCAATCGTAAAAAGCTTGCGGACCATTCGCGGCAGTCATCCACGGCAGTTTAGAAAATGTTTATAAACTGTCTTTAAAAGTTTATATATTCATAAGTACATATTTATATTGCGTCCGTATAATAATAATCGTAAACCGAACGCGGCACACACCGCAAAAGCAAAGGAGGCATGTCACATGAATACGGCTGAAGATTTAAAATACCTCGGAGAGCAGAATGAATATTTTACAAATGATGAGATCGACGATGACATGACGACTCAAAGTTTTGAAACGGAAGAAGACGTAAATACACTTAAACAATATTACAGAGAGATCGGCCGCTACGGGCTGCTCACGCAGGAAGAGAGCAACGAACTGTTCAAAAAGGCCGCGCAGGGAGATGACCGGGCTTTCAAGGAAGTCATCAACCACAACCTGAGACTCGTTGTAAAATACGCCAGATCGATCAAGCGCTCGTACAGATCGAACGAACCGATCATGGATCTCATCCAGGCAGGCAACATCGGACTGATCAGAGCGGCTCAGAAATACGAATATGAAAAAGGATACGCGTTCAGCACATACGCGAGCTGGTGGATCAGGCAGAGCATCGTAAGGCACATCTACGATCACGAAAACGCGATAAGAGTGCCCGTTCATACGAGTGAGAGACTTGTCGGAATATCGAGAGCGTTCAAAAACTTTAACGACGAAAACGGCAGGGACCCCACCTTCGAGGAACTCAAAGGAATGATGAAGATCTCCGAGAAGGACTACAAACTGTATAAATCCGTCGAAAGAAACACGATCTCGCTGAATACACATGTCGACGACGAATCAGAGACAGAGCTTCAGAACTTCATCAGAGCAGACGACAGCAACGATCCCGTTTTCGAGCAGGTAAAAGAAAACACGCTCAGGAACACGGTAGACGAAGCGCTCGATATGCTTGACGACAGAGAAAAGTTTATCATGATCCAGCGCTACGGTCTCGAAGACGGAGTTTCCAAAACACTTGAGGAAGTCGGCAGGTTGATGGGCCTTACCAGAGAAAGAGTGAGGCAGTTGGAGATACTCGCGATGAAGAAGCTTCGCAATTCTCCCAAGATCAAAGCAATCAGTTCTTTTATCATATGATGTGATAAATTCATAATACCTCCTAACAAAATGTCTGCAGGGATCCCCGCTCCGGAAAAGGCGCGGGGGTTCTTGTTTTTACTCTTATCGCGTTTTTGCGGCCAAAAAGAATAAATAAAGCATTGTTATGCCTTCTTAACCTTGGCAAAATGGTTGAAATAAGGTATAATTAAAATTGGCGTGTTATCGGCGCCCGAAAGGAAATAATCAGATGCTTAAAGTGCTTTTTGTCGGAGATGTATGCGCGCGTCCCGGAAGAGAAAAAATCAGTGAGAGGCTTGCGTCTTTGAAGAAAGAGAAGCAGGTCGATTTCTGCATAGTTAACGGTGAGAACGCGTCTCACGGAAAAGGGCTGTCTCTGGCGTGCGCTGACGAATTGTACGAAGCCGGAGCCGATTTTATTACGATGGGCAATCACACCTGGTCGAACGCGGGAATATTCGACTATATAGACGATTACGCGATCGTAAGGCCCGCGAATTTTTCGAAGGATCTTCCGGGAAGAGGATACGATGTCGCAGAAGCCAAAGGCGTAAAAATAGGCATTCTGGATCTGCAGGGAAGAGTCTATATGGACGATTCTACCGACAATCCGTTCGAGTGCGCGAAAAAATGCGTCGAAGAGATCCGTAAGGAGACGAATGTGATCATCGTGGACTTCCACGCGGAGGCGTCGTCAGAGAAGATCGCTCTGGCGTATTACCTCGACGGGACTGTTTCGGCAGTCATCGGAACGCACACTCACGTGCAGACGGCAGACGAGAGGATACTCGAAAAAGGAACTGCTTTTATCACCGACGCAGGCATGACCGGACCTGTCGAAAGCATCATCGGAATGAAGAAAAACGCCGTCGTTGACAAGTTTATAAACAATATCCCACGCAAATTCGAGCCTGCGGAGGGAAAAGCGATGCTGAACGGCGTTTTACTCGAAATAGATGAAATAACGGGCAAGGCGCTGAAGATAGAGAGGGTCTTTGAAAAGTAAGGAGAGAAAAATGGAAGATCAGTACAGCTTTTACGCGTATATAAACAGAATGAAATACATAAACAGATGGGGGCTCATGAGAAACACTGAGACAGAGAACATCCAGGAGCACAGCTATCAAGTGGCAGTACTTGCGCACGCTCTGGGCGTGATCAACAATGTGTATTTCGGAGGGGACATCTCACCGGAGAAGGTGACGATATATGCGCTTTTCCACGATGCAAACGAAATAATAACGGGAGACCTTCCGACGCCTGTCAAATATTACAATCCGGCGATCAGCGAGTCATACAAAAAACTCGAGGACGTGACGAAGGAAAAGCTCATTTCGATGCTTCCGGAGGAGACGAAGGATATCTACAGAGACATTTTTTTCTTCGAACACAAAGAAGAGGATTACAGGGTGATCGTAAAGGCCGCCGACAGGCTCTCCGCGTATATAAAATGCATTGAGGAGCTCAAAGCGGGCAACAGGGAGTTTGAAAAGGCCTCGCTCTCCGTAAAAAAGAGCCTCGAGGATATGCACTTAAAGGAGCTCGACTGGTTTATGGAACACTGCCTCGAGCCTTACATGCTGACTCTTGACGAACTCAACTAAACGTAATTATTCGAAAGGAAAAGAAATGGGACTTTTTGAAAAAATATTCGGAACACACAGCGATAAAGTTATAAAAAGCACGAAAGCGACAGTCGCGGAGATCAACGCATTAGAGCCTACGATGGCTGCAAAATCTGACGCTGAACTGAGGGGGATGACCGCGGAATTCAAAAAGAGACTCGCAGGCGGCGAGGATCTGGATGACATTTTACCGGAGGCGTACGCAGTCGTAAGAGAGGCTGCAAAGAGGGTGCTCGGACAGAGGCACTACGACGTTCAGCTGATAGGCGGTATCGTTTTGAACAACGGAAGCATTGCCGAGATGAAGACAGGTGAAGGAAAAACGCTCGTATCTACTCTTCCCGCATATCTCAACGCTCTCGAAGGGAAAGGCGTTCACATCGTGACGGTCAACGACTATCTGGCAAAAAGAGACAGCGCCTGGATGGGTAAAATATACAACTTCCTCGGTCTCACCGTCGGTACCATAGTGCACGACCTTTCAAACGACGAGAGAAGAGCGGCTTACGCGTGCGATATAACATATGCTACGAACAACGAGCTCGGATTTGATTATCTGAGAGACAATATGGTCATTTACAAGAGCCAGCTCGTACAGAGAGAACTCCATTACGCGATCGTGGACGAGGTCGACAGTATTTTGATCGATGAGGCGAGGACCCCTCTTATCATTTCGGGGGCCGGAAACAAATCGAGCGAGCTCTACGAAAGAGCGAACGCTTTCGCCAGGAATCTGAGCAAAAAAGTCGTCAAAGAGGCTGAAAAGAAGAGCCTTATGGAAGACGTCACAGAGGATTATATAGTCGACGAAAAGGCTCATACCGCGACACTCACACCTTACGGCGTAAAAAAAGCAGAGGCATTCTTCAAAATTGACAACCTCTCCGATCCTGAGAACGCTGAAATATCACATCATATCAACCAGGCGATCAGAGCCCACGGCGTCATGAAGAGAGACATAGATTACGTTGTAAAAGACAACAGCGTTATTATCGTCGATGAGTTCACCGGTCGTCTGATGTTCGGAAGAAGATACAACGAGGGTCTGCACCAGGCAATTGAAGCAAAAGAAGGCGTCAAGATAGAAAAAGAGAGCATGACCCAGGCTACGATCACATTCCAGAATTTCTTCCGTATGTACGACAAGCTTTCCGGTATGACAGGTACGGCTCTTACGGAAGAGGGAGAATTCAATAATATTTACAACCTCGACGTCGTGGCGATCCCCACGAACAGACCGATGATAAGAATAGACTATCCTGACGCCGTATATAAGACGGTAAACGGAAAATACAAAGCCCTTATTGAGGACGTCATCGCGGCTCACGAAAAAGGACAGCCCGTCCTGATAGGCACCGTTTCGATCGAAAAATCCGAGCATTTGAGCACGCTTTTAACGAGAAGAGGCATAAAACACAACGTTTTAAATGCTAAAAACCACGAAAAAGAAGCTGAAATAGTCGCTCAGGCAGGAAAATACGGAGCAGTCACGATCGCGACGAATATGGCCGGCAGAGGTACCGATATAATGCTCGGCGGCAACGCGTCTTACATGGCGAAGCAGGAGCTCAAAAAGATGAATTATTCGGAGGAACTCATAAACCAGTCTGACGGATTTGACGAGACTGACGATCAGGAGATCAACGATATCAGGCAGGTTTACAGAGACCTTACCAAGAGCTATGCAAAGCAGATCGAGGAAGAGAGAAAGAAGGTCGTTGAAGCGGGCGGACTGTTCATAATGGGTACGGAAAGGCACGAATCAAGGCGTATCGACAACCAGCTGCGCGGACGTTCCGGAAGACAGGGTGACCCGGGTATGTCGAGATTTTACCTGTCGCTCGAGGACGATCTCATGAGACTGTTCGGAGGAGATAAGATATACAATCTGATCGACGCGTTGAAGATACCCGAGGATGAGGCGATCTCACATACGATATTATCGAATACGATCGAATCCGCACAGAAGAAAGTTGAGAGCAGAAACTTCGACATAAGAAAGAACGTCCTCGAATACGACGACGTAATGAACCAGCAGAGAAATATCATTTATTCCCAGAGGCGCAGGGTGCTCGACGGTGAGAACCTCAAGGATACGTTCATGCAGATGCTGAGAGGCAGGATCGCGGAAGAGGTCGAAAGCGTTTGCAGAAGCGATATAGACAGAGCGGACTGGAGCGTCGATTCCCTCAAGGACGAGCTTGTCGGAATAAATACTAAGGAAGAGATCAGCGATGCCCTTAGCAGCGGTAAGAAGGCTGACAAGATCTCTGAAGAACTGTTCGAAAAGGCCAAACAGAGATACGAGGAAAAGGAAGCGGAGATCGGCTCGGAACTTATGAGAGAAGTCGAGAGAGTATTCCTTTTAAGAGCGGTCGACGAGAACTGGATGACGCACATAGACGCGATAGACCAGTTAAAATACGGCGTAGGACTGCAGGCTTACGGAAACAAGGATCCGCTTGTCGAATACAAGATCCAGACGTATGATATGTTTGAAGAGCTCAACAGGACGATCAGATCGGATGCTCTGCGTATGGTACTCTCCGTAAGGATCAACAACGGTCAGAACGTCGAAAGAAAGAGAGTGACATCTGAGGGAAAAGAGAACCTTTCAGGCGGAGCTCAAAGAGCTCAGAGGATGGTCAGAATGTCACGCGAAAGCCATGCGCCGGAAGCACCGCAGCAGGCACCGAAAGAGACGATAAAGAAAGACTATAAAGTGGGAAGAAACGAAAAATGCCCTTGCGGCAGCGGTAAAAAGTACAAAGATTGTTGCGGAGCGAAGAAAAATGATTGATTTAAAAGCAGAAGTCGCAAAATTTAACAAGTTCGATTTGGAAAACGATCAGGAGGGTATCTCCGAGGAGGAGAGGAAGCCGGAGATCACTGACGAGAGCGTGATACAATCCGTGTCATTTTACAACAAGGCGATCGATCAGATCAACGGCGACCTTGAGGATATGGCAAAGGGAAATCTTAAAAAGGCTGTGCAGCTGAGGCCAGATTTTACTCACGCGATATGCCTGCTGGCTGCATGTATGCTCTCAAAAGGAGACAGATTGGGCGTAGTGAGGCTGCAAAGCTCCATCGAAGATCCTGCGATAAAAAGGGAAGTTTCCCCATATATCGAATATCTTTTTGAAGAATATGACAAGATCGAATATACGAAAGGGAAAAAGGAAAAGCCGATGCCTTCGCTGGGACCCGCGACTGAGGGCGGAGACCCTTCCGTATATGTGAACAGAGAGGCCAGAAACAGAAAGACGATCTTCGATGACGAAGAGGCGAGAAGAAAAGAACTGAGGCAGCAAAACTCGCAGATAAGGCAGGAAGCTGCCGCTTCAGGCAGAGACGCATACGACCGGACTCAGAGAAAGCCTTTCGATTCCGAGAGAGAATATCCGGAGAGGGACGACGTATTTTCAAGAGTCGAAAGACAGAGTACCGAGAGACAGAGAGATTTCAGTTATACGGGCAGCGAAGACAGGCAGAGGAGAAGACCCGAAGAGAGAAATACCGTGCCTGAAAGAGAGCCCCGGAAGACAGATTATTTCTCCGGAAGACAGTCGTCCCAGAACATCCAGAAACTTTTCGAAGACTCGCCGTACAAAAGAAGCGGCGCTAAGAAAACGACAGACGGTGATAAGAAAACCGAGACGGATGTGTCTTCACAGCCGCGCAGAAAATATTCAAAAGAAGAGATCAGACGAAACAGGATCATAGCCCTTTCGATCATCGCAGCGATCGTCATTTTCATCGTGATGTTGATCGTCATCATCGATCAGGGCGCGAAGATCAGGAAACTGGAAAAGCAGGTCTCGGGCGGAATGCCGAAGCACTCGACAGTCATGGTGAGCGAAAGTGACAGCCTGAAATAACATCATATGATCGAATAATAAAAAACAGCCGCGGCGTCTGATGAATGATGCCGCGGCGTTATTTTGCGCATCGTTTTTATTATTCGGCTTCCGTGATCTCGACTGTGAAAACGGCGCCCGTGCGCGTGCTCCAGTCGTTTGCTATTACATAGATCGTTTTACCGTAAATGTTGATGTTTTCCGGTTCCAGGTCGCCGTCGAGAGAGAGGGGAATCGTATGAGTGAGATCTCCGTTCCAGTCGTATATCCTGATCTCGGAGCCGTAACCGTTTTGAGACGAGCGAACGAAATATATGCCGTTGCTGTCGCAGAAAACGCCCTGCGAAAGAGAACCGGGCTGTTCGACGGATTTGTGGAGGATCGGCGTCATATTCTCGTCCCAGATGTCGATCGTCTCGCCGCCCCATTCACCCGACGCATATTTTTTAACTTCGGGGCTGTAAGCCATCGAGAAGAAAGGATATTCGAGGTCGCCTGATTCCGTAACTTCCATTGTTTTTATGTCAACAAAAGAGTAGCGGTTGTAGTGACCGTCCTTTGACTGGCAGTGAGTGACCAGAAGACCTTTCCCGGGCACGTATGACAAGTTGTTCGCATGGTCAACATAGATGGGATCGCTCTCGGAAAGTTTCCTGCCTTTTGTATCGAGTTTTATTATTCTCGTTATCTCGCGCTCTTCAAGATCGGGAGCGACATTTGCGGTATAAAAATATTTTCCGTCGAAATAAGCGCCCTGTCTGACATAATACGATTCGTCGTCTGATTTGAATTCGAAGATCCTTGTGCCCGTGGCCGTGTACTGCCTGCTTTTGTCAAGGCGGCGAATATCTATCGAGTCGTCTTTTTTACATGAAACGGAAGAAAACAGCATTATTATTACTCCCAAAAGCGCTGAGACTCGCCAAAAAAAGCTGAAATAAGACTTGGCCCGGCTCGCAAATTTCATATTATGATCTTTCTTCTTTGAAAAATTCATCGTACAATGCGCGGATCGAATCGTCTTTTCTCGATTCGTCGACGCCGAACATGATGCCTACTTCCGAAGAACCCTGGTTGATCATTCTGATGTTAATATTGGCTTTCGCAAGAGCGGATGTCGCACGGCAGGAAATACCTACGTTTCTGACCATGCCTCGTCCGACGATCATCACAATGGCCATGTCTCTTTCAACTTTTATCGTGTCGACTTTGAGCTCGGAGTAGATCTTTTTGATTATCCTGTCGAGCTGAGCGTCATTGCAGAAGCATTCCTTGAGAACGATCGAAATACTGTCGATACCTGAAGGGGTATGCTCGTATGAGATGCCTTCTTCTTCGATTATCTGCAGCAGACGGCGGCCGAAACCGATCTCCCTGTTCAACATGTATTTATAAACGTGTATCGTCATAAATCCTTTGTCCGCGGCGATTCCGACGACCGGAGTGTCCTTCATCGGAGGATAGTTCGGATCGTCGTCTGAAACTATCATTGTGCCGGGCGAGTCCGGATTGTTTGTGTTTCTGATATTTACGGAGATGTTTTTACGGAAAACAGGCTCCAGTGCGTCTTCGTGCAGGACAGAAAAGCCCATGTAAGAAAGCTCCCGCATTTCTTCGAAGGTAAAATATTTGATAGGTTTCGGGTTGTCTACGACCTTCGGGTTTGCCGCGAAAACGAAATCGACATCGGTGAAGTTCTCGTAAACGTCTGCGTCAAGTGCCGCGGCGAGGATACCTCCGGTCACATCGGAACCTCCGCGCGAGAAAGTGACGATATCTCCTGCGGGAGACGCGCCGAAGAAACCGGGGAATACTATGAGCTTTTTGTGTTCCTTCAAAGAGGAGAGCAGGTCATACGAAACGGGGAGAACTCTCGCGTTTCCGAATTCGTCGGAAAGTAGCATGCCCGCGATCTTCGGATTGATATATTCAGCCGCAACGCCGATATTGTTAAAATACTCCGCAACGATCTTCGCGCAGTTGTCTTCGCCCGCAGCCTTCAAAAGATCGAGATATTTTGCGTCAGAGAGGTCTTTATTCGTGACTCTGACGAGAAGGTCATTCCTGATGTCCTTTACGATCCTGCGGTCAAGCCCGAGTCCTTTGGCGATCTCGTCGAATCTGGAGACTACAGCATCGAGTTCGTCCTTCCAGTTTTCCGAGTTTCTGCCCGCCTTTGCGAGGGAGATCAGAAGGTCGGTGACCTTTGTGTCACCGTCGAATCTTTTACCCGGAGCGGAAACGACGACAGCGCGTCTTTCTTTGTCGGCGAGGACTATTTCACATACTTTTTTTATCTGTTTTGCGTCGGCGAGTGAACTGCCGCCGAATTTAATAACTTTCATATCATTTGTTTCCTTTTCAAAAGATTTTTTACTCGAGTACTCTCATTGAACAGCCGAAATCTGTGTCTGTTGCCGCCTCAAAGGCCCTTGTAAGCCCTTCTACGGCACTTTCTTTGATCGGAGGAGTTATCATGCCCAGCACGCCGCCGAAGGCCGCAAATACCGTCTCCGGACCGAATATTTCACGCATCGCGATGCTGACGGAATCCTCGATCGCTCTCGTAATATCGAAACGCAGGTAAAATCTGCACGGAATATCTGTATCATTGGAGACCTTAAGGTCCTTCTCGACATAGGGCATCAGCGTGTCTTCTGTAGGACGTCCCAATATCTCGATTATATCTCCGCAGACGGCGCTTGCGGTAGCGAGCTTTCCGGCGCCTTTTCCGTAGAAGAGGGAATCGCCCGTGTATGAGCCTTTTACGAGGACGGCGTTATAGACTGAATTGACCGCCGCGAGAATATTGTCCTTAGGGACGAGTTTCGGCTCGACTGTCGCCGTGACGCTTCCGTCAGGTAAAAGCTTGCTTCCTGCGATAAGTTTTATAACGTATCCGAGTTTTGCGGCGTTCGCGTGGTCTTCCGCCTTTACGTCTCTTATGCCCGTGCATTTTACGTCGTTATATTCGACAAAGCCTTTGTAGGCGATGGAGGAGAGTATCGCGATCTTTCTCGCCGCGTCATATCCGTCAACGTCTGCCGCCGGATTCGCCTCCGCGTATCCCTTTTGCTGGGCTTCCTTTAAAACAGTATCGAACGAAAGTCCCTTGCTGCTCATCTTGGTAAGAATATAGTTCGTCGTTCCGTTCAAAATACCCTGTATCTCGAGAATGTCGTTTGATGAGAGGCAGATGTTGAGCGGTCTGATTATCGGTATGCCTCCGCCCGAGCTTGCCTCATAGAGAAATCTGCATTTATTTTCAAAAGCGATCCTTGAAAGTTCTTTTGCATACGCAGCGACGACTTCCTTATTGGATGTTACAACGTTGATGCCGGCCGAAAGCGCTCTTTTTGAGAGAAGATAAGGGTATTCAAGTCCGCCGATGGTGACGACTATAAGCCTTACTTCGGGATCGTTGAAAACATCTTCCGCTTTGTCTGTAAGGAACTTTTCATAAGGCGTGTCAGGCATCTTACGAACGTCGACGATGTACGAAAGTTTCACTTCCCGCTGAAAACGCGCAGAGAGCTCTTCCTGCTTCGCGAGTAAAATGTCGCACACTCCGGAACCTACGACTCCGCAACCCATAACAGCTATTTTGAACATAAAAAACCTCCCACTGTCTCAGGCATATCTTCCGGCCTGCAGACCGTTTTGTGTAAAATCTCTTTTTTGTCTATGTCGCGCAGAGGCTCGGGGACAGGAAGACCGGTCTTCTCGGAGAGCAGATCGAGGATCTCGAATTCATTTTTACCTTCCACGTTCTCCTTGCCGAATATCGCCTCCGCGACGCTCGCGTTGAATTTGAATGGGCTCGCGGTTGAAACAGCGACTGTTTTCGTCGTATCACCAGATGAGATCACGTATTTGTCGTAGACTGTGAGGCCGACTGCCGTGTGAGGATCGACCAGATAGCCGAACTCGTTGTAAACATTTTTGATCGTCTCTTTTGTCTCTTCCTCCGTCGCGTACGAAGACCAGAAATAATCGGAAATATTGTCGAAAATGTCGCTTTCGACCTCGTATGAGCCGTTCTCACGCAGTGAATTCATCATATTGACGACTGCGGTGGAAGCCCTGCCCGAAGCGTCGAACAGGAGCCTCTCAAAGTTCGAAGAGATCAGGATGTCCATGGCAGGGGAGATCGTAGTGAGAAATTCTCTGTGCGTGTCGTACGTTTTTGTCGCGAAGAAATCGGCGAGAACTTTGTTGTCGTTCGATGCGCAGATTATCCTGTTCACGGGAAGACCGCTCTTCGCCGCGTAGTAGCATGCGAGTATGTTTCCGAAGTTGCCCGTAGGGACTGTGAAGTTGATCTTTTCTCCGAAAGATATCTCTCCGCGCCTCACGAGTTCGTAATACGCGTGAAAATAGTAGACTATCTGGGGAAGAAGTCTTCCGAAGTTTATCGAGTTGGCAGAAGAGAGTCTGATGCCCTGTGCTGCGAGTTTTGCGTTGTAATCGGCGTCACCGAAGATCTTCTTAACACCTGTCTGAGCGTCGTCAAAGTTTCCGATGACTGCCGCGACATGGACGTTAGAGCCTTCCTGCGTGACCATCTGGAGCTCCTGCATCCTGCTGACTCCGTCCTTCGGGTAAAATACTATGACATCGATGCCGTTCGCGTTCTTGAACCCCTCAAGAGCCGCTTTTCCCGTATCGCCCGATGTTGCCGTTAAAATGACTATTTTCTCTTTGACACCCGTGTTTTCCAGGCTTTTCTTCATAAATTCGGGCAGTATCTGGAGCGCGAGGTCCTTGAATGCCGCCGTTGGTCCGTGCCAGAGCTCGAGAATGTTTAATGTATCAGAGAGCGTTTTTACAGGCGCCGGATGACCGTAAAATCTTCCGGGGCAGTAAGCGTTCTTAACGCATTCGTCTATCTGTTCGTCGGTGAAATCTCCGGCGTATCTTCTTATTATCCGTTTAGCGAGCTCGCCGTAGGAAAGCGTGCTCATTATCATCTGCTCTTCATCCGTGAATGTGACTTTCTCCGCGGGAACGTAAAGCCCTCCGTCGGGAGAGATGCCTTCAATGACAGCTTCCGAGAATTCGACGTATGATGAGTTTCCCCGTGTACTTCTGTATTTCAATCCAAATCCAACCGCCTTCGTAAAAAAGTCGCAACGAATATAATAATATTTACAAAATGAAAAGTCAAGTATGCGCGCGCACGGTTGTCCTTTGCGGATCGATGTGGTATAATACATTACTCGGGAAGTTTTGATCCTCCCGAGTTTTACGGGTGTTTCCCGGTGAAAAGAGGTTTTATTATGACAAAGATCGATATAATATCAGGTTTTCTCGGCGCAGGTAAGACGACGCTGATAAAGAAGCTTCTCAAAGAAGCTTATGCGGGCGAAAAAGTAGTCCTCATAGAGAACGAATTCGGAGAGATCGGTATTGACGGCGGTTTTATGAAGGAAGCCGGCATCGAGATCACGGAAATGAATTCAGGCTGCATCTGCTGCAGCCTCGTGGGAGACTTTGAGGAAGCTCTCAAAAAGGTGCTCGCGCAGTTTGATCCTGACAGAATAGTTATAGAGCCTTCCGGCGTAGGCAAGCTCAGCGACATAGTGAGAGCTGTTTCCGGCATACTTTGCGATGATGTTATTCTCAACTGCAGAACAGTCGTTGCCGACGCTTCAAAATGCAAGCTCTATACGAAGAATTTCGGAGAATTTTACAACAACCAGCTCGAGAGCGCTTCGGCGATCATCCTCAGCAGGACAGGCCAGATAGACGAGGAGAAGCTCGAAAACACAATTAAGATCATCAGAGAACACAATAAAGACGCCGAGATCGTCACGACGCCCTGGGAGAGCGTGGACGGAAGCAAACTGCTTTCCGCTATGGAAAAAGGCTCGAGAGCGATCCCCGAGGAGTGGCTGACCGACGACGATGACGATGACGAGTGCGACGATCCCGAATGCGAATGCCACCATCATCACCATCACCACGACGGCGAGGAGTGCGACGACCCGGAGTGCGAGTGCCACCATCATCACGATGAGGACGATGACGGTCACGAGCATCATCACCACGACGACGAAGACGAAGATCACGATGAGCACGAACATCACCACCATCATCACCATCATCACGGACACGACGCCGATGAAGTTTTTACGAGCTGGGGATGCACGACTTCGAAGAAGTTCACGCAGGAAGGT
>JAEEGL012882652.1_pt1 | contig 13109 bp, 4 predicted proteins | sample 9134231 | NCBI WGS metagenome assembly JAEEGL01 (sample SAMN16246548, study PRJNA631951) | gut metagenome | biome: gut microbiome; feature: rumen; material: fiber-attached | host: Bos | place: Iran: Karaj | collected 2018-10 | reverse complement strand
TCAGGAAACCAGATGACCAGGTAACGACCATTTCACCCGGATACTGGATAGAGAATTTCTCACCATCGTAGGTTGCAAAGCTCTCAGGGATAACGACCGGCTTGTTATCTTCTTTGGAACCACCATTCTTACAAGCAGCGCATAGAATAAGGCATGCTGCAAATGCCATCAATACTACTTTTTTCATTTTGTTGATTTTTAAGATGTAACCCTATTGTGAATCCAAAATTACAATTTTCTTCTTTAAATAGACAATTTTTTCCTTGTTTTTTCATTCGGGGCGACCTCAACAAAAACAACAAAATATTTTTATTCTTTAATATCTTTTACTATTTTTGCCTAACTGGAAAAAAATATCCGTATGAAAAGTACTTACAAGATATTCAAGCAGAACATCAAGACCATCACGGACTATTACCTGCTTCTCGTCGACGAGACCAAACGCGAACGCCTGGTAGGCAGCACCAACGAGTGGATCCTCGACAACTATTACATGATCAGCGAGCAGGAAAAAGTGCTCAAGATCGATCTTCAAAGCAAGTCATTCCGCAAACTCGAAGGCAGCCGAATGCAATACCTGGAGAAACTGTTGCGCGAATTTCTGACCAGATGCCATTATCAGATTGATAAAGCATTGTTTTTCAATTATCTACGTCAAGTACAGGAAGACAACGCCGACTACTTCACCTATCCAGAGGTTTGCGCTTTGCTGCCTTTGATGAAACATATCCTCTTGCAGGAACTGGCTGACCTTTGCACCGAGTTGAGGTTGGAGAACGCCTACCACTACTCTCCCACCGACAAGGCCCTGGCCGACATGCGCAAACTCAACGAAGCCGCACGTCAGAACCTGACCATGATGAACCTCTTCAACTCCATGAAGAAGATGACCAAACTGCCGGTGTCCGAACTCATCGACAGCGTCAGTTATTCCGAGAAGATGCTCAAGGCGGAGAAGGCCGACATGTACGACCAGATGTACGACCGCACCAAGGATGACTACCGTGCCATGATCGTACGTCTCTGCAAGAAACGCAAGATGAAAGAGTACGACCTGGTCCAGGAACTGGTGCAGAAAGCCGACGAGAAAGGCGAGCACGTGGGCTGGCAGCTCTTCCCTCCGAAGAAATGGAACCAGCGCGCCTATCTGTATATCGGCATCGTGGCCCTCTTCACCATCGTGTTGGCCGCCCTGTTCTCCATCCTGGCTACCGGAGCACTCACCGACCACCCCACCCCAATCTGGGTCACCGTGGTGCTTGGCATCCTGATGCTGGTCCCGATCAGCCAGATCATCATCGACCTGTTCAACCAGCTCCTCTACCGCATCCACAAGCCTATCAACACCTTCAAGATCAAGTTCAAAGACGGTCTGATCCCCAAGGAATACGCCACCATGGTCATCATGCCGACCATCCTCAAGAACAAAGCCAAGGTCAACGAGTTGTTGGAGCAGCTGGAGATCTATTACCTCTCCAACATCAACCGCGCCAGCAATGGCCAGCGCCTCGAGAAACGTGCCCAGAACCTCTACTACACCCTCGTCGGTGATGCCGCCGCAGGTCCTACCGAGGACATGCCCTGGGACCAAGAGGTCGTCGACGCCGGCTTGGCCAAGGTGAAGGAACTCAACGAAAAATACGGAGCGCCCATCTTCAACTTCGTCTACCGTCGTCGTGCCTACAGCGAGGGCGAGGCCTGCTGGCTGGGCCATGAACGCAAACGTGGCGCCATCCTGCATTTCAACGACTTGCTCCTCGGCAACACCAGCGAAGAGGATAAGAAGAAACGTTTCCGCTGCGAGACCATCAGCGAGTGGAGTCAGAAGACAGAAATCAAAGGCCAGAAAGGCGAATGCCCCATCACCTTCATCATCACCTTGGACACCGATACCGAGTTGGTGCTGTACTCTGCCCAGAAGCTTATCGGCGCCATGGCGCACCCACTGAACCGCGCCCAGCTCTCCCCTGACGGACATCGTGTCAACGCGGGCTACGGCATCATGCAGCCTCGTGTCAACGTCGATGTGGAAGTCACCAACAAGTCACGCTACGCCCAACTCTTCGCCGGCTTGGGCGGCCTCGACGTCTACACCACAGCCTCTTTCGAACTGTACCAGGACATCTTCAACGAAGGCAGCTTCTGTGGCAAGGGCATCTACGACCTGCGGGTGTTCCAGCATGTCCTCAAAGGCACCTTCCCCGAGAACCTCATCCTGAGCCACGACCTCATCGAGGGATGCCACATCCGCTGCGGACTCATCAACGACCTCGAACTCTTCGACGACAACCCGTCCAACTACATCGACGACGCCAAGCGCCATCACCGTTGGACCCGTGGCGACTGGCAGATCCTCGGATGGCTCAAAGGCCATGTCCGCAATGAGAGAGGCGAGAAAGTCCCGAACCAAGTCAACGCCATCGGCAAATGGAAGATCTTCGACAACCTCCGTCGCAGTGTGCTTAGCCTCGCCTTGCTTGTCGTGCTCTTCTTCGGCTTCAGCAACTTCAGTCACCTGAGTCCGGTGTGGTTCGTGCTCGCCGCCTTGCTCGTCGTCGCCAGCCCCATCGTGTTCTTCATCTTAGGACAGATCACCAAGTTACCCAACTTCGGAAAACGATATCACTACTACGCCACCCTGATGCGAGGCTTCCGCGTCATCATCTACCGCTCCTTGGTGCAGTTCGCCCTGCTTCCCAAGGAAGCCTGGATGTACACCGACGCCTTGATAAGAGCCTGCTATCGTATGTGGTTCTCCCACAAGAACCTCCTCAACTGGATCACCAGCGACGAGGCCGCCAAGAGCACAAAAGGTACCTTGGGCGACTATCTCGGGAAGTTCTGGTTCAACTATGTGGCTTCGGCCATCCTCATCGTCCTCTTTGTCCTCTTCCATGGCAATGTCGCCGACCTCATCGCCCTCATCTTCTGTGTGGTGACCTGGTGCGGAGCGCCCTTCCTGATGTACTGGCTGGGCAAGAAGTTCCCACAGGACAAGAAGTCGCTCAACGCCAACGAGATGGACAACGTCCGACAGATTGCCAAGGACACCTGGCATTACTTCGACAGCCTCATCACCCCTGAAACGCATTACCTGATTCCCGACAACTACCAACTCAACCGCGCCAACAAAGCGGACTACAAGACCTCACCGACCAATATCGGCTACTCCATCACCTCCATCATCTCCGCTGCCCAGTTAGGCTTCATCACCGACGACGATGCCATCGAACGGCTGGGACACATCATCGACACCATCGACCGCCTCCCGAAATGGAACGGGCACCTCTTCAACTGGTACCACATCGAGAGTTTGAAGGCCTTGCCTAACTACTTTGTATCCACCTGCGATAGCGGTAACTTTGTAGCATGTCTCTATGTTCTGAAAGGATATCTTCGCAAAACCCTTGACGACGCTGCCGCATTGCAAATGCGTCGGGACCTATTGGTGACTGTGGAGAAATTGATCAAGAAGACCGACTTCTCGAAACTCTACAACCCCGAATTGGATGTGTTCAGCATCGGCTACGACTACGGCGCCCATGCCCTGTTGCCCTATCACTACAACAACTTCGCTTCCGAGGCCCGTCTGACCAGCTTCCTCACCATCGCCCAAGGCGATGCCCCATACAAACACTGGTTCTGTCTCGACAAGACCCTCGTGCAGTACAAGGGCTACAAAGGCGTCGCCTCCTGGTACGGCACATTGTTCGAGTACTTCATGCCGCTCATCTTCCTGCCCACCTTCAAGCACACCCTCATGGACGAGACTTACAGCTTCGCCGTCCGTGCGCAACGTGCCTTCATGAAGAACTTCAAGACCGACATGCCATGGGGTATCTCCGAGACCGCCTACAATGAACTCGACGATGGCAAAAACTATAAGTATCACGCCTTTGGCGTACCTTACCTCAAGTTCCAGAACACCACTCCCGACCGCATCGTCATCTCCCCGTACAGTTCCCTGCTCACCATCAGCGTCAACGACAGAGCCGTCTTTGACAACCTCAAACGCTTCAGGGATCTGGAGATGTACGACGACATGGGCTTCTACGAGAGCTTCGACGAAGACGACCACGTGCCGGTGATGGCCCACTACGCCCACCACCAAGGCATGATCCTCGCCTCCCTCGCCAACTACCTCGGCGACCACTGCCTGCAACGCTACTTCATGCAGGAGCCTGTCTTCCGTTCCATGGAGACCTTACTTAAAGAAAAGGCTCAAGTACAACCTTATATCGACCTGAAGGTCACGCAATACAAGCGTTATCAATATTCCAAGGTCCAGACCGAAAGCGACGCCCGTGACTACGACGGCATCGCCACCGTCCCGGAGATCGGCGTAGTCAGCAACGGACAATACACCGTGCTGCTCAACGACCGAGGCTCTGGCTTCTCCCGTTACCGCAACATCCTCATCAACCGTTACCGGAAAGTCACTGCCGACCACTACGGCACCTATCTCTATATCCGTAACCTGCGTAACGACAAGTTATGGAGCAACACCTACTCTCCTCTCGACGTGATGCCATCGCAATACCGCGTCAGCTTCGCCTCCGACAAGGTCAGCTTCATGCGTGTCGATGACGACATCGAGACGAAGACCGAGATCACCGTCCTCAAGGACTACTTCGCCGAGATCCGCCGTTACACCTTCACCAACAACGGCAACGAGGACGTCGACCTCGAGTTGACCAGCTACGGCGAGGTCATCCTGGCCACGAAAGACGAGGATGCCGGCCATCGTGTCTTCAACAGCATGAAGATCCTCAGCGAGTACGACCAGGAGCATGAGGCCTTGATCTTCACCAAGCCCACGCCCGACCAGAGCATCAACCATTACGCCGTGCACAAGCTCTTCGTCGACAACGACGAGCTGAGGCTGAACATAGGACAGTCCGAAAACTACAAGATCCAACAGCATTTCAACATCGAGAACTCCACCTTAGTGGAATACGAGACCTCGAGGATGAAGTTCCTGGGCCGTGGAGGCAGCATCCGTCACGCTCATGTCATCGACAACCACCGCACCTTGAGCAACACCGTCGGCACCACCCTCGACCCTATCATGAGCATGCGTCGACGCATCCATGTCCCCGCAGGCAAGGCCGTCTCCGCCTTCCTCATCACCGGTTTCGCGAAGGCACGGGAACAACTGATCCAGCTTGTCGAGCAGTACCGCAACTCCGTCGATATCGAAGATGCCTTCAAGAACGCCTCGGTGTTCAACAACATGCGCACCGGCATGTCGCTGCTCAAAGGATCGCAGATGCGCCTCTACAACAGCATCTCCAAATACATCCTCCAGACGGCCACCATCGGCAACCAACGCGAGGAGCTGCTATCCAAGAACACCCTCTCCCAGAGCGGTCTGTGGCGTTTCGGCATCAGCGGCGACCATGCCATCGTACTGATGGAGATCGATGACATCAACAAGTCCGGCTTCGCCAAGGAGATGCTTCGCGCCTTCGAGTATTATAAGGTACACGGCATGGTCCTCGACCTCGTCTTCATCAACGACGTCCAAGGCGATGACCACGACGGACTCACCCACTTCATCCGTAACATGGCCAATACCGAGCACCTCTGGGTATCCCATGAGGTCGCTGGACAGGTCTTTGTGCTCAACGGTGACGAGATCAGCGACGAGGAGCGCACCCTCCTCCGCACCGTGGCCCGCATCAGCCTGAACAACCATGAGCGCATCGAGCAACAGTTGCAGCATCTCGAAGCCGCCAACCAGCACTACCAGGACAAGGTGGAATATCCCGTCATGAAGACCAGCAAGCAGTTCCGTGTCTGGAGCAGCCTCAACTTCTACAACCAGTACGGAGGCTTCGACAATGATGGACGCGACTATGTGGTCACCAACACCAACACCCCGATGCCATGGATCAACGTCCTCGCCAACCCACGCTTCGGATCGATCATCAGCTCTACCATGGCCGGCTTCACCTTCGCCTTCAACGCCCAGCAGTTTAAGCTCACCGGATGGAGCAACGACATCGTCCGCGACAATGTCTCCGAGATGTTCCTCATCAACAAGAAACAGTTCGTTCCTGCCACGGCACGTCATGGACAAGGCTATTCCGCCTTCGACGCGCAGTATGATGACATCAACGTGAAGACCCGAGTCTTCGTGGCCAAGGAGCGCTTGGAGAAATATTACCAGATCAAGATCGAGAACAAGACCGACGCCGACATGGACCTCCAACTCGACATGGTATACAAGCTCGTCCTCGGCACCACGGAGGAGAAGACCGCACGTTACCTCCACTCCGAATGGGACGAGGAATCCAAGAGCATCTTCGTCCGCAACGTCTACCACAACCAATACCGCAACACGAGGGTGCAACTCACAGCCGTCTGCGACGAGGTCAAGGTCAACAGTTACGACTATTCGTTGAAGTATCCGAACAGAAAACGCCTCGGCATGAACGTCACCGTCCCGGCTCATCAAGAGATCGCCTTCGCCTATGTCATCGCGGTCTTGGAGCATCCTGAGGACCAGCCCGTGAAGCTCACTAAGAACCTTATCGACGCCGAATACGACGAGGTGACCCGTTTCTGGGACGACAAGCTCGGCCACATCCAGGTCGACACCCCCGACACCTCGTTCAACTACATGCTGAACCGCTGGTACCTGTACCAGGTCTACGCCTCCCGTCTCTATTCCCGTGCCGGCTTCTATCAAGTCGGTGGCGCGACGGGATTCCGCGACCAGTTGCAAGACGTGATGAGCGTCCTCTACAGCGATCCCGCCTATGCCCGCAAGCAGATCCTCGACCACGCCGCGCATCAGTTCAATGAAGGCGACGTGCTGCACTGGTGGCATGAAAGCATGAAGATGGGCGCACGCACCACCTTCAGCGACGACTACCTGTGGCTCATCTACGTCACCTACCAGTATGTCACCCTCACCGGCGACCTTGACATCCTCGACGAGGTTGTTCCTTTCTGCCAGGGACCGCAACTCAGTACCGGCGAGACCGAGAAATGCATCACCTACTCCCTCCCGGAGATGAGCTCCGATGGCCGTCAAGACCCAGCCTTCACCTACGCCACCCTCTACGAGCATCTCAGACGTGCCATCAACCGCTCCATGGGCCGCATCGGATCCCACGGCCTACCGCTGATGGGCTGTGGCGACTGGAACGACGGCATGAGCAACGTCGGCGCCAAGGGCAAGGGCGAGAGCGTATGGGTCGCCCTCTTCCTCTGCGACCTCCTTCCCAAGATGGAACAGCTCACCCAACGTATGTCCGACGCTGACCTCAACTACTGCGAGGAACTGTCGGAATTCCGCGGCAAACTCGTCAAGGCCCTTCAGGAGAATGCCTGGGACGGCTTCTGGTTCCTGAGAGCCTTCTTTGACAACGGCGATCCGATGGGTTCGAGAAACAACACCGAGTGCCAGATCGACCTCATCACCCAAGCCTGGAGCATCCTCACCGATGTCGCCACCAACGAGCAGAAGGTGTCCATCTTCAGGGAGACCGACGGACGACTCGTCAACAGGGAGGATGAGATCATCCAGCTCCTCACCCCGCCGTTCAAGAACTCCGCCGACAACCCAGGTTACATCATGCAGTATCCCATCGGTGTCAGGGAGAACGGAGGACAATACACCCATGGCGCGATGTGGTATATCATGGCGCAGGTCAAGGAAGGCCGCACCGACATGGCTTACTTCCTGTATTCGCTGATCAACCCGATCCACCGCACCCAGACCCTCGCCGACGTGCTGAAGTACAAGGTCGAGCCTTACTGTATGGCGGCTGACATTTACAGCAACCCGCAACATCCCGGACGCGGTGGATGGACTTGGTACACCGGATCCGCCTCATGGGCCTACAAGACCGGAATCGAGAACATCCTCGGTCTCAAGAAGGAAGGCAACACCCTCACCGTCGAGCCGCACATCCCCTCCGAATGGGATCACTTCAGCATCCGCTACCGCTTCGGCAAGAGCTGCTATAACATCAACTATGTCCGACAGAAAGACGGCGAGCCCAAGACAAAGACATTCATCGACCTGGTGGACGATGGAAAGGAACACGATGTCTCACTTAATTAACACGATATGAAGAAACTGGCTTTAATTCTCATCGCCTTCATGAGCATTGCAATGATGGCTTGCGCGCAGACGCAAAACAAAGAACAGAAACAAGAAACGAAAGAAACAAAGGAAATGAAAACACTAGTCGCTTATTTCTCCGCCTCCGGCGTCACTGAAGGCGTGGCCAAGAAACTCGCCGAGGTCGCCAAGGCAGACCTCTACGAGATCACTCCTGTGGAGCGTTACACCGATGCCGACCTCGACTGGCGTGATCCGAACTCCCGTTCCAGCGTGGAGATGAAGGACCCGACGGCACGCACCCCGATCACCGACATGGACGGCAACCTGCCCCACTACGATGTCATCTTCGTGGGTTTCCCGATCTGGTGGTACACCTGTCCAAGGATCATCAACACCTTCTTAGAGGTGAACAACTTCGAGGGCGTGACTTTGGTGCCGTTCGCCACCTCCGGCGGCAGCAGCATCGACAAGTCCTGCCAGGACCTCAAGGAGCAGTATCCCAACTACAAGTTCGCCCAAGGCAAACTGTTGAACTCCTTCAACACCGAAGAAGTCCAAAAGTGGATCGACGCGGCCAAGTAACCATGTTCTCGGGGATTTGCAATCCCCATCAAAACAAAAACGGGAGCCCCAAAGCTCCCGTTTTTAATATCATAAAATCCCCTTTCAGGGGAATCCAAGTCGCTCCCGGCGACCTTTCATTTCATTATTTGTTCTTCGTCTCAAAGAAAGGCATTGCCTCTTCCGTCAGATAATCCTTAAGTTCTTGGTAAGAAAATCCGCATTGCGGCAGACCCAATGCGTAAGGCGCAATCTCATAGGCCAGGTATATGAAGAACACCGAGTCGTTCTGGATCCAAGGCTCCGTAGCGGGCAGTGGGAAACTATCCCTTGCCTCTTCCATGATCACCTCTTCGAAACTCAGTTCTCCTTCTTCCAACAGTTCCTCAAAATATTGCTCCTCCAAGCCTTGCTTAATCAAAGGAGTCAACGCTTCCGGATCCTTGAACATGTCGAAGCCGAACTGCGTCCCGTCAGCCTTCAGGAAGGTGCCGCCCAACTTCTCCGTGGATCCATGCGCGCCACCCATATAGACATACAGGTCACAAGTATAGGTGACATATCGTTCTGTATTATCCTCCATGGTGATGAAGCATTCCTGTCGTGACTGCGGGCTGCCCGTGGTCGGTCCGAGGAACTCATCCTTGTCGAATTCCACCATCGCTCTCACATCCTGCGAATCGCCCGAATAGTTCGGACTCAGCAGGCTAGCGATCCAGCCGATGATATTGTCGCGAAGATCCTCGTTCTTGGTGACAGGGACATCGACCACGGCCAGGTAAGAGGCCATGTCGTCGTACATCCATTCTTCCATCGCTTCAGCGGGAAAGTGCACGCTGTCCTCCACGATGATCTCCTCCACGTCAAAGGCGTTGGGGCCGCTATTTCCACGGTTACAGGCCATCATCAAGCATGAAGCCAATGCGAGAAACATGATTCTTTTCATATCCTATCGTTTTTGCATTATTGGACAAAGATATTACTTTTTTCGTTTTCCAAGTCTTAAATCTCCAGAAGATCGAATGGCTCCATGGATTATGATTCTTTAAGCCATCGGTGTAGGATTACGATGGGATGCACCGCATGGACGCCCGTGCCGTCGAGGATCTGCTGACGGCAGGAGGTGCCTGGAGCCGATACGATGACGGGTACCGTCGTTGAGTCGTGTTGTATCGCTTTTCGGATGGTGGGGAAAAGCACCATCTCGCCAATGGCGAGCGAAGTCTTGTAATGTTCCTTCTCATAGCCGAAGGAGCCCGCCATTCCGCAACAGCCGCTCGGGATTACATTCACCTTGGCTCCAGGCAGGAATTGCAGTGCCTTGACCGTCTTTTCTGTGCCCACCAGCGCCTTCTGATGGCAATGGCCGTGCAGCCAGATCTCCAAGGGGTCCGTCTTAAACTGATCAGCGTGGATCCGTCCCGCTTCCATCTCCCGTTGAAGGAACTCATCGAAGAGTAAGGTGTTCTTGGCCAGACGTTGCGCTTCCTGGCGCATTTCAGGCGGCACCAAGTCTGGGTATTCGTCCCGGAAGCTGAGGATACATGATGGTTCGATGCCCACCAGCGGAGCCTCATCGGTGATGACGTCCTTCAGCATCCTGACGTTCTTGACGGCGAACTTACGCGCCAGTTTCAGGTTGCCTTTCGAGATGGCGGCACGACCGCTCTCCACATGTTTCGGGATCTCCACCTCATAGCCCAGTCGCAACAGCAGTTGTGCAAAGGTCAAGCCCAGTTCCGCCTCTTGGAAGTTCGTGAACTCATCGGCGAAGAGGTATACTTTGTTCCGCCGCATTTGCAATGCGGCGGCGTTGGATCTTCGCATTTGCAATGCGACCTCCTTCCTCATCGTCCTCCGACTCAGTGTAGGAATATCGCGATCAACAGAAAACCGAATGGTTTTCTTGATGATATTAGAGGATAACTTCCACGAAGCGAAAAAGTTATAGATTGGCCAAACCAAGTGTCCAACCTCCTCCACTGTCGCCATCCGCGACACCGCGAACGACCTCAGCGGCATCCGGCTCACATCATATTTCTGTTGCAGGATCTCCGACCTCAGCCGTGTCATATCCACGTTCGACGGACACTCGCTCCTACAGCCCTTGCAAGCCAGGCAACTATCCAGGACCTCTGCCAGTTCCGGTGACTTCAAAATGCTCTTACCGCCAACAGCAGCCTCCGCAAACGCCTCGCTCTCCCAGCCTCTCGTCAGGATCTCCCTCAGCACGTTGGCTCTTGCTCTTGTCGCTTTCGTCTCATCACCACTCACTTTGAACGCCGGACACAACGTCCCTCCCATAAGGTTCGACTTACGGCAGTCGCCGGCGCCGTTGCATTGCTCGACGCTGCACATCAAGGCATGCAGTTGGTTCTTGGCCCCTGTGGCTCCTTCGATCTTGCATTCGTCGAAAGCCGCCTTCCAGTTGTAATAGGTCTGCCCCTCCTTGAGTTCCTTGGCGATGGCATACTTTTGATCCACCTCGAAGCGCAGCATACTGTCCATCGGCAGCGTGTCAACGATCTTATGGAGGTTGAACACCTTGTCGGGGTCCCAGCAACGTTTGAGGTCCCGCATCATGCCATAAACCTCGTCGCCGTAGAGCAGTTGGATGAACTCGCCACGCAGGCGTCCGTCCCCATGTTCACCGCTCAGCGAGCCTTTGTATTTCTTGACCAGCAGCGCCGTCTGGTAGGCCACCTCCCGGAACTTCCTTTTGCCTTCCTCCTCCTTGATGTTGATGATCGGTCTCAGGTGCAGTTCGCCCGTGCTGATGTGCGCATGATAGACACAACTCAGGCCGAGGTTCTTGAGCATCTCGGCAAAGTCGTCCATATAGGCAGGAAGCTTGTCCGGCGTCACGGCCGTGTCTTCGATCACCCCAATCGGCTTGGCGTCGCCTTTCATTCCAGTGAGCAGCCCCAGTCCAGCCTTGCGCAGGCTCCACACCTTGCTAATCTCGTTTCCATAGACACGAGAGCAGGCATAAACCAATTCGCTAGACATCAGCGCCCGTTCCAGTTCGTCCGCCGTAGCGTTGATCTCCCCCAGCGTCTCCCCTCTCAATTCAATGATGAGGATAGCGGCGGGATCCCCTTGGACGAAGAAACGGTTCTTGCTTTGTTCCGCGTTGGCCTTACTTAATTCCAGGATGTTACGGTCCATCAACTCCACCGCAGCAGGATGGTATCTCAACGCGACCAAGTTGCCGAGGAAGCTCTTCTTCAGCGTGTCGCAATGCGCACAGACCACCATCTTCTCTTTTGGCGGCAGCGGATCCAGGTCCAATTTGATCTCCGTGATGAAAGCCAGGGTACCTTCGCTCCCCGCCAGCACCTTACAGAGGTTGATTCGGCGTTCCTCAAAAGGCTTTTCCGAGTGCGCCAGTTCCTCGATGACCTCATCGATGGCATAGCCGCAGGAGCGACGGCGCAACGCCTTGTCCGGGTAGTTCTCTTCAATCTTGCGAACCGTCTCCGAGTCCAAAGCCCATCGGATGAGTTGGCTATAGATATCAGCAATGAGCGAGGCGGACGGGGATTCCCAGAACCGCACGCCAAACCGTTCCACCAGTTCCCTGATGCTGTAATCCTTGAACACCTCCACACTCCCATCGCAAAGCACGCCCTTAGCTTCCAGCACATGGTGTCTCGTGCTTCCATAGATCAGCGAATGCGATCCGCAGGAGTTATTGCCGAACATGCCGCCGATGCAGCAACGGTTGCTGGTGGATGTCTCCGGACTGAAGAAAAGTCCATAAGGTTGAAGTGCCTGGTTCAGCTCATCCAGCACCACACCCGGCTGCACCCGCACCCAGCGTTCCTCAGCGTTGACCTCCAGGATCTCCTTGAAGTATTTGCTGACATCGACGACGATGCCGTTGCCCACCACCTGACCGGCGATGGACGTGCCACCCGCTCTCGGAATCAGATGCGTTTGACGCTGCTTAGCCTCGCCGATCAGCGCAATGATCTCCCCTTCGTTTTCCGGAAACGCCACACCCATCGGCATTTCCCGATAGGCCGAGGCATCCGTTGCGTAAGCGATTCTATGGAGCGGGTCAGTGTAGATCACAGGATCGCGTTCTTGATGGAATCCACGATGTACCTCACATCATCATCCGAGACGCACGGTCCACTCGGCAAGCACATGCCCACCTTGAAGATCGCCTCAGAGACCCCATTCACGTAGGCTGTGGCGTTCTTATACACCGGTTGCTTGTGCATCGGTTTCCACAGCGGTCTCGCTTCGATGCCCGCTTGGTCGAGAAACACACGCATGGCCTCCACGTTGTCGTTAGGTTGGCAGTCCGTGGTGGCTGAGTCCGCCCTATGGATGACACCGGCGGCACCACCCACGGCACCTTGAACGATGGTCTTATAGGCGTTCTCCTGACCTTTCACTTTCACCGAAGGATCGATGATCATCGTACAAAGCCAGTAGTTGCTTTCGTATTCCCCAGTGT
>JAEEGL012022507.1_pt1 | contig 13109 bp, 12 predicted proteins | sample 9134231 | NCBI WGS metagenome assembly JAEEGL01 (sample SAMN16246548, study PRJNA631951) | gut metagenome | biome: gut microbiome; feature: rumen; material: fiber-attached | host: Bos | place: Iran: Karaj | collected 2018-10 | reverse complement strand
TTTCCGTCATGGAATTCTCCTGTATTTGTTTTTCATATTTCGATTTCATGATACGAATTGCTCTATGCTGTTGGCAACTCTTGCAATCATTCTCACAGCAATTCTCTTGATTCAGAAAACCGTAAACTATCATCATAGTACCATATTCCGAACTATTTTGAAGTTTTTTTGAAAAATCGTATTGACAACGAATTGAAAAGGTGGTATTTTTACTACGACAGACATAGTACGACAGACAAAGCAACGTCTGACAAAGTAACGACAGGCGAAGTACGACAGTCGTTGTAATGACTGGCGAAGTACAAAAAGAGGAGAAAGGGTAGTGTAAAGTCCAATATGAAAAAACTGAACCGATAAACTACTGATAAATTAGGAGGTGAAGGAATGGATCAGAACATGACGGCAGGCATCAGCTCAGATGTCATCCGCGGATACAACGACACGATGATCCTGTTCATCCTGCAGAAGGAACCGTCCTACGGATATGAGATATCCAAGCAGATCCGGACCCTGACGGAAGGGAAATACATCATCAAGGAAACAACGCTGTATTCGGCATTTACCAGGATGGAGAAGAACGGATATGTGGAATCCTACGTAGCGGAGCCGGACACCACGGGAAGCGGCAAGAAAAGAACCTACTACAGGATCACGGAGCAGGGAAGAGCGTACTACAAAGAAAAATGCGCTGAATGGACGCTGACGAAGGAAGTTGTAGAGCACTTTATTCAGCAGGACACCGGACCGGGAGACAGCGGAAACGGAGCCGGAGCGGAAACAGGGCTTGTACCGGTCGGATAAGGCCGGGCAGGGAAACGAGAGTTGAGATAAGACATTTCGGCAGTTTGTAGTATGACATGAAAATGACAGCCGGAAATAATCGTTAAAGGCAGTGCGAAGCATGGTATGAAAATACAGTGGTGCAAAACTGCTAACAGACAAGGAGGATGAGAGAATGGAAATCATTCGGAATTATTTGGAAAATATGTTTGCCAACCTTCCCAACACGGCGGAGGTAAGAAAGGCAAAAAATGAACTCGGTCAGATGATGGAAGATAAATACCGGGAACTGATCGAAGAAGGAAAGAGCGAGAACGAGGCAGTCGGCACTGTGATCTCTGAATTCGGCAACTTGGACGAACTGGCCGAGGAACTTGGCCTGGAAGAAGAAGTGGAACAGGAAAAAGCGACCATGCAGGAGAGCCCGAGAAGGATGATCAGTTTTGACGAGGTCAAGGATTTCCTCAGGGATGAAGCAAAATCGGCTTTCGGCATCGCACTCGGAGTTGGGATCATCATCATCAGTGTTACCTGGCCGATCCTGACCGGGGTGGTAAGTTTTCTGCCGGACGCCCTCGGCGTGATCCCGATGTTCGTGATGATCGCCGTTGCGGTCATGCTCTTCATCATCAGCGGAAATATCACGGACCGCTGGAAATTCATGAAAAAAGAACTTTGTTCCATTGATTATGCAACAGCGACTTTTGTGCATCAGGAAAAAGATCACTTCAAGAGCAGCTACGCAGTACAGCTGACCATCGGCATTACCCTTTGTGCACTTTGCTGGGTGCCGGTTGCAGTCCTTGATGGTATCACCCCCTTCGGACTGACAAAGGTTGGAGATTTCCTTTCCACGATGGGTGTCATCTGTCTCTTCGTGTTCTGTGCACTGGGCGTATTTTTGATCATCCATGCAAGCAGTATCATGGGATCCTATGAGCAGCTGCTGAAACTGAATGCAAGAGATACGGTTGGCGGATCCTTTGCAGATGATGGCGAAGAGGGGTTTGCTAACCCGCTTGTCAACGGAATCATGGGAATCTACTGGCCCACAGTCCGCGCGATCTACCTGATCTGGTCATTTTTGACCTTTGCCTGGTATAAAACCTGGATCATCTGGCCGGTTGCCGGCATTATCTACGGGGTGTGCTCAGGCATTTTCAGAAAGAAAGATGAGCTTTGATTTTTATGGTAGTGTAAATCCCGATATGAAAATTTGAAGCGAAAAACTACAGATAAATTTGGAGGAGATTATCATGACAGATGAAAAGAAATTCTCAGGCTGGAAGAGAACTTATATAGGGCTGCTGAATGCAGCAACGGTGATCTGCATCATCATCGGATGCTTCATTCACATCGGCGGCTGGGTCGGAAAAGATATATGGAACGGTGTGATGGGCTGGAATAGCGGCAGCGAGAGATCATCGGTTGCCATGGCAGGCGATCACAGTGAGAATACCGAGACTTTTAAGAAAATCAAGGGTGAGATCGCAGTCGGTAATGTCAGACTTGTGAAGGGCGATGAATACGCAGTTTCCTACGAGTCTTATCCGGAAGGCGAAGAGCCTGCCTATAAGGTGACGGACGGTGTGCTGAAGATCACACAGAAGACGAAAAAGAAAAACATTAACAGTGTCAATGATATTAAAAACAGGTTTAAGGGTGCCAGAATCGTGATCACAGTGCCTTCGGGTTCGGAGGTAGAAGTGGACCTTGCGATGAACATGGGCAGTATCGAGATTGAAGACCTGACCCTTGAAGATGTGAAACTGGATGCAGATATGGGCAGCATCGATATCAAGGATGCCAAAATGGAGGATCTTGACATCAATGCGGATATGGGCGGTATTGATATCGAGGACTGCAGCTTTGATGAAGCCGAAATTAAGGCGCAGATGGGCGGCATTGATGTCAAGGACTGTGACTTTTCCGAAATGGAGGCAGATGCGGATATGGGCGGCATCACCGTCAGCGGTAACTATGACAAACTGAAATGCGATTGCGATATGGGCGGTATCAATGTCAGCACCGGAAACGGAAAGAACAAGCTCGAACTTTCAGCGGATATGGGCGGTATCACCGTGGACGGAGAGAGCGTAGGAAGAAATTACAAGAACTGAAAACGATCATCGTTTGCGAAGAAAACCCTGCCATATTTTGTGGCAGGGTTTTTTGCAATACAACATTTTGTCTGATCATAGACTTTTTTCATGAAATGTGCTATGATGCTGTAGTTGGCAGGCTACAGAAACCTGAAAAATAATGCTGAATTCAGGAGGCGGGAAATGAGAGAGAGAATTTTGGCAATTATCGAAAAAAACAGCCGGATCGATCTGAAAGAGCTGGCGATCATTATGGGAGAGCCTGAGATCGAAGTGGCAAATGAATTAAAGGCCATGGAAGAATCCGGTATCATCTGTGGTTATCATACTCTGATCGACTGGGAAAAGACTTCTATCGAGAAGGTGACGGCGCTGATCGAAGTACGTGTGACACCGCAGCGCGGACAGGGCTTTGATAATATTGCGGAGAGGATCTACAAGTATCCGGAGGTGAATTCGGTTTATCTGATCTCCGGCGGTTATGACCTTTTGGTTACCCTGGAAGGAAAGACATTAAAAGAGGTTTCCGGTTTTGTGACGGACAAGCTTTCCACGCTGGAAACCGTTATGAGTACCGCGACACACTTTATCCTGAAGAAATATAAAGATCACGGAACGATTCTTCACAAAGATGAGGTGGATGAAAGGATGAAGGTGACACCATGAGAGATCCGCTGGCAAAACAGGTAGTAGGCTTAAAACCCTCCGGGATCCGCAAGTTCTTTGACCTTGTGGCGGAGATGCCGGAAGCCATATCCCTCGGTGTGGGCGAACCTGATTTTGATACGCCCTGGCATATCCGTGATGAGGGTATTTATTCGCTGGAAAAGGGACGCACTTTTTATACCTCCAACTCCGGTCTGATGGAACTGCGTACGGAGATCTGCAATTATTTAAAAAGACGGATCGGTGTCAATTATCTGCCGAAGGAGGAAGTACTGGTAACAGTAGGTGGTTCCGAAGCCATCGATCTGGCCCTGCGTGCAATGATCAATCCCGGCGAAGGCGAAGAGGTGCTGATCCCGCAGCCTTCCTATGTTTCCTATGAGCCCTGCGCAATCCTTGCAGGCGCAAAACCGGTGATCATTGAACTGAAGGCAGAAAATGAGTTCCGCCTGACGGCGGCTGAGCTGGAAGCGGCGATCACAGACAAGACCAAGATCCTGGTGCTGCCTTTCCCGAATAATCCGACAGGTGCCATTATGGCGCGGAAAGATCTCGAAGCCATTGCACCGCTGATCGAAAAACACGATCTGTTTGTGATCTCCGATGAGATCTACTCCGAGCTGACCTACGGTGATGAGCACTGCTCCATCGTATCTTTGCCGGGCATGAAAGAGCGAACCATTCTGATCAATGGTTTTTCCAAGGCTTATGCCATGACGGGCTGGAGGCTCGGTTATGCCTGCGGACCGCAGAAAATCCTGTCCCAGATGACCAAGATCCATCAGTTCGCCATCATGTGTGCTCCCACGACAAGCCAGTATGCGGCTGTGGAAGCGTTGAAGAACGGCGATGCGGATGTGGCTGAAATGAGAGAAGCATATAACCAGAGAAGGCGGTTTTTGATGCATGCCTTTCAGGAAATGGGACTGCCTTGTTTTGAACCCTTTGGCGCTTTTTATGTATTCCCCTGCATTCAGAAATTCGGCATGACCAGTGAAGAGTTTGCCATGGAACTTCTGAAAGAAGAGGAAGTGGCAGTTGTGCCGGGCACGGCTTTCGGTGACTGCGGCGAAGGTTTCCTGAGAATTTCTTATGCATATTCACTGGAGAATCTCAAGATCGCCATGGAGCGGATCGCGCGGTTTATAGAGAAACGGTCTTAAAATATGGAGATTGTCTTACACGAGCCGGAGATTCCGGCCAATACAGGAAATATCGGACGTACCTGCGTAGCCACTGGAACGTCCCTGCATCTGATCGAGCCCCTGGGTTTTTCTCTCAGGGAAAGCCAGCTGAAAAGAGCGGGCATGGATTACTGGGACAAACTGAATGTGACACGGTACATCGATTACAATGATTTTTTGCAAAAGCATCCCGGCGCAAAGGTATGGCTCGCGACGACGAAAGCGAAACGTACCTATGCGGACGTGCAATACGGACCGGATGACTGCATCATGTTCGGAAAAGAGAGCGCGGGCATCCCGGAAGAGATTCTGGTGGCGCATGAAGAGGACTGCATCCGGATCCCGATGCTTCCCACGATCCGTTCCCTGAATCTGTCCAACGCAGTTTCCATCGTGCTCTATGAAGCACTGCGGCAGAACGGTTTCGCAGGCTTGGAGGAAGCAGGAAAACTGCACCGGCTGTCCTGGAACTGAAAAATCTCTGATATGAATGTGGCTGCAGACGATAGACTGCAGACGACATGCGGGAAACAACGATTGATTTATTAAAGAAAGAGGCTGAGCAGCTGAATGATCCGTTTTATCATTGCTATTATATTTGTATTTTTCTTTTTGCTCTTCAGCATTCCCATCCAGTTTGTGGAATGGCTGATCGGGCTGAAGAACCCAAAGAAAAAAGCGACAAGTTCCCTGGCGATCGTGAACTGGGCCTTTGGCGTGGTGATCGCCATCGCCGGCACAAAAGTTACCGTCATCGGGGAAGAAAACGTGCCGAAGGACCAGGCGGTTTTATATGTTGGCAATCACCGCAGTTATTTTGATATCATCCTGACATATGTTCGCATGCCCTATCTTTGCGGTTTTGTGGCAAAGGAAGAAATGCTCCGTTATCCGGTGCTCCGTACCTGGATGAAATATCTGTACTGCACTTTCTTAAACAGAAATAATTTAAAGCAGGGAATGCAGCTGATCCTGAAGAACATCGAATATCTGAAAGAGGGCATTTCGGTCTTTGTATTTCCGGAAGGGACCAGAAATAAGTCAGACGATATCCTGCTGCCTTTCCACGACGGAAGCCTGAAGATGGCGGAAAAATCCGGCGCGCCCATTATCCCTGTGACAATGAACAATACCGCGGCGATTTTTGAAGACCATATGCCGAAGATCAAAAAGGCCCATGTGGTCATCGAATACGGTAAGCCCATCTATATGAAAGATATGAGCAGGGAAGAAAAGAAGGCGGTCAGCGGACAGATCCAGGAGATCCTGAAGACGACCTATCAAAAGAATGCCGAACTTGTGTAAGGCAGGCAAAGTCCGGTGGAAAACCGGAGCCGGTTAATGAGTCAGAACAATTTAGAAAAAAACTTAAACGCAGATGAGATGACTGATCAGACGGAAGAGAAAAAACAGGCTGATCAGACCGTGACGCTTGCAGCCAATCTGATGGCGCTGGCAAGAGATGTCATGATCATTCATCTGCGTTTTTTTGCTGTCGCGGTATATGCGCTTATGCCAACGCCCCGCCAAGGTCTTGAGGGAGCTTCTACGGACGGAAAGTACCTCTATTATGATCCCGTCTGGCTTATTCGGCGCACAGGCAAAGAGCTCGCCTTTCCCCTTCGGTTGTATCTGCACTGTTTGCTGCATCTGATTTTTTTTCACGGATATGGTTATGATAAAATAAAACATCGAAAGATCTGGGATCTGGCAGTGGATCTGGCAGTGGAAAATGTGATCGCCGATCTATCTCTCCCAGATGCGAGGCTGGCAAAAGATACACAGCTGGCCGCTGAGATCGAAGCGCTCAAAGAGGCGATGAATCCGCCGCTTTTGGAGGATTATGCCCACAGGACCAGATGGGAACAATCGGAAAGAAGCATGGCCGGACGCGGCGGGCAGATGTCATTTACGGCTGAGAATATTTATGAGTTTCTGTTGAATGATGTGGCGGTCGGCTGTGATGGCGCAGATTGTGATGCAGATGAAAACTTCTTGGAAAAACCGGAATCGACAGACCGGCAAACAGCTGGGTTGAAATCTGCCGGATGCCGATTCGGAGACCGGGATCGTATTCATAGATTGCAGGTTCTTTCCCATATGGATGAGCACATCAGCTGGGAGGTCAGGACAGAGGTTGTTCCGAATATGGAAGCCTTTCGCAGGATCGCAGAGCGTGTCAAAGCAGATCTGAAGAGTTTTTCAAAGACCAAAAGCGGTGGGGAGAGCCTGCTTTTGAACCTTTCCATGGCAACCAGGCAGCGGGCGGATTATGCGCAGGTCCTGGCCACCTTTGCCGTTTATGCGGAAGATATGAAGGTGTCCGAGGATGAGTTCGATTATATTTTCTATACTTATGGACTTCGGGAATACGGCAATATGCCGCTGATCGAGCCGCTGGAATATACGGATGAAAAAAAGATCCGGGATTTTGTGATCGTGATCGATACCTCTGCATCCTGCCGGAAAGGACTGGTTGAAGACTTTTTGAAAAAGACGGTGCAGATCCTGGGCAACATGGGCAGCTTTTTTACCAAGGTCAACATTCATCTGCTGCAGTGCGATGATCAGGTGCGAAGCGATACGGTGATCACGGATTTAGGGAATATTGATGAGCTGCTGGAAAAAATGGAGATCAGGGGACTGGGGGCGACGGATTTTCGTCCGGCCTTTGCCTATGTGGATAAGTTGATCGAAGAAAAGAAACTGACAAATCTGCGCGGTTTGATCTACTTTACTGACGGATACGGCGTATATCCGGAGGCGGAACCCGCTTATAAGTCACTGTTTGTCTTCACCAGGGAAGACGAAAGCCGCCCTGCGGTTCCTGTCTGGGCGGCTAAGGTAGTGCTTGAATGATCTTTAAACTTCTTCCTTCGGTTTTCTATAAAACATTTTATATTCCACCTCGCCGATATCTTCGTTAGTCTCTTCTTCGATTTTTATGAATCTTCTGTTTTCATAGAAGCGTACGGCACCCATATTATTCTCGAAGACATGGAGTTCGATCACATCGTAGATATCTGCCACATAGGCAAGGAGCCTGGTGCCGATGCCCTGTCCGCGGTAGTCTTTTTCCACGAAGATCCCATTGATATATCCTTCGTCCACACCGACAAAACCGACAACCTGTCCGTCAATTTCATACACATAGACTTCGGTCCGCGGGATCAGACGGGAAACATAGCCGAAATGTCGGTCCCAGTAAGATGTGGGTATGAAATCATGGGCTTCTAAATTGCTGTCATACCAGATGCGCATGACTTTTTTCAGATCCGGTTCGTAATATTTTCGGATAATATCCATGGCAGCTACCTCTGTGTCATGATGAAATCAGCCGCGGCATCCGGCGGTTTGTGACTGGAAATACTGAAGGGATGCCCGCTTTTTTGCTTAGTATAAAACGAAATGCAAGGTGGCGCAACCGAAAAATCACAGCCTTTCGCTTTTCTTGACAGAAAAAGGCTGAAATGATAGCATACAAACGGGTGTGTACAAAGAATAATGGATGTGTGGTATGAGAATGCGGGGGCAAAATACTACTGATGAAATAAGGAGAAAATTATGAAAAAAAGAGTAGCGATTTTATTGTGCTGTGCCATGATGGCAATGCTTTTGTTTGGCTGTGGTTCAAACAGCGGCGGACTGAAGGGAAACACCTTTACCGTTGGTTTTGACGCAGAATTTCCGCCTTACGGCTATATGGACGATAATGGCGAGTATGTGGGCTTTGACCTTTCCCTGGCAGAAGAAGTCTGCAAGCGCAACGGCTGGACACTGAAAAAACAGCCTATTGACTGGGACGCAAAGGATATGGAACTTTCATCCGGATCCATTGACTGTATCTGGAACGGATTTACCATCAACGGCAGAGAAGATGCCTATACCTGGACTGTGCCTTACGTAGATAATTCGCAGGTATTTGTGGTTGCAGCGGATTCCGGCATCTCTTCCCAGGCTGACCTGGCCGGCAAGATCGTTGCCGTACAGGCAGATTCTTCCGCCCTTGCCGCATTGCAGGAGGATGAGAATAAAGAGCTGGCTGACAGTTTTGCATCCATGAATCAGTTCGCCGATTATAACACGGCTTTTATGGATCTTGAAGCAGGGGCTGTTGATGCGGTAGCCATGGATATCGGCGTGGCAAATTATCAGATGGAATCCAGGGACGCTGGAAAGTTCGTCATCCTGTCTGATTACCTTTCTTCCGAACAGTACGGTGTGGGCTTTTTGCTTGGAAACGAAGCCCTTCGTGATACGGTACAGAATACCCTGTTCGAGATGCTTGATGACGGTACCTTCGAGAAGATCGCAAAGGATTGGGGACAAGAAAGTACTATCTGTCTGAAGCATTGATAATTATTTGCATACTGTCGAAAGGCTGTGTAAAGTCCGGTATAAAGATCCGGAGCCAAAACTGCTGATAAACAGGATGCAAAACCGTGAATCATTTAGGCTAATCTTCGGGAGTTGCGAATGAATCTTCAGACTATGTTATTGCAGCTTGGCGGCGGTATGGTGGTGACAGTGGAGATCTTTATTCTGACACTGCTGTTTTCCCTGCCGCTGGGGCTGTTTGTTTCTTTCGGCCGGATGTCGAAAAACGGCATTTTACGGACGGTCAGTAAAGTTTATATTTCCATCATGCGTGGAACACCACTGATGCTGCAGCTTTTGGTGGTGTATTTCGGACCTTATTATCTGTTCGGGATGAAGATCAGTGCCGGATACCGCATGACGGCCGTGATCATCGGTTTTGTGCTGAATTACGCAGCATATTTTGCCGAGATCTACAGAGCCGGCATCGAATCCATTCCGGTGGGCCAGTACGAAGCAGCCAAGGTGCTGGGTTATTCACAGGGGCAGACTTTTTTCAGGATCATTTTTCCTCAGGTGGTAAAAAGAGTCCTTCCGCCGGTGACCAATGAAGTCATCACATTGGTAAAAGATACGTCCCTTGCATTTGCCCTTGCGGTAGCTGAGATGTTCACCATGGCAAAGCAGGTGGCCAGTGCCCAGACCACGGTCATGCCGTTGATGGTAGCGGGACTGTTTTATTACATCTTTAATCTGCTGGTGGCGTTTGTCATGGAATCTATTGAGAAAAAACTGTCATATTACAGATAATTATTTCCTATATCAGCGCGAAACCGGAAAACAACGAATAATTTCAAAGACGGGAGAATCTATGGAAGATCAGGATCAGGTATTGCTTTCCATTGATCATATGAAAAAATCCTTTGGTGACCTGGAGGTCATCAGGGATTTTTCTTTGCATGTAAAAAAAGGAGAAGTCGTATCCATCATCGGACCGTCCGGCTCGGGAAAGTCCACGATCCTGCGGTGCGCGACTATGCTGGAATGGATGGATGACGGCTCTTTGGCGTATCTCGGCGAATATGCCGCTAAGAGTGAAAACGGAAAGAGCGTTTATCAGCCGAAGGCAGAGCTGAAAAAACTGCACCGGCATTTTGGTCTGGTATTTCAGAACTTCAATCTCTTTCCTCATTACAGCGTATTGAAAAATGTGTGCGAGCCGCAGATGCTGACAGGCGGTGCGGATAAAGCATCTGCTGAGAAAAAAGCAAGAGATCTGCTTGCAAGGCTCGGACTGGCGGAAAAAGCGGAGGCTTACCCGTTTCAGCTGTCCGGCGGACAGCAGCAGAGAGTCTCCATCGCAAGGGCGCTGGCGCTTTCCCCGGATATCCTGTTTTTTGATGAACCGACCTCGGCCCTTGATCCGGAGCTGACCGGGGAAGTGCTGAAAGTGATCCGTTCTCTGGCCGATGAACATATGACCATGGTCATTGTGACACATGAGATGCAGTTTGCCAGGGAATTATCAGACCGCATCATTTTTATGGAAAAAGGCGTGGTTGCCGCAGAAGGCTCTCCGGATGAAGTCTTTTCTTCGGAAAACGCCAGAGTACGGGAGTTTATCGGTGCCATGGGCGCAGGATAAGAGCTGGATGAGCGCAGGATAAGATTTCCGTGGTAAAGAATGACCCAGATAGTGCCGAAATATATGGTATAGAAAACGCATACCCCCAAAAACGATGAAACGATTGATAGCCCAGAGACCGATATGGAAATACGAGTCGAAAACTGACTGATCAATTGGCGAAAGGGTCAATATGAAGATTAATTTTGAACAGATGCAAAAAGAGGCGGCAAAGAATGCCGCCATGCAGGCAGGCAGGACTGAAGGCTTTGCACCGGCAGGCGGCCCTCTGGCAACAGGTCAGAGAGGCATGACACCGGTGAATCAAGCAGGCAGCCCTGCCGGTTTTTCTGTGGACCTTTCCGGAAAGGCAGTGGCACCGGGAAGCTACGGAAGACAGAAAGAAGAGACGGAAAACATTGTAGAAAAGGCGTCATCCAATGATCCTGCGGCAATGAACAAATATATGGTAGTCATGTCCCATACCATGTCAGGAGAGGATTACCGGAAACTGACGCAGGAAGGCGTGCATCCGGGCAAGATCGAGGCATCCGACAGTGTGACTATCATGGATCATATCAAGACTGTGATGGCCAGAAGCGGCACGGTAGTCGAAGGGTTTAACGGCCAGGGCGATCTGGATATGGATATGCTCCGCGAGATCACCGGCAGCGAGACATTTGCAAAAGAGTTAGCAAATGCTTACCGCGAAAAAGATCTTCCCATGACAGAAGATACCATACGGGATATCCATTCCCAGATGGAAAAACTCTCGTCCGTGCAGGGACTGACGGACGGCATGAAGCAGTATCTGCTGGAAAACAACCTTGATCCCACGATTGACAATATCTATCTGGCACAATACTCCGCCGGCAGCGCGGCTGTCAAAGGAGGCGGATATTTTGCGGAAGGTCTGGGCGGTTATATCGGAAAGACAGCGGAAGGACTCGGGGCAGATGAGATGCAGATGCTCTCCGGAAGGATCTTACAGATCACATCCGAGGCAGGGCTTCTGGAAAATGATGAGACGCAGCGGGAATGCGAGTTTCTGATCGATGCGGATATTCCGCTGACACCGGAAAACCTGCTGGCGCTTTCGAGGCTGGATGAGATCGAAATCCCCATCGATGATAGGACGGCTATCAGCTATATGACGGATGCCATTGCAGAAGGGAAGAGCGCAGGCGCAGCAGACCTTGGCGGAAGAAGCCTTAGGGCTGTGGCGGAGCAGCTGATGGAGGAGACACAGCAGATCTCGGACAGGGCTGTGGAAAATGTGATCGCGCAGGGGAAGACATTTACCATCCGGTCGCTTTCCATGGCACAGAGACAGATCGATCTTATGATGGCACAGGGATTTTCGGACGGGAGCATGCCGGCTGCAGCAGATGGCGTGACCTCCCAGGTGAGCATGGCGAATACTGAAGCCGCGGCTTTCGCAGCATCCGCTGATACGATACAGGCAGCCAAACTGACACTGGCGCAGGTACAGCTCCGGATGACGGTATCTGCGAATATGTCGTTGCTCTCATCTGGATACAGTATTGATACTTCGCCCTTAGAGCAGCTGGTGGATGACCTGAAGGCAGTAGAAACTGCGGGCAGGCAGACCTGGGGGCTGCAGGCACGAAGCGCTGAAGGGCAGGCACTTTTCTCACAGACAATGGCGGAGAGGGAAGCGCTCTTTGAGATGCCGGCTGCATTGCTCGGACGGATTGTTGACACTACTGAAGAATTAAGCCTTCGCCGGATCGGTGAAGAAGGAAGGAACCTGCAGGAGACATACAGACAGGCAGGAGAGAGCTATGAAGCGCTGATGACGGCACCACGGGCAGATCTCGGGGACAGCATCAAAAATGCTTTCCGTAATGTGGACGAGCTCCTTTCCATGAATGATCTTCTGCCGACCGAAGATAACCGCAAGGCAGTCAGGATCCTGTCCTATAACCATATGGATGTGACACCGGAGAATATCGCAAGTGTCAGGCTTGCAGACCAGACGCTGACATCGGTGCTCAAAAAGATGAATCCGGCGGCAACGCTGCAGATGATCCGGGATGGGATCAATCCCATGGAGCAGTCGTTGTCAGAGCTTTCGGCCTACTTTGATGAGCAGGAGCTTTCCCTTCCCGTGCGCAGCGAAAAATATTCCCGTTTCCTGTATGAGATGGAGCAAAGCGGTGATATCACCCAGGACGAACGGGAAAGCTACATGGGGATCTACCGTCTGATCACCCAGATTGAAAAAGGAGACGACAAGGCTGTCGGATCACTGGTCGGCAGCGGAAGAGAACTGACCTTTGCAAACCTGCTGTCAGCAGTTCGGACATCGCAGAAGGGCGGTATTTCTGCTGAGATCGGAGATGATTTCGGCGGCGTTGTTTCGCAGATTGATAAGAGTATCTCAGATCAGATCGAGACTTACTTCCGAAAGAA
>JAEEGL012011428.1_pt1 | contig 13109 bp, 13 predicted proteins | sample 9134231 | NCBI WGS metagenome assembly JAEEGL01 (sample SAMN16246548, study PRJNA631951) | gut metagenome | biome: gut microbiome; feature: rumen; material: fiber-attached | host: Bos | place: Iran: Karaj | collected 2018-10 | reverse complement strand
GTGGCATCCCGAATGGCTGGAAAGCGGACTCCCCTTGTTCAGCTGGCTGGTGAAACAGGCTACGAATTTCCAGGTGGCCAAACGTCTGCATCATAGGATTCTCACCTTGGATACGCACTGTGATACGCCGATGTTCTTCCCGCAGGGTATTCATTTCGAGCAGCGCGACCCGCGTATCCTCGTCGACCTGCATAAGATGACCGAAGGTCGGCAGGATGCTGTCATCATGGCGGCTTATCTGCCACAGCCCAAGATCGGTGAGCAGTTCTCGCAGATCGTACCCTTCGACGTGAACAGTCCGATGGCCTATGCCGACCTGATCTTCGACAAGATCGAGGAGATTGTGCGCAACAACAGTCGGTATATCAGTATTGCCCGCACGCCCAGCGACCTGTACGAAGACAAGCGGAAGGGGCGCAAGAGCATTATGTTCGGCATTGAGAACGGATTGGCCCTGAACCACGACGTAGCAAACGTCAAGCATTTCGCCCAGCGAGGGGTGGTATATATCACACTTTGTCATAACGGGGATAATGATATCTGCGACTCGGCCAAGGGATGCAACACACACAATGGTGTGAGTGCCTTCGGCGAGAAAGTGATTCAGGCCATGAACGCCAATGGAATGATGGTGGATCTGAGTCATGCCAACGAGAAGAGCTTCTACGACGCCCTGGAAATCAGTCGTACACCCATTGTATGCAGTCATAGCAGCAGTCGTACCCTGTGTGACCACCCCCGCAACCTCACCGACGACCAGATGCGGGCATTGGCGGCCAAGGGCGGTGTGGCCCATACCACCCTCTACCACGGTTTCCTGCGCAAAGAGGGAGAGGCAACCATCCTTGATGCGTTGGCTCATCTGGAGCATGCCATTGCCGTCATGGGCATAGACCATGTGGGCTTGGGTACGGATTTCGACGGCGACGGCGGTGTGGTGGGTATGGCCAACAGCAGCGAGGCCATTAACTTCACCCTGCACCTGCTCAGGCGCAAATATAGTGAACGCGATATTGAGAAGATCTGGGGCGGCAACTGGCTGCGGGTGATGGCTCAGGTGCAGCGCATAGACAGATAAACAAAAAAAACGAATACACGATGATGATCATCAAGAACCTGAAACGATTCCTTCCTTTACTTCTACTCCTGCTCGTGGCTTGTAAGAGCAGCAAAACCCATCAGGAGGTGCTGGTGCTGAGTTCTCCGGCAGGTCCTGCCTTCAATGCCGACAGTGCTTTCAGCTATTGTCAGGCACAATGCGACTTCGGTCCGAGAACGATGAACAGTGCTGCGCACGACCAGTGTGAGGCGTGGATCATCAAGCAGTTCCAGCAGTTCGGCTGTCAGACCGTCACCCAGAAGACCGTTCTCCAAGGCTATGACGGAACGGCACTGAACAGTACGAACATCATTGCTTCCACTCAGCCCGACAACACCACGAGGGTGATGCTCTGTGCCCATTGGGACAGTCGGCCGTGGGCTGATAACGACCCGGACGAGAGGAACTGGAAGACGCCCGTGATGGCTGCGAACGATGGAGCCAGCGGCGTGGCCGTGATGCTGGAGCTGGCGCGGTTGATACAGACTGCCGACTCGCTGAAGGTGGGGGTTGACTTCATCTGCTTTGATGCAGAAGACTGGGGTACGCCGCAATGGGACACCAACACGTATAACACCACAGGCGATGTGTGGGCATTGGGAGCAGCCTATTGGGCCAGTAACCCGCATGTAGCAGACTACAGACCACGCTACGGAATCCTCCTCGACATGGTGGGTGGCCAGGGGGCGCAGTTCTATCAGGAGCGTTTCTCCAAGCAATATGCGCAGCCTATATTAAATAAGGTGTGGGCAGCCGCCAAGGTGGTGGGCTTCGGCAGCTATTTCCCCGACAGCAGCGGGGAGTATATCACCGACGACCATACGCCCATCAATACACAGGCACGTATCCCAACCATTGATATCATTCCCTTCTATCCCGATTGTCAGCAGAGCGGGTTCGGTCCTACCTGGCACACCATCAACGACGATATGGAGCATATCGACAAGAACACTCTCCAAGCTGTAGGACAGACATTGGTGCAAGTGCTGTATTCGGAAGGGAAAACAGATTAAGCCAGTTTCTCAATCTTTAAGGTCTGATCACAATAATCAACCACTGCCGGACGGTGGGTGATGAAGATGACGGTCTTGTCGCGCTTCTGCAGGATATTCTGCAGCAGCTGCCGTTCCGTGTCGGGATCAAGGGCGCTGGTAGCTTCATCGAACAGCATGATGCCACGGTTGCGCAACAAGGCACGGGCAATGGCAATGCGCTGCGCCTGACCCTCACTCAAGCCGCCACCGGATTCGGCACAAGAGGTGTCCAAGCCCTTGGGCAGATCAAACACGAAGCCTGCACAAGCCTGCATCAGCACCTCCTTCATCTCCTCGTCCGTGGCGTTCAGCTTTCCTAAACGCAGGTTCTCACGTATGGTACCGCTCATCAAGGTGTTTCCCTGCGGTACATAGACAAAGTTACAACGCATGCGGGGAGAGAGGGTTTTCTTCATCTTCTCATTATAGATGGACACCTCTCCACTCTGCGGGCGCAGCAAGGCCAGAATCAATCGTACAAGGGTGGTCTTACCTGCTCCCGTCTCGCCCAAGATAGCCGTACAGCTACCCGGGTAGAAATCAAACGACAGGTTGTCAATCACCTTCCCGTCGGTAGGTTCATACTCATAGGAAACCGCTTCCAGCTGCACCCCACACGGTCCTTCCAGCTCTATGGGCTCTCCCTGCTCCTCCATGGGATCCTCCTCCAGCTCCATCAAACGCTCTGCGGCCGTGAACACGCTCACGAAGGCAGGCACCAGCTTGGTCAGTCCACGTGCCGGTCCCTGAATCCTGTTCACCAGCTGCAGGAAGGCGGTCATACCACCGAAGGTAAGCGTACCGGCCGACATGCGCAGGGCCGACCACAGGAAAGCAACCAGGTAACCCAAGGCGAAGCCGAAGTTCAGGATCAGGTTACTGAACACCGAGAACATCGTACGTTTCACCACGTTCTGCCGCAGCTCACTCTGCGTGTTCTCCAGTCGGTCAACCATCATCGTGTCACTCTCCAGCGTCTTGATGAGCATTCGGTTCTGCACCGTTTCCTGTAATACGCTCTGCACCTTCGAGTCACTGTCGCGCACCTGTCGGGTAAAGTGCCGCATCTGGTTCACATAAATCTTACTCACTGCCAGGAACAGCGGTAACATCACTATGATGATGACTGCCAGCCACTTGTCCATGGAGAACAGATAGAAGAACGCACCGAGGAACATGGCCAAGGTGGAGAGGGCGCCGGGCAAGGTCTCAGTAAGGAAACTCACCACATTACCCACATCGCCTTCCAGTCGGTTAATCACATCACCGCTGTGCATACGTTCCTTTCCGCGCCATTCAGAGCGCAGGATTCTGTCGAGCATTCGTTGCTGCATACGGTTCTGTGCGCGTATTCCCAAGATGTTCCGCACCCAGATACTACTGATGCTGATGGCGAAATTAGCCAGTATCAGCAGTCCCATATACGCCACAGCCCAATAGAGGGAGCCTTCAGCTGTATGAGAGGCCACGTCGATAGCGTGCTGAATAGCCCATACCTGAGCCAGACTCACCACCACGCTCAGCAGTCCTAACGAGGCATTCAGCACTGCTTGTAGCTGATTGCCCCGCCAAGCTCGCCACAGCCATTTCATAATAACCTTCGCGCTGTACTTGCTTTCCTTCCTACTAAAATACTCCCTTATATTCAACTTTGAACTTTGAGCTTTGAACTTTGCGCTCGGCTCTGCCGCTTTGCTCTGCAAAGAACTTTATGATATGCTTTGTGAGACAGAAGTTTTGACTTGATGGTAACTTCGAGCGCTCCCTCCCTTTTGGGGAGGGTTGGGGAGAGGCTCCTTCTATCGTTGATCCAACCCCCACATCATCTTCTCCCTCAGGGTGGAGAAATACTTCTGTCCGCGCCGTTTCACGATATGAATGCCGTACGGCGCCTTACGGATGGTGAGTCGTGTACCCTCCTCACAACGCTCCGACCTGCCGTCGATGGCAATCAGGAAGTTATGCGAACGACTCTCCACGGTGATGGTAATCTCACTGTCGTCCTTCACCACGATGGGACGGATGTTCAGACTATGTGGAGCAACAGGTGTCAGACAAAAGATTCCTGCCTGCGGCACAATGATCGGTCCGCCGTTCGAGAGCGAATAGGCTGTACTACCCGTGGGTGTACTCACTATCAGACCGTCAGCCTGATAGGTTACCAGGTATTCACCGTTGATACATGTGCGGATAGAGATCATCGAGGCATTGTCGCGTTTCAGCACAGCAATATCGTTCAGCGCCCGCGGACAGGTCTGCAGCTGCTGTCCCTCCAACTCCACCTGAATCACCGCATGGTCCTCTAAATCATACTCCCCACGATACAGCGCGTCAATGGCACTCTCTATCTCCTGCGGACTCACATCCGCGAGGAATCCCAGGCGCCCCATGTTCACACCCATAATGGGAATACCCTTACCACCCACAAAATGAGCCGACTTCAATAACGTTCCGTCACCTCCCATGGAGATCACGAAGTCTGCATCGAAGTCATTCCCTTCGAACACCCTCGTCACCTGCACCTCCAGATGCTGTCCCTTCGTGACGAAGTCGTAGAACTCCCGCTCCATAAACACATCTGCCTCCCGCTCAGAGAGATACGAGAGTATTTTCTGGATGCTGGCCGACTTCTTCGCCTGATACACATTACCGAAGATGGCGAACCGTAGTTTCTTCTTTCCTTCCTTCTCCATGCGCATTCCTTTTGACTGCAAAGATACGATTAAGCGAGGACAATACAAAATAAATAGGAATTTATTTTTATTGTCGAGCGTAAGTATCTTCGGCGAAGCCAAAGTACGATTAAGCGAGGACAATACAAAATAAATAGGAATTTATTTTTATTTTCGAACGAAAGTATCTTCGGCGAAGCCAAAGATACGATTAAGCGAGGACAAAACAAAGAATAATATTGTTTTTCTTTAATTTTGTCGAGCGGAATTTGAACAACATCTAACCCTAATCTCTTGAGACATCGATGTACAAAGGGTTTAAGACAGGTTAGATGATGCTCAAACATCTAACCATCATCTAACCCACATATCCCGTACATATCCTGTTCATTTTGTTATTCAGGTGAAACATGGGTTAAATGTAGGTTAGATGTACGGGATATGTTTAAGAAACATCTAACCCACGCCAAGGCCTTTATGACAGGGCATTTCAGAGATGTTGGGTTAGATGTTGGCATATTTTCGCAGATTCATCATGATTATTAATTATTCCCAACGTGGGAACTTTTTATTCCCAGTGTGGGAACAACTTGTTTCTATGCAGGGAACTGAGAATCCCTTATTCTGCATAAATATTCAGGCATACCAAACACCGAGAGAGAAAACGTCAAACGCTGGGAGCGTTTACGCCATTCTCTCCCTCAAAGTGCCATACTTTCTAAATAGCTTATTATGAATATGCATAAGTATGCATTCCCATAGTCCCACAACCCTCACCTGTCGCTATAAGATGCCAAATTGGAGTATCAGTTGGAGATCGTAACTATATAGTGAAATGGAATAGGTGTTTGTGTTGTAAGATACCGATAGACACAGCATTTCAAAGCAGTAACAATTAGCAAAAGGCTAAAATTTTCGGGTTGAAAAAATGGCAAAAAAATGACGCCCTATAGAGCGTCAACTTTTTATTCTTAAAAGTTTACAAAATTTCGACATCAGTTTCAAATCGTAACCACTTTATGTTTTCCAAGGGAGAATTGTCCAAAATCTTACAATCCACACAAGAAATCTACTTGGAAACTAATGTGAATAATGTGCATAATTCTCCCACTAATATGGATATTTTTTCCCGCATCCTACATTTTATTCTTGAAGTCATCTTTTCTGGCAATATTGCCCCTGATGTAAAAAACAACACATTAATATAAGAATGCCATCTATACAGCAAGAAAAACGCTATCATTTGCCAATGAAACTTAATTTCAACACTTAAAGTATTGTCGTGTGAAAGAAATTTTGTATCTTTGCGGTCGGAAATATTTGTTATTATTCCGACCATAATTTATATACAAAATCAATGGAGAATGCAGTAGTACAACAGATTAGGAAAAGGATTGCTCGCAGTAAGTTCGGCGAGATATTCTTTGTTTCTTCTTTCCCCCAGTATGATGTCGAGTACGTCACCAAGCTGCTCGCCATCTTTGAGAAAGAAGGATTGATTACACGAATAGCCAAAGGTGTGTATGTCAAGGCACGTAAAACACGTTTTGGCATCCTTTATCCTTCGGCTTACGAATTGGTGAAAGAAATTGCCAAACGAGACAAGGCAAAAGTTATACCAACTGGAGCCACTGCCGCTAATCGCTTAGGATTCTCAACGCAAGTACCCATGAATACTATTTTTCTGACTACTGGGTCTGGGCGAAAATTGAAATTAGGGAATCGAACAGTGACTCTGAAGCATGGGGCACCTAAGAACTTTGCATTCCGTGGACGTTTGATGCCAGAATTGGTACAGGCATTACGTAGCATTGGTGAGCATAACATCACTCAGGATGTTGAAGCGAGGATTGGACAACTGTTCACGGAAACTCCTGAGACTGACACCATAGAATATGATTTATTGTTGGCTCCTGTATGGATGCGACAAGTTATAAAGAAAGGAATAAAGCAATGAGCAAATGGATTGATTTCTCGCTCGATGAGCGAAAGGCGATGATACAAGGTGTGACCGAGGCACGGCAAATTGATGAAGCTGCTGCAGAGAAGGACTGGTGGGTAACGGCAGTGTTGTATACCCTTTTTCACACCAGTGTAACAGAATACCTGTTGTTTAAAGGTGGTACGAGTCTCAGTAAAGGCTGGGATATCATCAACCGATTCAGTGAAGATATAGATTTAGCATTGAGCCGTGACTTTTTTCTGAACGTCAAGCAACTCTCTTGTGCAAGCTGTACCAGTAATACGCAAATACATAATCTTCGAGAGAAAGGACAAGACTTTCTTTTTGGAGAGTTCAAGGACGAGTTATCGGCAAAACTTGTCGAGATGGGGCTTGAAGTAACTGTTCTCACAGACAATGACATAACCAATGAAAATGGTGAGCCAAGAAAAGTGCCACACGACAAAGACCCTTCTGTGCTATACGTGCAATACCCTTCACTCTACAATAGCCAAGCGGCATACGCTATCCCTACGGTAAAAGTGGAGATCAGTGTATTGTCGATGTCTGAGCCCTACGAAATGAGAAGAATTTCATCACTTATAGAGCAAGCGTATAAAGATAAAGATGAAGATGTTGATTCCGACCTCGTTCAAACAATTCGTACCGTCAGCCCTGCCAGGACTTTCTTGGAAAAAGCCTTCCTTTTATGCGAGGAGTTCCAGAAGGACGAACCGAGGACGCATAGAATGACACGCCACTTTTACGATTTGGAAAAACTGATGCATACCCCATACGCAGAAATAGCTCTTAATGATTTGGTGCTCTATCATGAGATTGTGGAACATCGTCGCAAGTTCTATCATGTTGGTTATGTGGATTACGACAAGGAGCTACCTGCCAATATTCAGATTGTGCCAAGTGACGAACTGATGTCCGCTTACGAAGCTGACTACAACGAAATGAAGGAGAGTTTCATTTATGGGCATCCTCTGACTTTCGGCGAGTTAATGGAAAGAATTACGAGTATTCAAGAGCAGTTTAGATCCATAAATAGCAAAATAATGGATAATAATTAGAAGCTGTACCATGATTTGGAACAACTGCGAATTATTTTTGCAAACAAAACATCTTGAATATGACAGATCAGGAGAACTCCTTTCTTTCCATCCTTTCATTGTTGATATCGGTTCTGTTAACTATAGCGACAAGGATCAGGTGTTCTTCGGAAAAATAGAAGGTATCAACGGTCTGGTAAACTTTGAAGGCGAAAGCGTCAAGGAACTGACGGAAGCATTCCACGAAGCAGTCGATGACTATCTGGCCTACTGCGAGGATGAGGGCATAGAGCCCGACAAGAGCTATACTGGCGTGCTAAATGTACGACTCACTCCTGCCATTCACCGCCAGATTGCCATGCTTGCGCTTCAGGCTGGCATTTCCATCAATGCCTACATCAAGGAGACGCTCGAAGAGAAAGTCGAGGAGGCTGTTGTGAGCTGATGCTCGATTACAAAGCGAGGTTACAAACTCATGATTAATTGTTCTCTCTCCCTATCTCTCTGGGAGAAACTGCCGGGGTAGCGGGGAGAAAGGTACGGGGAAACAGGGAGTTTCAGCCGGGGAAACTGGAAGTCATCGGGCGGTGCCAGAGATGGCAGCGCCCGCTGCCATCTCTGGCAGCGGGCGCTGTTAAGTCTGTCATCGGACGGTGCTGTCCCTTTTTTACTTTGAGTTCTTCTTTTTAGCCCATAGATAGTGGTTTGTCGGCCCCTCTTTGTGCTTACGTAATAGTGGATTATCACCTTTACACAAATTATTAAGATAACTCTTTGCAGTGCTATATTTCAAGTCGGCTGCCCAGCGGAAGTATTCAATGGTCGTATAACCACCTTTGAGGCACTCCTCCAGAATCTTCTCCAGTTCCTCGGGGTCGGTCACGGGGTGGCGCTCATAGACCTCCTGCTTCTGGACGTAGCCGAAGTGGATCTTGTCCTGAAGCGTCTCCACGAAACGCTTGGAGGGGATGAACTCGATGCCCGCCAGGCTGACGCTCTGGTTCTTCACCTTCTTGGGGTCGGTATAGTCGCCGTCGAGCTTCAGCTTCGGGGCGAACGAGCCAATTTCTGTCTCCACGCGCGAGCCGTCGCGCATGAGGGTGGCGGCAGCATCAAGGAAGCACTCAAACAAGCGTACCATATCACCGACCTGCGTGGCGCGGTACTTGTTGCAATACTCGTCAAGCGCCCGCTGCGTGTATTTGAACCCCTTGGCGGGTCGCGGGTAGAGCAGCGGCTTGCCGTCCTCGCCCTTCGTGGGGCGCGGCAGCAGTTCGAACTTCATTCCGTCAGTCTTTCTCGGCATGGCTTTCCTCCTTTCTTTATTTGCTTTGACTTTGCAAAGATACGGTGTTTGTCTGACTATACCAAACATTTCCGCCGTTTTTTTTATCATATTCCTTTGCCGTTCATGTTTTATTTGCTATATTTGCAGCGGAAATCAAACATGTTAGGATTATGACAACAAATGAGACTGTAAAGAAAGGAAGAACACGCGAGGAAATTCTTGCATGGCTGGAACGCGGTCGTCAGATAAAGATGAGACGACTGCATGAGGCACAGGCTAAGTACGCCGAGCGTCAGCGTCGTAAAAAAGAGGCTGCTGAGTCAGGATATTACGACCTGGAATGGGCTTAGTCTATGAAAAGACTCAACACTGATAATATTAATAATCGCGCGCCATACAATGTGGCGTATGATGAGGAAGAGATAATGTGTTTCGTCACAGACTACGGCGTGGAGTATTCTGTGACGTTCGACGATGATGCTAACCCTTATTTTGCAGCTTATTGGTTTAATTTATCGAATATGAACAATGTCCCGTCTCCTAGTGACAAGAAGGTCGCTCAGACTGTAATATGCATCATTGAGGAATTCTTTCGCCAGAATCCTGACATTTTGCTTTACATGTGCAGTACAGACGATGGACAACAGGCTCAGCGGGCGCGGCTTTTCCTGCGCTGGTTCAACGGTGCCGAGCAGCAGAAGCAGTATGTGATTCGCACCACAGAGGTAAAAGGGGAAGGACGTAAAGAATACGTGGCTTTTATTGTGCAGCGTAGCAATCCGCATGTTGATGAAATCATTCAGTTGTTTGATGCCGATATTGCTATGTTTAACGAAATGAAACCTTAAGTTGTCTTTTCGATATCGAACGTACCATACCGCTGACGAGGAACCTTTCGGCAGCAAAATAATGTCAGGAACCTGATGCGTGACATAAGAAAGAAGAGAAATCCCGAAACGGCAGGACGTTTCGGGATTTTTCTTGCTATTCCTTTGCTGTTCACAATTTATTTGCTAAATTTGCAATGTAAAGAAAGTGAGGTATAATGAAGAAGAAAACTAAAAGTGACCGCTCTGACAACGGACAGTTGATGCAGATGGTGCAGCTTTCCGTGAATGAGAAGGAAATGCAGTTCTTAATTGGTGGCGACCCGATGGTGAGATTCATCAAACGCAAGGATCTCCCGCGGTATGTCAAGGATGGCTACAATATTCCCTACATAGGGCATCTCTATAGCATTGATGACGTAAAGGAAGCCATAAAGTTTGCCAGCAGTATCAGTGCAACGGGAGGTGTGACGCTATTGATGATGGACAATTCCTTGATTACATTCACTAATTCTATTTCGTTAGGTTCAAGAGAGATCAGTGAGATAAAGGATCTGATAGCGCAGAGCAAGGCTGGCGACGAGATGATGGCAATCATTACCAACCCGCCAGGAAAAATCTCGATTCCGAAAACACTGGGAACGGATGAGAACTCACAGGAAGGAACGGCACCGGCCAACCACCAGTTTCTCAAGGAACCGCTGAATGACGAGATGCTGATGGAGGCACTGAAGACTGCTGCAACGGCAATGCTCAACGACGAGCATACGGCGCACATGAAGTGGAAGGACAGCGACGGCTACCACGAAAAGGAGTATGGCGTGAACCATCTGCTGGTTAGCCTGTTCTATTATGTATATGTAAACGGACTAAACTCGAGCAGCAGTTTCTTCTGGCGGCAGCGCACGCAGTTTCATGAGTACTGCAGCAGGAATATGCCTCAGGGGCTCAGCATCTGCACGGATCGTCACTTTAGAAACTGTATCAGCAATCTGGTGTTGAAATCATGTAGTTTCGACAAGTACATCAAAATGAACCCTAAACCCGAGGTGGAGTGGGAGAAGGGTAAGTTCAATATGGAGTTCTGGTACGCCGTTTATTGTGAGGCAGAACGGTATTTTGAGCTGATTCTCCCGAAAACGACCCAGGAATAAGCCCAAAAGGGGCCTGATTTTTACTTCCTTTACTTCCTTTTTGATTTTTGGAAGTAAAGGATTTGTACCGTTCAGATATTTTTCCGTCCTTTGTCAGCGAAAAGGAGAGTAAGAGCCTCCGATTCAAAAAACCTGCAGGTGGGCTGCGACGGCAGCCGTGAGAAAGTGCTCTTTGATATTTTTACTATTAAAAAGGAAAGGACAAAATTATGGCAACTGAAAGACAAGTCGTTGAGGTTGACATTGTAACCAATGAAAACCGCAAATCTGATTATTTCGGCAAGAAATACGGCCGCATCCATTACACCGAGCCTATTAACATGCGTGGTGTGTGTGATATGATCAACAGCAACGGCAGCCCTTGGACACGCGACATCATTGATGGTGTCTTCATCCGCTACCGTAACTGTGTCGTCGATCTGCTCTCTCAGGGCATCGGTGTAAAGATTGATGGTCTGGGTACTCTTCGTCCCACTCTTGAGAATGCTCATGGTGGTGCCGACTCTGTGGAGGATTTCAACGTGAATGAGCACATCACCGGTGTACACGTCCGTTTCATCCCCGAGGGTGATGAACTCGACCGCATCACCAGCCGCGAAATGAAGAAAAAATGTGTGCTCCGCAAGACCTACGAGGTAGAGTACCGCGAGATCACCGTTGATGGCAAACCCAAGAAGATTCCCATCTACGTTCCTATCAAGGGTAACAAGCCTGACCCTGAGCCTGGTCCTGAGCCCTAATCTGCTATAGGTTACGGCTTAACTGAAAAGACCGCTGGTTCCCACGAGGGACCGGCGGTCTTTCTTTTTTTATCAGATGCTTAGTTCGCGGCAACAGGTGTGACGATGGCTGCCCAGCCTCCACCTGGAGCCAGCTGGATGTGGAGTCCGTCTTGGCGGCTCACGGTACGCTGGGTCTTGGTATAGTCTGTGGCATCGCGGTCGGCATTGATGCCGTCGGCAAAAATCTCCATGTTGTATGTACCCTCGCCGAGCATGTTCAGCGGGATGGTAAGCTCTTTCGTGTGCCAGTCGGTCATGGCGCAGATGTACCACGTGCTGCCTTTGCGCTTGGCAATGGCGAACCACTCGCCGAGCTTGCCGCCAAGGGGCCGTACTTCGTCGAACACGGTGGGTATCTGACGGATGAAGTCGGTGGTTGGCTGTTCGCGTTCGTAGCGTGTCGGTGCGTCGGCCAGCATCTGCAGCGGGGCATCGAAAGCCACATACATGGCAACTTGATGGGCACGGGTGCCCTGGCTCATGGGGTGGTCGTTGTTGCCGAAGAATGCGGCACGCGTGGCATTGGTCATGGCGCCCGGGGTGTAGTCCATGGGACCGACGAGCATTCGCAGGTAGGGGGCCGTCACGTCGTAGTGGGGCTGGTCGTGCAGCGGACCGTCGCCTGCACGCGGTTCCCATTTGGAGTTCTCCAGGCCTTTCACACCCTCGAAATTGACGATATTAGGATAGGCCACCTGGATGCCGGTGGGACGGTATCCGTGCAGGTCGAGCAGCAGGTGGTTACGGGCGGCGCAGTCGGCTATCTTCCATGCGGATTGCATGACCACCTGGTCGTCGCGGTCGAAGAAATCCACCTTAAAGCCTTTTACGCCCAGGTCGGCATAGTACTTGAAGTCGTCCTCGGTATTGTTGATGCAGTTGCGCCACGATGTCCAGAGGATGATGCCCACGCCTTTCTTCGCGGCATAGGGGAGCAGGCTGAGCAGGTCAATATCGGGGTTCAGTTCGGAGCGCAGGCTCTCGTCGGTGCTCCAGCCTTCGTCAATGATGATGTACTCCAAGCCATTGCGGGCAGCAAAGTCGATGTAATACTTATAGGTGTCGGTATTCATGCCGGCACGGAACGGCACGCCGGTCAGCATGGTGGCGTTCCACCAGTCCCAGGCTACCTTGCCCGGACGAATCCATGACGTGTCCTGCAACTGGCACTTCGGTCCGAAGCGGTGGGGCAGGTCGGCTGCAAAGAGCTGTTCGTCCCTTGTTGTCACCATGACGATGCGCCAGGGCATGGC
>JAEEGL010466773.1_pt1 | contig 13109 bp, 11 predicted proteins | sample 9134231 | NCBI WGS metagenome assembly JAEEGL01 (sample SAMN16246548, study PRJNA631951) | gut metagenome | biome: gut microbiome; feature: rumen; material: fiber-attached | host: Bos | place: Iran: Karaj | collected 2018-10 | reverse complement strand
TTCATATTCCTCAATAAAGGTTCCTGTCTCCCGAAGCTTTGCGCTGATGCCTTCCATATGCTTCGGAATAATATTCTTGATCAGAACTTCTCCGCCGGTTGCCGCCGCGGCTACCATATAGGTGCCAGCTTCAATCTGGTCCGGAATGATGGTATAACTTCCGCCGTGCAGGGCATCCACGCCGTTGATCTTAATGGTATCGGTACCGGCACCGCGAACGTCCGCTCCCATGGAATTCAGGAAGTTGGCAAGATCAACAATATGGGGTTCACGTGCTGCATTTTCAATGATGGTCCTGCCTTCGGCGAGAACAGCGGCAATCATGATATTCATCGTAGCACCGACAGACACCTTGTCCAGGTAAATGCGTGCTCCGTGCAGTCTGCCGCCATGTGCATCGGCATAGACAAAACCGCCCTTGATATTGACTTCAGCCCCAAGCGCACGCATGCCCTTGATGTGCTGGTCGATTGGGCGTACACCAAAATTACAGCCGCCCGGCATGGTGGTTTTTGCAGTTCCGAATCTGCCGAGCATCGAACCGATCAGATAATAGGACGCACGAATTTTACGCATCAGGTCATAAGGGGCATCCTGACAGCGCGCATTTGTGCAGTCAATTTCAATGGTGCTCTGATTCAGATAGCTGACACGCGCACCAAGCTGCGCCAAAATCGTCAGCAGAGTATCCGTGTCGCTGATCTGTGGAATATTTTCAATCCGGCAGACTCCCTGCACCAGAAGTGCGGCAGGAATGATGGCAACAGCCGCGTTTTTCGCCCCGCTGATTTCAACTTCACCCTGCAGCGTCGTGCCGCCGCGAATAATATACTGGTCCATGAAACACCTTCCTGTATGCTTCGGTGCTGAAAAGCAACACCAGCGACATATCCTATCACAGAAATGGCGTGTTGGCAAGTTTTTTAAAAAAATGCAAACACTTGAGCCCGTCCAGTATACCATAATATCCTGTTACTTTCCATATGATTTTGCTAAAAAAATCGCTTATTTTCAAATAATTCCATGCAAATATCACAATTTTATACCGAAAAAGTTTTGTTTTGTCTTCAAAGGATAACATTTTGGTTTCATTTTATGTAAACTGGCTGATTGCGCTCTTTTTCATGGAACGGAACCCTTCATCCAACGTACAAGAAAATCGGTCTGTCTTCCTCACTGGGCAGACAGACCGATTTTCCTTATGAAACATGTCGCGCATCCCGCTGCAGGCGCGGTTTCCAATAGTCTTTTCCAAAAACCAGACACTCTGCCACCAGGCACATTGGCAGAGCCCACAGCACATCCAGAGCAGAGTGTTGTTTGACAAAGCAGACGGCGCAGCAGATCATCAGGACAAAGAAGCTGAGAGCTATTTTCCAGCCTGTCGCAAGTTCTCTGTCTTTCAGCGCGGTAGAGAGAATCCCAAGCGAATACCCCACATGCAGGGATGGGCATACCCCCGTGCATGTGTCGAAAGAATAGATGAAGGCAATCAGTGCCGTCAGCGCATTTTCCCTCGGAAACACTTCCGGCCTCAGATCCTGTCTGCTGGGATAGAGCACATAGCAGGCCATCGCAATTACCTGAGTTATGATGATATAGGTCTGCACCCTTTTGAAGTTTTCCACATCAAAGAACAGGGTATAGGCAAGAGCTCCAAAAACAAGAAGATACCATCCGACATAAAAGAAAACAAAAAACTCATTGAATGGAATCATATCATCCAGCGCGCAGTGAATCGGGTGGCATTTCTCAGCCGGGATCAGGTTTTCCGTAATGAAGTACATGGAAAAGTAAAAAATCCAGCCGGCCAGCAATTTAATGTGTGAAAAGCGCGGTTCATTCAGCTTCCGCAGGGAAAAGCCGCTGTAATCAACCGGTTTTTTCTTCATGATCATATACCTCGAGAGGGATATTTTTCGGATAATACCGTTTTGGTATGTTGGGGTACGGAATGACTGTGTGTTCAGGAAGGGACGTCGCCATTTTCGTAATCTCGTCCATCAGCCCGTCACAGATGCGCCGGCGTTCCGACTTGATTTCTGCATCCGCCTGATACAGAATGGGAGAACCAAAGTACATGGTTTTCAGTTCCGGAGCAAGATACATCGGAACAAAACTGATGGATATACCGGTTTTTTTATAATAAAATCGGGCCAAGTCGATAAATCTGTCCTGGAAATCGTGGATAATGTTGTTGTGTTCATCATAATGCTCCGGAAAGATGACGATGCTGTTTCCGTTTTTCAGCTTTTCTATGGACTCCCGAAAAGTACTGATCAGTCTGGTGTCATGGTATACCGCTATCGTGTGCGCATTGTTGAACAGACACATCGCCAGCGGTCTGATCAGGACGCTCAGCAGTCGGTAAAACCAGTGCGTTCCTTTTGGCTTACCGGACCAGAAATCCCGGTAGGCATATTCTGAAATCTCATCCCAATGCATCATCTCCCCGGCACACCAGACATAGTGTTTTCCGGGTGTATACAGTTCTCCGGCGATGGGACCGTACATCTGGCAGTGATTGCCAACAATCACGCAGGGTTCTTCCGGCAGATTCTCCGTTCCCTCCAAACGGTACTTAGGAGAAAACAGCCAGATAAGCCAGCGCAGAACACGGTAAATCCAGGTGGTTTTCTTATCGTCCATTGGTCCAGAACCTCGTATTTCCGTCATGAACACATAAACGGAGAACAGCCTGCTGCCGTTCTCTTGGCGTTATTATAGCGCCAAAAAGAAACGGAAGATCAACAAACTGTAAATTCCGCTGTTCTTCCGTTTTATATTCAGTTTTCTCCCTGCAGAAGTCAGCTTTCTGCTTCTTCACTTCCCGGGAGCAGTTTTCCCTTCAGGTAAGTTGCCTTTCGTTTTAATTCCTTGTCGCATACGATGAAATCTGCCTGTTTCCCAACTGCGATAGATCCCACCTGATCTGCACAGCCGAGCTGTCTGGCCGGGAGAAGCGTCGCGGAGAGAATCGCTTCTTCTTTCGGTATGCCGAACCTCACAGCACGCTGCATACACTGGTACAACGTTGCAGCGGAACCCGCTATCGTTCCATCCTCAAGCCGCGCAATTCCGTCTTTCAAGAACACATCCTGTCCCCCGAGCATATATTTCCCGTCCGGCATACCGCAGCAGCGCAGGGCATCAGAGATCAGACAGATCCGTCCGGGAAAGAGTTTAAACGCCATCCGGACAGCGCTTGGATGTACGTGCTGGCCGTCACAGATCAATTCCGCACAGACCGTCTCAGTTTCTGATGCGGCGCCGATCACGCCGGGTTTCCGATGGTGAATGCCGGGCATCGCATTGAAGAGATGCGTCAAATGCGTTGCTCCGGCGTGGAATACTGCCAGAGCTTCTTCATAAGAGGCATCCGTGTGAGCTGCAGACACCGTGCATAGTTCTGCTGCTTTTTTCGTAAACTCTACCGCGCCATCCAGTTCCGGTGCCAAATCCACGATACGGATCAGCCCTTCGCAGGCATTATACAGTTTTTGGAAAGCGTCAAAGTCCGGTTTGCGCAGGTAAGCTGCATTCTGAGCCCCCTTCTTCTTCTCGGAAAAGAACGGCCCTTCCATGTTGATCCCCCGCAGCACGGAACAGTCCTCTGGCTGCTCACAATGGAGCTGCTTCGCAGTAAGATAAGCCGCTTCCAGCACCTCATAGGGCAGCGTCATGGATGCAGGAGCAAACGAGGTAATCCCATTCTGTGCAAGAAACCGGGCCATCCGTTTCAGGCCTTCATAGTCTCCGTCAGAAAAGTCTGCCCCCGAATTTCCGTGGGTGTGAATGTCGATCAGTCCGGGAATCACATCGCAGCCTCCGAGGTTTTCTCCTTCCTGCGCTGCTTCTCCCTGAAAAAAACCGGTAAAGACACCGTTTTCCACTTCAAAACCACCATGGACAAAACCGCTGCCTTCCAGAAAAATATTTGCATTTTTGAATCGCATATCCATTCTCCTCATAAAGAAATGGCCTGAAGCTCAGGCCATTTCTCAACTTATAAGCATGATACACCCGTCAGCAGTATTTTGCAATCAGTTCTTTGATCTGCGCCGCTGTATCATGAACAATGGGGAAGTCAGCCTCCTGGAGCGGATAAAGCGGTGCCCGCACGCTGCCGATATCCGGACCTCCCATCTCTCGGAGGATTCCCTTTATCATGGCATACATGTTACCCTGTCCAGAACACATTTTATAGATGATCTGGCAGCATGCGTCCTGGATCTCCCGCGCTTCGGCAATTTTCCCTGCCTGTGTCAGCTCATAGATCTTGAGATAGAGTTCCGGCATGGCGCCATAAGTCCCGCCGATGCCACCGATCGCTCCCGCTGCCAGGCCGGAAAGCAGCTGCTCATCCGGTCCGTTAAAGACGATAGCGCCTTCATCGCGCCACATCTCGATGTCCTGGATCGGCATGGAAGAGTTCTTTACTCCGATGACCTTCGGATTCTCCAGCATTGTGCGGAGAAGGCCGCTGTTCAGAGCAACGCCCGCCAGCTGAGGGATGTTATAGATCACAAAGTCCGTATTCGGGGCTGCGGAAGAAATGTCATTCCAGTATTTTGCAATGGCTCGGTCCGGCAGGTGGAAGTAAATCGGTGGAATTGCCGCGATGGCATCAACTCCGAGGCTTTCCGCATGTGCCGCAAGTTCCATGCTGTCAGAACTGTTGTTGCATGCGACATGGGCAATGATCACGAGCTTTCCCTTCGCCACAGCCATTACGTTCTCCAGGACCAGCTTCCGTTCAGCTACAGACTGGTAGATGCACTCGCCGGATGATCCGCCGACATATAAGCCGGTCACACCTTTCCCAATGAAGTAATCCGCTAAGGCGCGGGTCCTCTCTGCAGAGACGGCTCCGCTTTCGTCATAGCAGGCATAGAATGCGGGAAAGATTCCTCTGTACTTGTTCAGTTCCTGTTTCATAGTCGGTTTTCGTTTTCCTTTCGATTCAAAGTCTGTCGGTCAGGCCACCGCTCAACCCTTGACTGCGCCCATGGTGATACCCTTGGTGAAGTATTTCTGGAAAATGACAAACACGATAATGATCGGGATTGCCGCCAGTGTCGCGCCTGCCATGATCAAACCATAGTCTGTAGAGTTCTCTGCCTGCATGGTCGCTATACCGAGCGAAATCGTATAATTGACGTTGCTTGCCAGCATGATTAACTGGAGGAAATAGTCGTTCCAGCTGTTGATGAAAGTAAAGATTGCCAGGGCACCAATGCCAGGCTTCACCATGGGATAAACAATCGTTGTGAAGGTCTTCCACTCACTTGCGCCGTCTATTCGCGCGGCCTCCAGCATCTCACCGGGTATGCCCTCGGAGAACTGTTTCATCAGGAACACGCCAAACGGCCAGCCGACCGTCGGGAAGATCACAGACCAGATCGTATCATACAGATGGAGCTTGCTCATCTCACGGATCAGCGGAATCAGGATGACCTGCTTCGGCAGCGCCATTGCGGCAACGATCAGGGAAAAGAGCATCACGCGGCCGGCAAAACGTTTCTTCGCCAGAGCATAGCCTGCCATGGCTGCTGTGATGCAGGTGAGAATCATGGCCATGACCGCCATGAATACCGTATTCAGCAGCCAGCGCACTGCGCCTGGGACGGTCGGGCCTACCAGACTTCCGAATTGGAAGAGGGGAGCACTGCGCTTGGAGAACAGTACCTGGAAGTTGCGCAGGGTAAACTCGCTCGGCCACCACTGCGGCTTCGCTGCATTGATGGCTGCCGGGGTTTTCAGTGCGCCGGTGATGATCCAGTAGAGTGGGAACAGGAAGAAAAATGCCAGAAGAATCAGGATGATCCAGCTGAACACTCTGTAGCCAGTGGAGGCTCCGTTCTTTTTACTCATAACTTATTCCTCCCTACTTTTCCTTGGCCAAGCGGAACTGCACTGCCGAGAGGACCGCGATGAAGATCGCCAGCACCACGCCCATGGCATTTCCGTATCCGAAACGGAACCTGGTAAACGCCGTATAGTAAATATAATACATAATCGTATCTGTTGCATGGTTCGGCCCGCCGCTGGTCAGCAGCTGGATCAGTGCGAAGCACTGGAAGGAGTTGATCGTTGTAATAACAAGAATATACAGCGTGGTCGGCATGATCTGCGCCCACTTGATCTTCCAGAACACCTGTGTGTTGTTTGCGCCGTCAACCTCTGCCGCTTCGACCAGAGAGCTGTCTACGTTTCCGAGTGCCGAGACGTAGAGCACAATCGGCTGGCCCACCGAAGTCGTGAGCAGAATGATGATAATGCAGGCCAGCGCATACTTCGGATCACCGAGCCAGTTGATGTTCTTGTCAATAATACCGCCATTCTTCAGGACATAATTGATAATACCGGTATAATTGGAATACATCCATTTCCAGACGACCGTGACCGCAACGGATCCTGTGACGACCGGGAGGTAGAAGACCACGCGGAAGAAGCTCAGCGGCCCCTCCGACATGTTAACAATGGCAGAAGCCACCCATAGGGAAAAGATGCAGACAACCGGGACGCTCACCACCACAATGATGACGGTATTGCGCAGTGCCTTCAAAAAGATCGGATCCTGCCAAAGCTCCTTATAGTTGGCAAGGCCGATAAACACATCCGGCTGGTTGGAATTCATTGTCGCGTCCGTGAAGCTTGTGAAAATGCACATCACCATCGGGATCACGACAAAGCCCAGAAAGAAGACCAGGCTGGGCAACAGGAAGAGATATCCGGAGATTGTCTCCCTGCGCCGCAGTTCAGGACTCATGGTTTGACGCACGTTCATACCTCTTTTCTTGGTTCTTGAAGAAACGCCTCCCACCGCGCTGGCGGTGAGAGGCGCGTTTTAAATAGTGTTGAACTTACAGGAACTCCTCAGTCTGATCAGCCGAGTGTGGCGTCTGCCTGTGCAACATAGTTTGCGGTTGCTTCAGCAATGTCAGCACCTGCGCCGATCTCCTGAAGCATGTTCCACCAGAGCGTACGAACATCGGCAAAGCCGTTGGTAATGGTGTAGTAGTCGCCCAGGTTCGGCATAATGGTTGCATTGTAGATGTTCATGTCTTCGTCATCCGCAAAGATGCCGGTGAGGTCATTGCCTTCGGCAGCCGAACGGGCGGGGAAGAAGCTGGATGCCACAACCGCTTCAGCGGTCTTGTCGCTGTCGCAGACGAACTTGATGAACTGCTTGGAGGCCTCAATGCGGTCTGCATCGCCATTGTCAAAGATGCCAAAGCCCCAGATACCGCCACAGAGAGCAACTTTGCCATCGTCAGTCGGGAAGTTCATGAAAGCGACTTCATCGCCTGTGAGGGTCTTGCCCACTTCATTTCCGTCGTCAGTATTCTTGTGGCCGCTGATGTTCCAGCAGAATGCCATATTGAGGATGCCCTGACGGAAGAGCTTCATCTCGTCGCCGCCGTTGATGGAAGCGTCGAAGTTCACTCCGTCCAGATCATGCAGGGTCTGCAGAGCCTTGACGTTCTCTTCAGAGTTCCACTGGTAGCCGGTACGGGCTTCGTCGATGAAGAGGCCGCTGTAAAGGTTGTTGACAAGAGCACGGGTTCCCTGGTCACCGCCCTGGCCGTTGCAGAAGACCGCAGCGACAGTGTCATTGCCGGCAGCGTTGAGTGCCTTGACCGCTTCGATAAAGCCTTCGGTGGTCCAGGTACGGGTCTCGAGATCCACATACTGGTCAGCACCGGCGCGCTTGAAAGCATCCACGTTAATAACCATGCAGTGTGCATTCATGCAGAGAGGATAGCCGGTGAGCGTGCCGTCGGGAATTGTGAAGGCAGCAAGTGTGGAGGGATTGATTTCTTCCAGATCTGCTGCATCAAGCATGTCGCTCAGATCTACCATGTGGCCCTGTGCGCCCCACTGAACAGCCAGACGCTCGGGTCCTTCCATGACCATATCAGGTGCCTGACCGGCTGCAATGGCGGCGTTGATTTTGTTGTCACCGTCTCCACCGTAGGCGAGCAGTTCAACCTTGACCTTGATGCCGGTCTCAGCTTCGAAAGCATCTGTGAAGGTCTTGATGGTGGCTTCATCGCCCCATTTTCCGATCGGATAAGTCCAGAGGGAGATCTCTGTAGCCTCAGCAGAAGCGGTGACAGGGACTGCCAGAGCTACGATCATTACGAGCGCAAGCAGAAGTGCGAGTTTCTTTTTCATGGGTTTCCTCCTTAAAATAATTTACGTACTATTATCGCACGCCAAAGGCGTGAAATAATCCCGGATGGAGAACTGTAATATTCCGGTTCGGCTCTCTCTGCATCTGATTTTACCTGAGGAAGAGCTTCTTGTCAATCATTTTTTGAAAGTTTTTTTCACAAAACGGCCTGTTTGAAATTTATTTTTACAATTTACACAAAAAGCATCTTTGGATTCTATGCATGTTGACGAAAGCCCTGAAAATTATTTTCAGACCGTTCGATCCTGTTTCGGATTACAGGTGTTTTTCCGCCAGTGCGGAAGCAACCCTCTCCCGCGCCGCACTGCAGGCAGCCAGATCACTGCGGCAATATTCCGAGAACAGCACGTCAAGGAGAAACAGCTGCGCCATTTTTGCCGGAACGGAACTGAGCTGCAGCGGACTCTCATTCGAGCCGCAGCACAGCACCAGATCCGCGTAATCTGCTCCGGGAGAGCGTGCAAAACGCGTAATCAGAATGATTCTGGCATGCTGCTCTCTCGCAACGGTAAGTGCTTCCATCAGATCCCGCGTGGCACCGGAATAGGAGAAGAACAGCAGAACATCATGTTCCGTCATGTTCGCTGTAGCAATTACCTGCATATGCGAGTCGCTGATGGCAAAACACTTTCCGCTCACAGTGGAGAAAAGATGCGCTGCTTCCTGGGCCATCACCATAGAACCTCCCTGGCCCATGCAAAGCACCTTCTCCGCCCGGGAGAGCATCTGTACCGCTGTCTGAATCTGTTCAGGAGAAATGAGATTCAGTGTTTCCGTCACCGCAGCCACATCCGCCGAATAGAGCTTTCGGCACATGTCTTCCATGCTGTCACTCTCTTCGATCTGTCCGGAAAGGCTGTCCTCTCCGGTTCTCTGTCTGGCAGTCGCATTGGCAATGGCTAGTTTAAAGGCATTATAACCCTTATAGCCCAGTCTCCGACAGAAGCGGGAAACCGTTGCTTCTGCCACACCGCTCTCCTCCGCCAGCTCTGCAATAGACAGGAACTGACTCTCTCGCGGGTTACGGAGAATATAGTCCGCCGTTTTCTTCTCTGCGGCTGTCAGGTCATAGTATTCCTCACTGATCCTGTCAATGACACTCCGGGAACTCAGCGGCATACTCTCACACCCCCTCTCATTGTCTGTCAAGAAGCTCTCCCAGCATGATATCCACCATCGTTAACATACGTGGCAGATGGAAGGGCCCCTTAAACGTGGATCCCTTGCAGGGAGGTTCCGTCGGTTTTCCGTCGCGGCGGAGATATCCGTACCACTCACCATACTCCGGATCAGAAAAGTAGGTCTGGCAATAGTCCAATGTGCGATAAAACCAGGTTAAATATTCCTCTTTCCCGGTGTCGCGGAACAGCATCAGAGAAGAGATCAGGATCTCATCATGCGGCCACCAAAGCTTCATGTCGTGCTCATACGCCTCAGGGGGACGTCCGAGACAGTCGATGAAGTAGAGCAGGCCGCCGTACTCCTTGTCCCAGCCGGCGTTGATGGCATGGTTGAAGATGGTTTCCGCTTTTTGAACCAGCTCCTTGTCTCCCGTGCGTTTCGCGTGTTCGAGCAGAAACCAGACTCCCTCGATATCGTGCCCGGGGTTTACAATCCGACCTTCCGTTATATCCAGTCTGGCCTCTCCTCCGGGGCCCACGTTTTCCAGGACACAGGCAAGGTCATCCTTCACGTGATAGCGGAAGATATCCTCCACGCAGGAAGCTGCGCGCTCCTCATATATAGTTTTCTGTTCCGGATCTACCCGCATGAGGACTGAAGTAACGTTCAGATAAATCATCGGGATGCCGAAGGCTCTTCCTGTGCGCGTCTCCGGAATCGTTTTCGCTCCGAGTCCGGTCGGATCCGGCATGCCATGATTGAGATCCCAGTATAGATCATAGGCTCTGCGCGCACGAAGCAGGCATTCCCGATCCCCTGTAATCCCGTAGTATTCCGCGTTTGCAATCGCATAAAAAGCTTCAGAGAAGCAGTATCTGCGCTGGCGGAGAGGTTTTCCATCCGCAGTGACGGTGAAGTACATACGGTCTCCTGCTTCCCGGTTGATACAGTACGATTCCATGAAGTCCAGGCAGCTCTTGGACGCGTCCAGCCACTCTTTCTTCACACCGTAGAGATGGCACAGCCAGGCAAAAATCCATCCGCAGCGTCCCTGCATCCAGACACTTTTATCTGTGGAGAAGACTTTCCCCTCGCGGTCCAGGCAGGTATAAACACCCCCATTGACCGGATCCATTCCGTTCTGCAGCCAGAAGCGCACACATCTCTCCAGTTCTTCCCTGATCCACTCTCTGCTGGTTTCGAGTTTTATTCTGTCCATGGTCTGTTTCTCCTTCTCTATCAATCTATATGCTGTATCCGATGATCTCTGTGTCAATCGTTCTGATGACAGTGTACCAGTTGTGAAAGAAAATTTCAATAGAAATATTTTTTGAAAATTTTGTTCAAAAACCTGATGACAGAACGGAAAACACATGATATAATCGTGTTGATCTACAATAAAATCTGGGAGGAGATCATCATGAATCTTTTTGGTATCGAAGTCCAATTAAAAAACATCCCGGAACTGGATCCGGACTTCTTTCCTCTGCAGAGGTTTAACGAGGCCTTTCTCGCTGGAGCGGCAAAGCCTGTGGGCGTTGCGGTGGAGCGCGCCGGCGGCCAGATGGCTTCTGTGCAGACCTTTATACACGGCACACCGGAACTGAAGGATGCAGATCGCTATTATATCGAGCGGCTGGTAAAGACCCTCCTCTGGATGAAAGGCGGCTTCCGTGTATACATCTGCGGAGACGAGGATCTCCGAACCTATCTCCAGAGCCTCTACTGCGAAGGCGGTCGGCAGGAATTTGATGCCGATTTCATGTCCAAAGTCTTTGAACACCCCTTCGAAGTTCTGTCCATCGATCAGCTTCCCGAAGCGCATGACGAGCCGAAGGCTGTCGGCGGGCATCTCAACGGTTGCCGAATCGGCTTTGATGCAGGCGGCAGCGACCGAAAAGTATCTGCTGTTATTGACGGGGAGCCCGTATATTCGGAAGAAGTTGTATGGTTCCCGAAGACGACGGCAGATCCGGACTACCATTATGACGGAATCGTTTCTGCTCTGAAGTCTGCCGCTGCTCATATGCCCCGTGTGGATGCGGTCGGTGTATCCTCCGCCGGAATCTACATCAACAACCGGACGATGAATGCTTCCCTGTTTCTGAAGGTTCCGCCGGAGCTCTATGAGAAGAAGGTCAAAGACATCTATATCCGCGCGATAACCGACACGTTTGGTGACATCCCCTTCTGTGTTATTAATGATGGTGACGTCACTGCCCTGGCAGGTGCCATGAGCCTGAGCGCAAATAACGTCCTCGGGATCGCCATGGGCACCAGTGAAGCGGTTGGTTTTGTAGACGGTGAAGGCCGCATCACCGGCTGGCTCAATGAACTGGCCTTCGTTCCGGTCGATGCCAATCCCGCTGCCATGGAGGATGAATGGAGCGGAGACATCGGCTGCGGCGTCAAGTATTTCTCACAGGATGGTGTCATCAAGCTCGCCCCGGCTGCTGGAATCACACTGGATGAATCGCTCTCACCGGCCGAGAAGCTCAAGGTTGTTCAGAAGCTGATGGAGTCCGATGATGAACGTGCGGCAGCGATTTACCGCAGCATCGGCTGTTACCTTGCCCATACGCTCGCCTACTACTATGCTCTCTATGGCTGTGAAAACCTTCTTCTCCTTGGCCGCGTCATGTCAGGCAAGGGCGGTGACGTTCTGCTCGACACCTGCAAAGCTGTCCTGTCGGACGAATACCCCGCAGTTGCTTCTCAGCTTCGCCTTGCACTCCCAGATGAGAAATTCCGCCGCGTCGGTCAATCCGCTGTTGCGGCATCCCTTCCGGAGGTTTAAACGATGAGAAAACACATTGTCTGTTTTGGAGATTCCAACACGCACGGCTATTGTGCCGATCCTTCCGACTGTGCTGACGGCGGCGACCGCTTCAACGAAGAGGAACGTTGGACCTGTCTGCTGCAGAAAACGCTTGGTGACGAATACCTGATTATTGAGGAAGGCCTTTCCGGGCGGACCACAGTCTTTCCGGACCCCCTCCATGAAAGCATGTCGGGTCTGGAAGTCATCTATTCCTGCCTGATGAGCCACGAACCTGTCGATCTGCTGATTATCATGCTGGGCACCAACGATACCAAAGCCCGTCTCGGTGTCAATGCAGCGTGCATTTCCATCGGGATGGAACGCCTTGTGATGAAGGCTAAATCCGTCATGGCGTGGCGGGATGGGAAACCGAATATTCTCATCATAGCACCGCCCCATATCGGTGAAGGACTATATCTGCGTCCCGAAGGTGTCCCGATGGGGCCGGGATGTCCGGAAAAATCCAGCGAGCTGGCTTCTTATCTGAAGCCCATGGCGGAAAACCAGCACTGCGCTTTTCTGGATGCGGAGGGCATTGCGGAGTTTAACACGCTTGACTGTATGCATCTCAGCCGGAAAGGTCATCGTCAGCTGGCTGAGAAACTGGCCGGAATGATTCCGGAACTGGTCTTCTGATGCTTCGCAGTTTTTTCAATTCAGAAACCGGAATCTGGCGCTTTTTCGGTTGGGTCGGGGATATCGTAATGCTGAGTCTGTTATGGGTGCTTTGCTCTGTCCCCGTTCTGACACTGGGAGCCGCTTCGACTGCGCTCTATGACACCATCGTACATGGGATGCGGCGCAGAGAGAGCAATATGTTCTCACGTTATTTCGGTACTTTCCGAAGAGAGCTGAAGACCGGGTGCCTGACCTCTCTTTTCTGGGAAGTCGTTGCCCTGTTTCTGTTCTATCTCTATTCCGCATTGGCGGGAACCGGGCCGAACGGGCAAATTGCAGTCGTATACA